>ENA-UEPG01000029-UEPG01000029.1-human-gut-metagenome-genome-assembly--contig:-NODE-29-length-160029-cov-7.663349_pt1 | contig 160029 bp, 133 predicted proteins | sample MGYA00242893_ERZ507902 | MGnify/ENA primary metagenome ERZ507902 (study PRJEB26167, sample SAMN06115491) | human gut metagenome | host: Homo sapiens | place: China:Gansu | collected 2015-04-23...
CGTTTCGAACCGTATTTCTTATTCGAAGCGGGTGCAAAGGTAAGTCATTTTTCCGAATCTCCAAAAGATTTTGGAACTTTTTTCAAAATTTTTCAGAACCTGTTTTTTCCGCCCCGGAGCAGTATTTCTCTCTCGAAGCGGATGCAAAGATAAGGGCATTCCGGAGTTATTTCCAAATAATTCCGGGACTTTTTTTCGACAATTTCACCACCTTTTTTACACACGGCTATCGGTCAGCGAGTTAGTTGTGAAAAAATTTTAATATATTTGCAAAAACGAACGGCGGAGACTATGAAACAGGCTTTAATATATATAGGTATGCTTCTGCTGGCTATTTCCTGCGGCCGAAACCGCGATCGCCTGCACACGGGCGACCTGCTCTTCCAGGCCGGAAAAAACACGGAGATGACCGGGGCGATCACGGCGGCGACGGGCGAAGAAGGGCCGCTGAATTTCTCACACGTGGGGATCGCCGTCGTAGGCGGAGGAGCTGATTCGGTGCTCGAAGCCACGACCGACGGCGGCGTCCGGCTCACAGTACTGGCGGAATTTCTCGGACGCTCCGCAAAAATCGACGGACACCCGGCAGTAGTTGCCATGCGGTTGAAGGACACGGCCGGCATCGCGGCTGCCGTCCGCCGTGCGCGCAGCTTCCTCGGACTCCCCTACGATTATTCGTTCCGGCCCGGAAGGGAGAAACTCTATTGCAGCGAACTGGTGTGGGAAAGCTACCGCGCCGAAGACGGCACCCCGCTTTTCACGGCGCGGCCGATGAACTTCCGCGCCGCGGACGGAACCCTGCCGCAATTCTGGGCCGACCTGTTCGACCAACTGGGCGAGCAGGTTCCCGAAGGGCTGCCCGGCACGAACCCCAACGACATGGCACGCGAGGAGCTCCTCGAAGAGGTGCACCGTTATTTCTGACCGATGGGCACCGGCACACACCACCATGACACGGCGTTCTCGATCGTCAAGGCCCTCGGCATCGTAGCGGTGGTGATTTCACACGCCGCGATCCTGACACCGCTGGAAACCTTCACCTACTATTTCAACACGGCCGTCTTCTTTTTCGTCGCGGGCTATTTCTTCGACGACGGACAGACCGCCGCCCCGGGGCGTTTCATAGGCCGCAAGCTCCGGCGCCTCTACCTGCCCTACGTCGCCCTGGGCACGCTCTTCGTGCTGCTGCACAACCGATTCCTGGAGTGGCACCTGATCGCCTACGACTTCAGCGCCCGGGAGGCCATCCTGCCCTACGACACCCCGGAACTGCTCCGGACGCTGGGAAGGGTATTCCTGTTCCTGCACCACGAGCAGATGCTGGCGCCCTTCTGGTTTCTGCAAGGGCTGTTCCTCGGGCTGATGCTCTTTTTCTGCATCACGCTGGCGACCCGGAAACTCGCACCGACGCAGGCCGGGGCAGAGCGGCTGCGCGGGGGCTCCATCCTGTTCCTGTTTACGGTCGCCATGCTGCTCGCCCGCCATCCGTCGGGCATTCCGGGCGAGTGGATCGCCGTCAGGACATTCGCCATTACAGGGATAATCTATCTCGGAAAACTCTTCCGCATCTTCCGCGCGCGGATCCCGCTGGACGGGCGCATAGCAACGCTCTGCCTGGTCATCCTGCTCGCGGCGGCAGCCGCAGGCTGCCGCGTCAACCTCGGCGGGAGACTTTTCGCAAACCCGGTGTTCTTCGTCGTGCTGGTATGCTCAGGATGCTACCTGCTCGTCACCGCCGCAAGCCGCCTCGCGGCATACGGCAATCGGTTGACACGTATGCTGGACTATACGGGACGGCACACGATGGCGATCATGCTTTGGCACGTCCCCGTTTTCAAACTGGTGATACTCTTTCAGATGTGGGTTTGCCACTACCCGCTCCGCAGCCTGGCCTGCCACCCGGTCATTCCCACGGGATCGCCCTGGTGGTGGATACCCTATACCCTGGCCGGGATTGCCGTGCCACTGGGTTTCTGCGTGCTGTACGACCGGCTCAGACGATCCGTTCGACGGTAATGTCGGGATTCTCGCGCAGCAGGTCAATATAGCGGTCTTCATCGGCATTTCCCTTGGCACGGATGACCAGGGTGGCCCGGTAGACAATGCCGTCTGCGCCGCGCTGCGCCTCGACCTCATAGGAGATCACCGCATATTCGCGGCTCTGCAATTCGTTGAACATGTCGTCGACCGCAGCCCGGCTCGCAGCCGAAAAGACCACCATCGTCCTGCGGCGCCCCAATCCCCCGAACACGAGTGTGAGCACTTCCAGCGCGAAGAGCGTCAGCAGAGTAGCCGCAGCCGCCACGATATACATGTGCGCCCCGGCCGCAAGCCCGATGCCCGCCGTGGCCCAAAGGCTCGCCGCCGTCGTAAGCCCGCGCACCAGCTGCCGGTGGATGATGATCGTACCCGCCCCGATGAAGCCGATGCCGCTCACCACCTGCGCAGCGATGCGGCTGGGGTCGAGCCCCACGCCTGTATGCGTCAGGATGTCGGCGAAACCGTACTGCGACACGATCATCATCAGCGCGCTGCCCAGCGCCACCAGAAAATGGGTGCGGAAACCCGCATCTTTGACCCGGTACTCGCGGTCGAGGCCGATCACCGTACCGCAAAGGCCCGCCACACACAAGCGTATGATAAAATCCCACTCCATCTCCATCATCCTGCGGTTTTTGATTTGCAAATTCAAATATACGGAAAATTATCGGGAACGCAAACCGCCCGGGGACACAGGCAGCGGACAGCCCCGGCATTTCCCTGCAATAACTGCGCAACGGGAATAAAAAAGAGGGAGATTTTTCAGCCCCGCGATTGCGGGATGCCGAATTTTTGTTATCTTTGCAGGCTAAGTTTAACTAATTAACTATTTACGACAATGCCGAAAATGAAAACCAATGCCGCTGCGAAGAAGCGTTTTACCTTCACCGGCACAGGAAAGATCAAGCGTAAACACGCTTATCACAGTCACATCCTGACCAAAAAGACGACGAAACAGAAGCGTAACCTCTGCTACTCGGGTACGGTTTCTGCGGCCGACGAGGCCAAAATCAAGAACCTGCTGGTCAAGTAACCGACCTGCGGAATTTATTAACCGGAGCGAATCAGCCCCGAAGAACGCGGGAGAACCGCGTCGCTGACAGCTCTTCAAAAACTTTACAAGTATGCCACGTTCAGTCAACGCTGTTGCATCACGCGCACGTAGAAAAAAAGTTTTGAAACTTGCCAAAGGTAACTTTGGTTCAAGGGGAAATGTTTGGACCGTTGCGAAAAACACGGTCGAAAAGGGTTTGCAGTATGCATATGCACACCGCCAGCTCAAAAAGCGGACATTCCGCTCGCTGTGGATCATGCGTATCAACGCCGCAGTCCGCGCACAGGGAATGACCTATTCACAATTTATCGGCAAACTCAACGCCAAGGGCATCGCACTGAACCGCAAGGTTCTGGCCGACCTGGCGATGAACGAGCCAAAAGCATTCGAGGCAATAGTTAAAGCAGTTAAATAAACCCTTCTGCGAAGGGTTTGCAGCGGCGGACACCTCGGTGTCCGCCTTTTTTGGCATCACCGCGAAACAAGCATGGAAAACTGGAAAAAGACATTCGGGATCATCTGGAGCGGGCAGCTCGCCTCGATCCTCAGCAGCTCGGTCGTCGGCTACGCGATCATCTTCTGGATGAGTATCGAGACCGGTTCGGCCGAGGTGCTGGCGCTGGCAGCAATTGCGGGTATGCTGCCCCAATCGCTGCTGGGCCCGGTCGTCGGGGTCTACGTCGACCGATGGGATCGCAAACGCACGATGATCCTGGCCGACAGCTTCATCGCGTTCTGCACGCTCATCCTGGCCGTGCTTTTCTGGTTCGACGTGGCGCAGATGTGGCATATCTACATCCTGCTGGCCTGCCGCTCGGTGGGATCGGCCTTCCATACCCCCTCGATGCAGGCTTCCGTGCCGCTGCTGGCTCCCGAAGCCCAGCTGACCCGGGTGGCGGGCGTCAACCAGATCATCAATTCGCTGTCGAACATCATCGGCCCGGCATTGGGCGCCGTGCTCATCAGCTTCACGGGCATCGGCAATATCCTGCTTCTGGACGTCGCCGGCGCCATCATCGCCTGCACCTCGCTGCTGTTCGTACACATCCCCAATCCCGTGCGGAGCACACTCAAACCGAATCTTTGGAGGGAGTTCCGCGAGGGATTCAGCGCCATCACCGCCGTACCGGGAATGGCATGGCTCTTCACGCTGACGATCCTCGTGCTCTTCTTCATCATGCCCGTCGGCGTGATGTTCCCGCTGATGACCCTGCAACATTTCGGCGGCAGCACCTATGACATGAGCCTCATCGAGATCGTATGGGGCGGCGGCGCGCTTGTCGGCGGCGCCATCATGGGCGCACGCGTCTACCGGGTCAACCGCATCGTCCTGATCAACCTGATGAACTTCATCGTCGGCGTATCGTTCACGCTGTCGGGTATGCTTTCGCCGGGGGCCTTCGCCCTCTTCGCCGTGCTCTCGTGCATCGAGGGCATCGCGGGCGGCATCTTCAACGCATCGTTCGTGGCGGTCGTACAGACCCGCATCGACGCGGGTGTCCTGGGGCGCGTGATGTCGCTCTATTACAGCTTCGGGTTGCTTCCGTCGGCTATCGGACTGCTCGGTACGGGGTTCCTGGCCGAACAGGTCGGGCTCACCACAACCTTCGTCATCGCAGGACTGGTGATCTGCACGCTCGGACTCACGGCTTTCTGCATCCCCTCGGTCATGCGGCTCGACAGGCAGTCAAAAAGCGCGGAGCACCAGACACAGGCAACAGACGGGAAGTAAATCCCGGTCAAGCCACGGGGCGACAGCAAGAAACCGTATACCCGGGCATCACCGGGGCAAGCGCCCGACAAAACACGCCCGGAAACCCTGCCGCTCGGAAAACAGGCCGCCCGGAAAACAGGCCGCCCGGAAAATAAAAAAGCGGTGCGAAAATTCGCACCGCTTTTACTTTTGCCGCTATGGCTCAGATCGTCACCGTATTCCCGTTGTAAGTAATCGTCGTCAGCAATTTCTTACCGTCGGCGCTCACGGCATACTGCACCGTCACTTTCGGTGAGGGGAAGGCAGTAAAATCATACCCGCCGGTCATCATCGCTTCGATCTTACCCTCCCTGATGCTCGACTTCGTATAGTACTCGACATTCGAGAGCGTCATGCTCAGCTCCAGATGCGTTGCATTGTCCATCGTATAGAACGAAGGGCCGTAAAGCAATCCCTCTTTCACGACGAACTTCTCGCCCACGCAATCCGAATAGGTGAAATTCATGTTCTCGGGCTTCAACGTCATGCGGCCGCCCCAATTCGAAGTGAAATTGCTGCCCGAATCGAGGTAGCAGGCCTGGTTCGCAATGCTGATCGCATAGGCTCCGTTCTCATCGTTGTAGAGCTGCGTGGAACCGCCCACCAGCGAAGCCTTTACCGACGCATTGCCGTTGGTGGCCGTCAGCACCAGTTTTTCGTCGAACGTCACCGTCCAGACCTTTCCGGCCACGGCCTCTTCGAGCAGCGGGGCCTCGCCCGTGTCGATCAGCACGGCACCCTCGCGCGAATAGCCGTCCATATCCATATATGCAGGATTGAAGGTGATTTTGTAACCGGTGGTCGTCTTTTCGATCGTCGAAGAAGTACCGAGCAACTTGCTCTTGATGGAGACGCCTTCGATTTTCACGTCCTCGAGTTTTTCCACTCCCTGCTTGTCGGCTTCGGCCACGAGCATCGCCATACGCATACCTATGTTGGCCTGCTCGGTCGCCATAGAATACTGGCTGGATGTCCAGTTGTAGATGTTGATCCCCTGCTGAACCGGTTGCAACTTCTTATAGGTGTCGTCCTCGTTGATACACCCGGTGAAAACCATCGACGCTACTACCGCCGCCGCCACAAACAAAAATTTTTTCATCATATACAATTTTAATAATACTTTATTCCTATAAACGTCCCGATTCGAAAAATACTGCGCCCGGGCATGAAAAATGTGCGAATTATTCTATTTTCATCCGGCAAACCGGACGGACGAACTCCGGCAGCGAGCCTGTCACACGCAACGTACCAACCTCAGCGAACGGCACTTCCGCCCCGCACCCCTGCCTTCCGGGAGAGGCCGCACACCCATCCGCCCTCCAAGCCGTTTTTCCGGCATCGGACTTCGCCCTCCACCGCCGCGACCCGGCCGGCCGCCCCAGGCACTTCCGGGGGGAGGCAGGGTTCCTCCCATCCGGCCCGGGCGTCGCGTCGGGATGTCCGGGTTTTGAACCAGGCGATCCGTCCCCGGCTGCTGCCGTCCGCCTGGCGCGCGGAACGCCATCTTCGGCACCCGGCGTTTCTCCGCAGCCTTGCATATGCCGGTTTCCTGTCCGCATCCTGCGCCGGGACGCCCGCCGCCATAAAGTACGCCGGAACCGGTACGAAAAACATCCCGGAAACCGTCCCTATCGTTTTTTCGGGTTCGATTGCGGCTCAAAGGTACGAATATTTCACTTTTTTTCATTATATTGGCATTGTAATGTATAATATTTGAGCATGAACCCAAAATTCTTATTGCTTATGTCGTTCCTATCGTTTTTCGGATGCGGAAAGAAAGCTCCCGAATACCCTGCCGACACGCTGACTACGCGCGACGGCACGCAAATCACGCTCACCTTTTTCAAACACGCCTCGCTCGCGATCGAGGCCGGGGGAAAATACATCTACGTAGATCCCGTAAGCGGCTATGCCGACTACGCCGCCCTGCCCAAGGCCGACGTGGTGCTCATCACCCACTCGCACTACGACCACCTGGACGTGGCAGCCGTCGAAGCGATCCAGACCCCGCAGACCGAGATTCTCTGCGACCGCACGTCGGCCGAGGCGTTCGAGATGAACTGCTACACGATGCGCCCGGGCAGCGTCGCCACGCCGCGCGATTACCTGAAAGTCGAGGCCGTGGCCGCTTACAACACAACCGACGGGCACCTGCAATTCCATCCCAAAGACCGCGAGGACTGCGGCTATATCCTCACCCTCGGCGGCTCGCGCATCTACATCGCCGGCGATACCGAACCCACGCCCGAATTGAAGGCGCTGAAGAATATCGACATCGCCTTCCTGCCGGTCAACCAGCCCTACACGATGACCGTCGACCAGGCCGTCGAGGCCGTCAAGGCGATCCGGCCGACGATATTCTACCCCTACCACTACGGCGAAGTCGAGGAAAAGACCGACATCGACCGTCTCGCACGGGAGTTGGAAGACGTGACCGAGGTGCGTATCCGGCCGATGGAATAAGGCCGCCCGGCCGGCAAACGGCAGGCGTCCGGGCTCCGGCAAACCGTCCCGCCCCGACAACCGCCCCCCCGGCAAACTGTCCTGCCCCCGGTGCGCCGCATGGCCCTCAGCAAACCGTTCCGCCCCTGGTGCGCCGCACGGCCCCCGGCAAAACCAAAGGAGTATCCCCCAAAAGCGGGATACTCCTTTTTCCATCCGGAAAGGCTGGGTTATTTGCACTCCCTGCCGACGATATTGCGCTCGACGACAAACGAAACGATCAGTCCGACACCGCCGAAGCAGAGAACCGACCCGCCGTAGACGATGCTGCGCATTTCGTACGAAGCATCATAGGCACACCAGTTCAGCAACATGAAGGCGAAGAGCAGCCCGAAACCGATGCCCAGCAAAAGGCAACCGGCCTTCAGGGTTCCGGACACCCCGCCCGACACGGGACGCACCGACACGGGAGCGCCGATCCTCACACCCATCGGTACGAACTTCAGGTAGTCGATCAGAGCATTGCCGTCCATTTTATCAATGATCATGCGGCGCTCGCGACGGCACACGAGCAATTCGAAGAACTTGTAGATTCCCAGCGTAATCACGCCTACGACCAGGGGAACAAAAATAAAATCCATCATAATTTTTAAAAGTATTAAAGATTACCAATTCGTTTTTGCGATCTTTGCCTTATTAGACGCAGCTCCGGGAAAAAGGTTACAGGTTCCGGAAAAACGGCGTCGGCATGTAACCTTTCCAGGCAAAATGCGTCTAACCGGATAGCAATGCAACAACAGGAGGAACTGGAGCTGATCCGACGGATCGTAAACGGAGAAACCGATCTGTATGCCATCCTTGCCCGGCGGTACGGGCGGGTGGTCTACACGCTGGTTTCCCGCATCGTCGGCTGCGCAGAGGATGCCGAGGAGCTGGCTCAGGACGTTTTCCTCAAGGCGTTCCGCAACCTGCACAGGTTCAACGGGCGCAGTTCGTTCCCGACCTGGCTCTTCCGGATCGCCTACAACACGGCGGTCTCCGAGACACGGCGCCGCAAACGCGAATGGGCCTGCATCGACCAGGCGCGGCTGGCGAACCTGCCCGACAGCGAAGCCGAGCGGATGGATGCCTGGGAGGGAAGGCAGGAATACCTCGACGCACTGGCCCGTGCCGTCGGAGAATTGGAGCCCGAAGAGCGGGCGCTCGTTACGCTCTTCTACTACGAGGAGTACTCCGTAAGCGAATGCGCCGGGATCACGCAGATGTCGGAGTCCAACGTCAAAGTCCGTCTTCACCGCATCCGCAAAAAACTGTATATACTGGTAAATACGCTACTGCATGGAAACGAAACATAACATAATCCGCCGTGCGCTGGAGCAAGCTCCGGGCACGCAGTTGCCCGAAGGGTTCTGCGTACGCCTCATGGAACGGCTGGAACGCGAATCCGAACGGCGTGAGCGGCGCGAAACATGGTTGCTGGGCACGGCGGGCGTACTCTGCCTGCTGGCGGTGATCGCCGGACTCGCCTGGTATTTATGGTACGAACCTGGCGTCGGGCTGCATCTGCCCGACATGCCCTCACTCCCCGACATACCCGCGTTGCCCGGCCTGGGCTCCATACAACTTCCCGAACCGGATTTCCCGGCCGAAAGCAGGCGGCTGTCCCTGTTCTACGTCTTTATCGCCGCGACGTTCCTCGCCCTCGCAGGGCTCGACCTCTACATGCGCAGGCGCAGGCACAATGCCGCGAAAACAAACGCACACCCGCACCGATAAACCGGGCACACCGGCAGCCGGGCGGATTCCGGGCATGCGGAACGCATCCCGGCCGTCGTTCGGCATGCACCGGCCCTTATCGGCTACCGTACGATACCAGACGGCAGACCCACCGCAGAGAATGGACAGCGATCAGCAGACGGCCGACGGCGGACAATGGGCAGAGGGCTGTGAGCAAGGGGCACCAGTGGGCTGTGGACACCGAACGGCGGGCAGTGAATAGCGGATCGGGGGAAACCGACGGCTGCACAGGAGCCCGCCCACCGACCGAAACAAAAGGGAGGACAATGGTGTCCTCCCTTTCCGATAACAAAACCCGCCGGCGTTATTTCTTCGTGTCGGCTTTTTTCGGTTCGGCCTTGACCTTGATCGAAGCAAAACCCTTGACGATATTCTCGTCGCTGTTTTTCGTGGAATCGTAGACCACGGTCACCTCCTTCTTGGGCAGGTCGACCTTCACGTCCTTGACGCCCTTGCCGAGCGAGGGGACATTGTTCATGATCTTCTTGACACAGTGTTCACAGTCGATGTCGGTCGTGAAAACCGTCGTCACCGTCTTTTTGTCGGCAGCCTTCTGCGCTGCACACATGCCCACACCCATCACGAGTGCAAGGCACAGCATTAAAATTTTCTTCATCCTGGTGTTTATTTAAAGGTTAATCAATACAAATTGAACCGCAGGCCGATATAGAATTTGCGCCCCATCAGCGGCCCCCATACGTTCATCGAGTTGAAACCCGTCGAATAGGGGTTGTCCGCATTGAGGATCGGGTCGTGCTGGCGGTAGTCGGCGATGTTCTCGCAACCGGCATAGATGTCGAACTTGCCGACCTTGCGGCTTATCTGGGCGAAGAACATCGGGTAGCGCGGCGAATACTTGTCGTCGGCCAGGTCGCCCGTCTGCGTCGGGATGCGCGCAGGGCCGTTCAACTGTGCCGTCGCGTCGAACACCCAACGGCGAAATTTCGTGGCGTACTGGATATTGAGCAGCGTCTTGTACTGGCTCACCAGCGGCCGTTCCACGCGGGCGGTCTTTCCGTCGGGGCGGTCGATCGTCATCTCGCTGTCCGTATAACGGAACGTGGCGAAGATGTCCAACCGTTCGACAGGCGTCCACGAAAAGTCGATCTGGTAGGTATCCGTATAGGAACGCTTGTCCGAATTATAGAGCACGATCTGGTCGGCGCTGTACTCCTGGTCGGCAATCACCGAATTGTAGAACTGCGTGCGGAAATAGTCGAAACTCAGCGTTGCGTCGCCGGGACTGACCAGCCCGAAGGTCTGCGTGAGGCTTCCGCCCACCGTAAGTGCCTTCTCCAGCCGGTTGAAACCGTCGAAATCGGGGATTACGATCTGCCGTCCGGTCGCCAGCATACCGATGTTGTCGGTGATGACATTGGTCGAACGGTATCCCAGGCCGGCCGAGCCGCGCAGCGTGGTCGAGGGGGTGATGTTCCAGCGGATATGCCCGCGGGGCGTCACGAAGAACTTGTCATAAAACGCATTGTAATCGCCGCGGATACCCGCCACGACCGAGAACTTGTCCTTGATCGAATAGGTATACTCGGCATAGGCACCCACTTCCTGCTCGTTGCGGTCGAAGTCGTAGAGCGTAGCCGGAGCCGCCGCAATCCACGGGGTGTTGTTGGCAAAACTCTCGCGGTAGTACTGCAAATGTCCCTGTGCACCGACGATCAGCGACGACCGGTAGGTGAAATAGTGGTTGTACATGAGGTTCAGCGAGAGCGTATTCTCATTGCCGCGGTAGTCGTTCAGCCCGAAATAGGCGTTCTCGTTGAAGTGGTCGAAATCGGCCACGAAAGCCAGGTTCGAACGCATCTCATCCTGCTCGTCGGCATCGTAGACCGACGGGCCGACGGGCATACCTATTTTAAAATAACCGTTCGCGCCGCGGTTGCGGATCTTCGAACCGTAGAGGGGCATATCGGCACCCGTCTCCTTCCAGTCCCAGTTCTTCTCCATCTCGTCGCGCATCGAATTCTTGTAGTCGAGCATACCGCCCAGACGGTTCTCCTGTACGAATTTCCATCCCCAGCGGATCTGCGTACCGTTATCGGCCGCATAAAGCCACTTGTTGGCCACGTTGATCTGGTCGGAAATCGGCAGGTCGCGGAATCCGTCGTCGTTGTGATCCATCTTGCGGACGTCGGTATCCATCGAACCGTGGAGCAGGATGACGCTCGACAGTTTCTTGTCCTTCGTGACGGGGAACGCCGTCGAGATGTTGGCCTCGGGGCGCAGTTCGTCGTCCAGATAGAGGTTCACGAACAGCCTCTCGTCGTCCGTCGGCTTGCGGTGCTCGAGGTTGATCTGCCCCGTGATGGCCTCATGCCCGGCAGTCACCGACGCCACGCCCTTCGACACCTGAATCGAATTGAGCCACATGCCGGGCGTGTAGCTCAGTCCGTAGGGGGCGCTCAGCCCGCGCATGATCGGGCGGTTTTCGTCGAGTATCTGAGTGTAGGTACCTGCCAGGCCGAGCATCTTGATCTGCCGTGCGCCCGAAATGGCATCGCTGTACCCGACGGTCACCGACGCCGAGTTCTCGAAGCTCTCGGCCAGGTTGCAGCAGGCCATCTTGCAGAGGCCCGCGAACGAGATCATCTCGCCCTTGACGATGCCGTCACGCTTGACGAAGTTGCCGCTCAGGTTACCCTCGACCACCACGTCCTCCAACGCCACGCCTTCGGAAGCGAGTGTGAATTCGATACGCTCCGCACCGCCTGCCACACGCAGCGTGTCGTTCACATATCCCAGATACGAGGCGACCAGATTGTCGTAACCTTTTACCCGGTGGAGCAGGAACGCCCCCTGGGCATCGGTGCTGGCACCGATCGTAGTACCCTCCCAGTAAACCGAAGCGCCCACCAGCGGCTGGTTGTCGGCGTCGCGGACTACACCCCGCAAATCCTGTGCGCAGAGGGTACCGCACACGGCAAGGGAAGAAACAGATAAAATGATTTTGTTGATTTTCATTACATTCCGTTATTGGTTAAAACTATTTGCGGGCGGATGCGCGCAGCATCCGTCCCAAAAAGGTTAAGCCAATGCGGGAGGGGCACGAAGCCCTGCGGAGCGCACATGGCCCCGCATGACGAAAGGAGCGCCGCGTTCGGGAAGCGTCTCCCCGAAAAGCTTGAGGTCGGCCGCAACCGGAGCCTCCGCAACCAATGCGGGCGGCAGGTCGGTGACCGTGCAGCGGATGAATTTCTCGTGGTTATCGGAAGAGGACCCCGTATAGAGTTCGATTTCGGTCGAATGGTGGTTGCCGCAGCAGGGAGCCTTCAGCGACTCGCCGGCACCCGCGGCATCGGCGCCGTGCTGGCAGTGGTGGCAGCAGACATGCGACGACATCGTGACGCACTTGCACGAAAGCGACACATACGCAGGGCCGCCCCACGCCGTCAGGTAGATGGCGAGCAGCAACAGCGATATGAGTCTTTTCAATTTCATGCTACCTTTCAAGTTTTCCGTCCGTACGCCGGACACGTGCCGCCGGTTACTCCAGCACGCCGCATTCGGCGAGCTTCGCAGCCCAGGCCTCGGCATCGCGCTGTGCGGTGGCTTCGTCCACGTCGTAACGCTCCAACAACAGGGCGGCTGCATCCCCGGTGGTAAAGTCCTTGCCGCCGAGCGCCTCCCAAAGATAGAGCGACGAATCGTTGAGCGCCAGAATACGGGTCATGTCGGCACCGCAACGGCCCGGCATGATGATCACATGCTCCCCCGCCATCTCGCGCACTTTGAAATTTTCGCTTATCTTCATTTGTCGAACGTCTAATCCGATGCAAAAGTATAAAAAATTCCGGGAAACACCTAATTTTTCCTACCTTTGTATTCATGGAAAGGGCAGCGGACAAGATATACGACGTGCTGAAACGCTACTGGGGCTTCACCGAATTCCGCCCCGTACAGGAGCGTATCATCCGTTCGGTGATGGACGGGCGCGACACCCTGGCCCTGATGCCCACGGGCGGCGGAAAGTCGCTTACCTACCAGATCCCCGGGCTTGCCCAGGAGGGGCTGTGCATCGTCGTGACGCCCCTGATCGCCCTGATGAAAGACCAGGTCGACCGCCTGCGGGCACGGCACATCCCGGCCGTGGCGATCCATTCGGGGCTCTCGCCGCGTGCAATCGACATCGCGCTGGACAACTGTGTCTACGGCGACGTCAAGTTCCTTTACGTCGCCCCCGAGCGGCTCGCGACGGAAGCCTTCCGCCTGCGCGTCGTGCGCATGAACATATCGCTCGTGGCCGTCGACGAAGCCCACTGCATCTCGCAGTGGGGCTACGATTTCCGCCCCTCGTACCTGCGCATCGCCGAGCTGCGCGAGAAGTTGCCCGGTGTCCCGGTGCTGGCGCTCACGGCTTCGGCCACGAAACTCGTGGCCGAAGACATCATGCGCCACCTGCGGTTCGCCGAACCGCATATCCTGCGGAGCAGCTTCGCACGTCCCAACCTTTCGTACAGCGTCCGCCACACCGACGACAAGAACGGGCAGCTGCTGCGCCTGGTACGCAACGTCCCCGGCTCGGGCATCGTCTACGTCCGTACGCGCGAAGGCACCGAGCAGGTCGCCGACATGCTGCGCAGGGAGGGCATAACGGCCGCGGCCTACCATGGGGGCATGGGGCATGCCGAACGCTCGCTGCGGCAGGAGGAGTGGGTCTCGGGCAGGACGCGCGTGATGGTCGCCACCAACGCCTTCGGCATGGGCATCGACAAACCCGACGTGCGCTTCGTCGCCCATTACAGCATGTGCGACTCGCTCGAGAGCTACTACCAGGAAGCCGGCCGAGCGGGCCGCGACGGCATGCGGAGCTACGCCCTGCTGCTGGTCTCGTCGGACGACGGCGAACGCATCGTGCGGCGTTTCGAGCAGGAATTCCCGCCGCTCGAAAAGATCAAGGACATCTACGAACGGGTCTGCTCCTACCTGCAGGTCGGCATCGGCGACGGTGCCCAGGCGTCGTTCCTGTTCAACATCCACGACTTCTGCGCCCGCGAGCACCTCTACTCCGGCACGGTCGTAAGCGCCCTGAAGCTCCTGCAGCAAAACGGGTACATGACGCTGACCGACGCACAGGAGAACCCGGCGCGGATCATGTTCTGCGTGAGCCGCGATGACCTCTACAAACTCCGCGTGCAGCGCGACGAGCTGGATCACTTCATCCGCACGCTGCTGCGCCTCTACAACGGGGTCTTCACCGAATTCCGGCAGATCGACGAGGGCGAGATCGCCACCTGGAGCGGCTATACCGTACAGCGGGTCAAGGAGCTGCTCAAACGCCTCTGGCAGTTGCGCGTGATCCGCTACGTCCCCTCCAACCGCTCGCCGATCCTCTTCATGGACGAGGAGCGGCTGCCCCGCGCCGACCTCTACATCGCCCCCGAGACCTACAAACGGCGGCAGGAGCTGATGCGCGAACGCTTCGAACACATGCTCGCCTACGCCGCGAACGAGACCCGTTGCCGCAGCGCCGTTCTGGAAGGGTATTTCGGTGAAGGCGCCCCTGCGGCATGCGGCGTATGCGACATCTGCCTCGCACACAAACGTGCCGGGAAGCAGCAGGCACAGGGCTGCGCCACGCCGTCGGCCGACGGCGGGCTGCGCGAAAAACTGCGGCAAAGGCTATCCCGCGGGGCAGCCGACCCGCACGAACTGGCCGCGGAATTCCCCGGGGAGGCACAGCAGATAGGCCGGGCGCTGCGCGAATTGCTCGACGAAGGCATCGCCGGCACGGGCAGGGATGGAAAAATCGGGTTAAAATAGGGCCGCAACCGCCCGCGGGGATGTAAAAAATCGCCCCGCATGCCGTTTTCCGGAAATAATTCCGTATTTTTGTGAGAATGTTCCACGGCATGACTACGACAAACAACTTTACGGATAAGATCAGCAACGAGGAGGCCGCAGCGCTTCCGGCCATCGAATTCAGGGGCGAAATACGCATCGTCGACAACGAGCGCGACATCGTCCCCGCCTGCAAATTCCTGATGAAACAACGCGTCATCGGTTTCGACACCGAGACCCGCCCGTCGTTCCGGCCGGGGGTGACGTTCCGCGTGTCGCTGCTGCAACTCTCCACGCCGCAGCTATGCTTCCTCTTCCGGCTGAACAAGATCCCGCTCGCCAAGCCGATCCTGCAAGTGCTCGAAAGCCAGGAGATCCTGAAAATCGGCGCCGACGTCGCGGGCGACCTGCGCTCGCTGCGCCAGATACGCCATTTCCGCGACGCAGGGTTCGTCGACCTGCAAACGATAGCCCCCCAATGGGGCATCGGGGAGAAGAGCCTGCGCAAACTCTCGGCCATCGTGCTGGGGCAGCGCGTATCGAAGGCCCAGCGGCTGAGTAACTGGGAGGCCGCGACATTCACCGACAAACAAAAACTCTACGCCGCGACCGATGCGTGGGTCTGCACGGCGATCTACGACCGACTGCTTCACACACCCAAAATCAAACATCCCGAATTATGACACCTCAAGTATACCTGCGCAAAGGCAAGGAAGAATCGCTCATGCGCCGCCACCCGTGGATTTTCTCGGGCGCCATCGACCACATCAAGGCCGAAGACGAATCGGAAATCACGGAAGGCGCCCTGGTCGAAATATACACCCGCACGGGCGATTTCATCGCCCTGGGACACTACCAGATCGGCTCGATCGCCGTGCGTGTGCTTACATTCGACAAGGAACCGATCGACCAGGCCTGGTGGAACCGGCGCATCGCCGTGGCCTACGACGTGCGGCGCACGCTCGGGCTCACGGACAACCCCGACACGGACTGTTACCGCCTCGTCCACGGCGAAGGCGACGGGCTCCCGGGGCTGGTCGTGGATATCTACGGCACGGTGGCCGTCATCCAGTGCCACTCCGTCGGCATGTACCTCGCCCGCCAGGACATCGCGCGGGCGATCCTGGCCGCCTACGGCGACCGCATCACGGCCATCTACGACAAGAGTTCGCAAACCGTGCCCTTCAACGCCAAGCTGGGCGCTGTGGACGGCTACCTGTGGGGAAGTTCCGACCATTCGGCGCACGTGGTAACGGAGAACGGCGAGAAATTCCTAGTCAACTGGGAGCAGGGGCAGAAAACCGGGTTCTTCCTCGACCAGCGCGAAAACCGGGAGCTGGTCAAACGCTACTCGAAGGGGCGCACGGTGCTCAACACCTTCTGCTACACGGGGGGCTTCTCGGTCTATGCCATGGCCGGTGGCGCCGAGAAGGTCTGCTCGGTGGACTCTTCGGAACGCGCCGTCGTGCTGGCCACGGAAAACATGAAACTCAACTTCGGCCCGCAGGCCAACTTTACGGAAACAGCCGCCGATGCCGTGGAGTACCTCAAGGACATCGAAGACAAATACGACCTGATCATCCTCGACCCGCCGGCTTTCGCCAAGCACCACAAGGTGCTGGGTAATGCCATGCAGGGCTACAAGCGCCTCAACGCCCGCGCCATATCGCAGATACGCCCCGGCGGCATCCTCTTCACGTTCTCCTGCTCGCAGGCGGTGTCGAAGGAGCTGTTCCGCACGATGATTTTCTCGGCCGCGGCCATCGCGGGCCGCAACGTGCGCATCCTGCACCAGCTGACGCAGCCCGCCGACCACCCGGTGAGCATCTACCACCCCGAAGGCGAGTACCTCAAGGGACTGGTGTTGTATGTAGAATAAGGAAAGACCGCCCCGAACGGACATGGAAAAAACCGCACACCCGACCTATGCCCACTGCCCGATCCGCCATATCGTCGACCGCTTCGGGGACAAGTGGTCGCTGCTGGTACTCTACAACCTCCATACGAGCGGGTGCCTGCGTTTTTCGGAAATCCACCGCCGGACGGCCGACATCTCGCAGAAGATGCTCACATCGACACTCCGCAAGCTGGAACAGGACGGGCTGCTGTCGCGCAAGGTCTACCCCGAGGTACCGCCCCGCGTGGAATATGCGCTCACGCCCCGCGGCGAGTCGCTCATGCCCCACCTCACAGCGCTTATCGGGTGGGCAGAGGAAAATTTCGACGCCATCCTCGAAGACCGGGAGCGGGAAAAGATATAGCGACGGCCAGGGCCTGCCCGGCAAATCAAGCGGATACCTGCGGACAGCCCCCTGTCGTCAGCCGTCGGCAAAACGTTGTCAGCCGACAGCAAAATAAGGACGCTCCCACAACGAGCAACGGGAAACGCCCATCCGCGGAACCGGGCGCCCCGCAAGCAAGACAGCGGGAGCCAGTCGCCCCCCCCCGGAAATGCGCCCGCAAAGGCATCGGCTGGCGACAACGAGATCGGCATCCGGCACATACCCTCAACAAAAAAAGTCCCTTCCGGGACTTTTCCTATTTTACCTTTTCATAGACATACACTTCGTGCAGTTCGCTGTCGTACCCCGGGTAGAAACCCCTGACCATTCCCAGCACGATGCGCGAACCCCGGTTCGAAAGTACCAGCAGCTCGTCCGTCGCAGGGTCGACGGTCAGTCCCTCGATCTCGCCCGCGCGCCGGAAATCGGACATCATACGGAACGGCAACACCGCAGCATAGCTTTTCCCGTCGCGCAGGTCGGCAATATAGAGGTTGTCCGGCTCGTCCAGGTCGGCATCGCCGTCGTCGGCCGAAATGAGCATCTGCCCGCCGGCCATATATATCCCCTGCTGCCACTGCGGCACCGGGCGCAGGTGGACTTTGCGCACATACTTGCCCGTCGCCAGGTCATAACCGTACAGGTAGCGCCCGTCGACCCAGTCGGCCATCCAGACCATATTCCGGTCGCGGTCTACGGCCAGCCCGCACACCTCGACCTGCCCCGAAGCCGGTTCCCAATCGATCGACCGCTTCCATGTCAGGTCGTCGGCATCGTACACGGCGACCTGGATATTCTCACCCTTGCCGTCTTCGAAAGTCTCGATGCCGGCATAAATCTCACCGTTCCATACGTCGATATCGCCGATATGGTTCGCGGCGAGCGGCAACCCTTCGAACGGCTGCCCGTTACGGGCGACCAGCCGCCCCTGCTTGTCGTACTTGTAGAGCACCGTGCTGCCCGAAACATAATAGTAGTTCGAGTCAGCGGCGATCCCCTGCCGCCCTTCGACCGGGAAAACCCGCGACAGGCGGTACTCCCCGCCCAGTGTCTGCGCCTGGAGTGCGGTTCCGGCCGCCAACAGGAGCAATACAAAAAAAGTTCGTTTCATCCTCATCTGCAATACTATTTGGCAATCATATACTTGATACGCCCGGCCTCACGGCCCGGATTTTCGTTCCCCACTCTGCGCCCCTGGATTTCCGTGCTCCAAATCCTGCGCCCCGGATTCACACCCGGCTTCGTACTCCGGCAGCTGTCGTGTCCCCCCCCCGGGCCGCGTCCGAAACTCCGTCCCGCCCCGAGGCAACTTCGACCTTGCTGCCCGGATTTATTCATCTCCGGCTGCGCGCCCCGGCAACTGTTATGCACAGCCCCGGCTGCGCCCGCGGCCCGATCCTCCCCGGAACGCTTCCCCGAGGAGACTTCTGCCTCGCCGCCGGGCAACACCTGAAAAGGCCGCCGCCGCGTAGTCGGGATATACAATCGCAAACCCGACGGAGCAAAAACGAGGCCGGAGCCGGAAACCCGCATCGCAGGAACCGCCTCCGGCCTATTCATATCGCGTATCGTCGGGCTTCGCGGAACCGCGCGGGCCACCGGGCTTCACGCATCGGCCTGCGCCGTATCCGGCAATCCCCGCTGCCGGCCCTGCGCCGGTGCGAACCGTTTACTTGCGTTTGGTACGCTGCTGCGCCTCCTGCTGGCGGAGGAGCTCCTCGTAGCGCTGCTGGAACTTCGACTTCTTGCCCTTGCTCCGTTTGGCGGCATTGGCCTGCATGACGGCATGGATCTTATCGTCGTCGACCATGCGGCGGATCAGCAACGTCTGGCCGATGGTAAAGAGGTTCGACAGCAGGTAGTAGTAGCAAAGGCCGCTCGAATAGCTGTTGAACCACAACAGCATCATGATCGGCATCATGTAGACCATCATGAACTTCATACCTGCCATCTGGGGCTGGGACGAAGCCGTCTGCTGGTAGTTGAAATACGAATACCCGAACAGCGACACGGCCATCAGCAAGGCGAAAAGGCTCACATGGTCGCCGTAGAACGGGATCGAGAACGGCAGGTTCACGATGCTGTCGTACGACGAAAGGTCGTCGGCCCAGAGGAACGGTTGTTCGCGCAGCTCGATCGAAGCCGGGAAGAAACGGAACATGGCGATCAGGATCGGCATCTGGATCAGCATGGGGATACATCCGCCCATGGGGTTGATGCCCGCTTTCTTGTAGAGCTCCATCGTCGCCTGCTGTTTTTTCATGGCGTCCTCCTTCTTGGGGTATTTCTTGTTGAGCTCGTCCACCTGCGGTTTTATCAGGCGCATCTTTGCCATCGAAACGTAACTCTTGTACGTGAGGGGCGAGATGACGAGTTTCACCAGGATCACCAGGATCAGGATGATGATGCCGAAGCTGGCGATATAGTTGCGCAGGAAGTCGAAGACCGGGATCACGCACCAACGGTTCACCCAGCCGAAGATACCCCATCCCAGCGGGATCAGGCGCTCCATGTGCAGTTCCTCGCCGTCCGCAGCGACGACCTTCTTGAGGATGGCGTATTTGTTCGGGCCGAAATAGAATGCGAAATCATACCCTTCGGTCTGCACCGTATAGGGCACGGTCATCTGCGCCGAAAAACTCTTCAGCAATTCCGAACCGGGAGCCGCCGTATCGAACGCCAGGTTGGCGTTGGTGACATTTTGCGGGGCGATGAACGCCGACGAAAAGAACTGCTGCTTGAAAGCCACCCAGTTGACCGATGTGGAGATGCTCTTCGACTTGGATTTTTCGCTCATCCCCAGATCCTCGATCGAGCTCTCGCCCGGGAACCGGTACGAAATCGTCGTGTACATGTTCTCGTTCTGGAATCCCTTTTCGTTCTGGTAGGAATTGTTCGACCAGTCGATACCGATCGACGCCTGGTTGGCCATCTGCGGCGCCATATTCACCAGCCGCACGTTGAAGTCCACGAGGTAGTCGCGCTCGGGCACCTGCTTATTATATATAAGGTACTCATATTCGAGCCAGGCATCCGCTGCCACGGGCAGGCGCATCACCACCCTCCGGGCATCGCCTTCGACCTGCTCGGGCTGCGCCCGGAAGACATAGTCCATCGTGTTGACCTTGACGTTGTTCAACCCGTTCTTCACGTAGAACGAAAGGTCGAACCTGGCACTCGCGGGATCCATCAGCTCGATCAGCTGGTCACGCTTGCCGCGGGGTGCATACTTGGTATAATCCTTGAGCGTCACGCCCGTGATCCGGCCGCCGCGGGTCGAAAAGGTCACGATCATCACATCGTTCTCGACGGTAAACTCCTCCGCCTCCGCGTCACGCGCACCGGCGAGGTATTCGCCCAGCGCAGCGACCTGCTGCCGGCGTACGGCATCGGCGGCATTTGCCGCAGCCTCGGGCGCAGCCGTATCCGAAGCCGCCACGGCCGTACTGTCGGCTACGGGGACTACGGGGCGCGTCGCAGCGGCCACAGAATCCTGATAGGCCTGATACGCGGCCATTTCCTGCTGATATTTCTCCTGCTGTTTGGTATTGAAATAGGCGAACCCCAGGAAAAGCGCCGCCACGACGACAATACCTAAAATTGTTTTTTTATCCATTTAAAAATGTTTCGTTCTTTCGCTGTGATAAGTGTTGTTACTATTTCTTCCCGGCATATTCGAGCGCCGCTCCCACAAATGCCACGAACAGCGGCGAGGGGCTCAACACCGTACTCTTGTACTCGGGATGGTACTGCGTACCGACGAACCAGGGATGTCCCTCGACCTCGACGACCTCGACCAGCCCCGTGTCGGGGTTGATGCCCACGGCCTGCATACCGGCACCTTCGAACGCAGCCATATAGTCGTTGTTGAATTCGTAACGGTGACGGTGGCGCTCCGAAATATGGAGTTTGCCGTAGGCCGCCGCGACTTTCGAACCCTTCTTCAGCGTACAGGGATAAGCGCCCAGACGCATCGTGCCGCCCTTGGCCGTCACCCCCTTCTGCTCTTCCATCAGGTCGATCACCGGATGGGGCGTAGACTCCATCTCGCTCGAGTTCGCATCGGCGATGCCCAGCACGTTGCGCGCGAATTCGATCACGGCGCACTGCATGCCGAGGCAGATTCCCAGGAACGGGATCTTGTTCTCACGGGCATAGCGCACGGCGACGATCTTGCCTTCGATGCCACGGTTGCCGAAGCCCGGAGCCACGAGGATACCGGACATCCTGCCCAGCTTCTCGGCCACATTCTCAGCGGTGATCTTCTCCGAATTGACATAGCGCAGCTTGACCTTGCAGTCGTTCACGGCGCCTGCGTGGATGAACGATTCGCAGATCGACTTGTAAGCGTCGGGCAATTCGGTATATTTGCCGACCAGCGCGATCTCGATCTTCTTGGCCGGGTGCTTCACCTTCTCCACGAAGGCCGTCCACGCCGCCATGTCGGGTTCCTTCTCGGCCGGCAGGTTCAGTTTGTCGAGCACCACCTCGTCGAGGTGCTGTTCGTGCATCTTCAGCGGCACTTCGTAGATCGTCGGGACGTCGATCGACTCCATCACGGCGTTGGCGTCGACATTGCAGAACAACGCCACCTTGCGGCGCAGGTTGGTCGACAGCGGATGCTCCGTGCGCAGCACGAGGATGTCGGGCTGCAACCCGTTTTCGAGCAGGGCCTTGACCGAATGCTGCGTGGGCTTGGTCTTCAGTTCGCCCGAAGCGGCCATATAGGGGATCAGCGTCAGGTGCACGAGGGCCGTGCTCTTGTAGCCCAGCGAATAGCGCAGCTGGCGTACCGATTCGATGAACGGCAGCGACTCGATGTCACCCACCGTACCGCCGATCTCGGTGATGATCACGTCGTAAACTTTCTTCTGCGCCAGCATCTGGATACGGCGCTTGATCTCGTCGGTGATATGGGGGATGACCTGCACGGTCTTGCCCAGGTACTCGCCCTTGCGCTCCTTCTCGATCACGCTCTTGTAGATCTTTCCCGTCGTGACGTTGTTGGCCTTCGACGTGGGCTGGTTCGTGAAACGCTCGTAGTGCCCCAGGTCGAGGTCGGTCTCGGCGCCGTCCTCGGTCACGTAGCATTCGCCGTGTTCATAGGGGTTCAGCGTGCCGGGGTCGACGTTGATGTAGGGGTCGAGTTTCTGGATGGTCACCGAATAGCCTCGGGCCTGCAGCAGGCGGGCGATCGAGGCCGAAATAATACCCTTGCCGAGCGACGATGCGACACCGCCCGTAACAAATATGTACTTGGGTTTGGAAAGTTTCATTACTGACTATATCTATTTATTTTCGTTGTGCTCCTGGTTCTCCTCCTGTGCCTGGCGGTCGATGAGCTTCACCTTCTCGATCGCGGCGGCCATCTCTTCGCGGGCGCGGTCGATCTTGGCCTTCACATCGGCGACGAGCGCCTCGGCGTTCTTCGACTTGGCGAAGAAACCGATGTTGTTCTCCAGCAGGCCGATCTCCTGTTCAAGCTGGCGCACCTTGTTGTAAAGGCGCTCGCGCTCCGAACGCAGGCGGTTGCTGCCCGCCGATTTGAGCGTCGAGACCTTCTCGCGGAAACGGTTCATCGAACGGTCGCGCTCCGAACCGCGCAGCGTGTTGAACAGCGCATCGACGGCGGCTTTGTATTTCTTCTGGACGGCATCCTTCTGCTTGATGGGCACGAACCCGATCTCGCCCCAGCGGCGCTGGAACTCGCGGATCACGTCGTATCCGCCGGCCTTGACGTCGGCCGCGGCCATCTCATCGAGCAAGGCGAGTTTCTGCCGGAGGTTCTCCTCGTGCTCGCCGTCCACACTGGCGAAATGCGAAGCCTTGCGCTCGAAGAACTTGTCGCATGCGGCACGGAAACGCTTCCAGATCGCATCCGAATGGCGGCGCGACACGGCACCGATCTCCTTCCAGCGGGCCTGCAGGGCGATCAGCTCGTCGGTGGCCTTCTTCCACTCCTCGCTGTTCATCAGCGACTCGGCGGCCTCGCATATCTCGGTCTTCAGCTGCAGGTTGTGCTCCATCTCGGCCTTCACCCCGGCATAGAACTGTCGCTTGGCCTCGAAGAACTTGTCGCATGCCGTGCGGAAACGCTCGTAGATACGGTTATTGTCCTTCTTGGGTGCGAAGCCGATGGTTTTCCAGGTCTTCTGGATCTCCAGCAGGCGGTCGCTCGCACGGTTCCACTCCTTGCGGGTCGTGAGCGGCTGTGCGGCCAGCTCCTCGGTGGCGGCGCAAAGCTCCGTCTTGAGTTCGAGGTTCTTGACCTGCTCGCCCTTGAGCGATTCGAAATGCTCCTGATGCTGTTTGTTGATACGGCTCGACGCCGCCTTGAAGCGCTCCCAGAGCACCTCTTTATATTCATTGGCTACGGGGCCCGTCTCGCGCCACTCGTCATGCAGCTTCTGCAACTTGTGGAACGCCTCCACGACCGAAGGCTCCAGCACCAGCGCTTCGGCCTGCTCGCAGAGGGCGATCTTCTGCTCGTAGTTCTTCTTCAGGTCGAGGTCACGCAGCTCCTTGTTGATTTTGATGAAGCTGTAGAAATTCTCGACATGCAGATTGTAGGTCTCCCACAGGTCTTTGACGTTCTGCTGCGGCACGATGCCGGTCTCCTTCCAGCGCTGCTGCAATTCGCGGAACTTGTTGAAGGTATGGTTGAGCGTCTCGTCCGAATTGACCAGTTCCTTGAGCTCCTCGATGATCCCGAGCTTGACCTGGAGGTTCTTCTCCTTCTCGGCCTCGAGGTTTGCGATGAACTCGTCGCGGCGATGGCGGTACTCCTTGAACAACTCCTTGAGCTGCACTTCGGCGCCGTCCACGGCCGGTGCGAAATCCTCCTCGCGGCCCCCTTCCTCGACGAACTTGCGGCGTGCGGCCTCGACCTCGGCGCGGCGGATGCGGTAGAAGGCGATCTTCAGCGCCTCCACATCCCGGCGGATCGACTGCACGGGCTGCTCTTCGAGCATACGCGTGAAGAGGGCTACCAACTCTTCCTTGCCCTTCCCGGCAAATTTGTCCTCGGCAGACGGCCCCCCTTCGGCCAGTTGGTCGGCAGCAGCCTCCTCGGCCGTCTCGCCCTCCAGTTCCAGCCCGGCATCCTGTGCCGCGAGCGCCGCCTCCTCGTCCGCGAAGTCCACTTCGGCGCCGGCCGGCACTGCCTCCTCGTCGGGTTCGGTCGTTACCGCCTCGGCAACAGGCTTGATACGGGTACGCTTCGCACGCGGCGCAGCATCGGGTTCCGCAACGGGTTCTTCTGCCGCGGGCGTTTCTGCTTCGGGTTTTTCCGCCGCAGACTTTTCCGCTACGGGTTCCTCAGTCGCCGACGTTTCCGCAACAGGTTCCTCTGCCACGGGCGTTTCCGCTTCGGATATTTCCGCCACGGGTTCCTCTGCCGCGGGCGTTTCCACCGCGGGCATTTCCGTGACGGGTTCCTCCGTCGCAGGCGTTTCCGCAACGGGTTCTTCTGCCGCGGGCGCTTCCGCCACGGATTCCGCCTCCGCCGCTGCGGGGGCCTCGGTTTCAGGGACTTCGGGAGTCGCTTCGGAAGTTACAGTCTGCACATCTTCAGCAGCATCGCTGACTTGCTCCTCGGGAGCAGGAAGATTCGGATTTTCAGTAGCCATCTCAGTACACGTTTTTGATTTCCATATATACGGAAGTATATAAATCTCGCAAATATAACCATTTTTCCCGGGCTGCCGAACGATTTAGCCGGAAATTTGCTAACTTCGCCCAAGATATGCGCGGCACGCAACCGCACCGGTGCCGCGTGCGATGCAAAACCTGTCAACCGGAACCATGAGCCACCGCATCCTGCTTGTCGACGATGAAATCGACATCCTCGAATTCGTGAGGTACAACCTCCTGAAAGAGGGCTACGAAGTATTCACGGCGCAGAACGGCGCCGAGGCGCTGAAAGCCGCCGCCGAGTGCCGTCCGCACCTGATCCTGCTGGACATGATGATGCCCGTCATGGACGGAGCGCAGACCTGCCGCGCCATCCGCGAAGACCCGCGGCTGCGCGACACGATGGTGGTATTCCTCTCGGCGCTGGGCGAGGAGGAGCAGCAGCTTACGGGCTTCGGCGTCGGAGCGGACGACTACCTCACCAAGCCGATCAAGATGAAATTGCTGGTCAGCCGCGTGCAGGCCATCCTCAAACGGATCGACGCTGAAGCCGCGCCGGCGGAACCGGCCGCAGCGGGCATCACCGTCGACCGCGAGCGGTACGCCGTGCTGCGCGACGGGCACGAGGTCGCCCTCCCGCGCAAGGAATTCGCGCTGCTCGACCTGCTCTATTCCTCGCCCGGGAAGCTCTTCTCGCGCGAGGAGATATATGCGAAGATATGGGGCACCGAGGTGGTCGTGGGCGACCGCACCATCGACGTGCACATCCGCAAACTGCGCCAGAAGATCGGCGACGAACGCATCGTCACCATCAAGGGCGTGGGCTACAAATTCGAACCCTGAGCCGGGGCCATACCCGGCGAATAAAACGATTATGGACGCACAGAACAAATACCGGCGCATCGTCATCAAGGTGGGCAGCAACGTGCTGACCCGCGACGACGGCCGTCCCGACACCACCCGCATCTCGGCCCTGGTCGACCAGGTGGCCCGGCTCCACCGCGCGGGCACCGAGGTCATCCTCGTTTCGTCGGGGGCCGTGGCCTCGGGGCGCAGTATCCTGGAGCGACGCACCGGGAAACTCGATTCGGTCTCCGCGCGGCAGCTTTTCTCCGCCGTGGGGCAGGTCAAGCTGCTCAACCGCTACTACGACCTCTTCAACGAATACGGCATCGTCTGCGGGCAGGTGCTCACCACCAAGGAGAGCCTCTCCACACGGCGGCAATACCTCAACCAGCGCAACTGCATGGAAACGATGCTCGCCAACGGCGTACTGCCGATCGTCAACGAGAACGACACCATCTCGGTCACCGAACTGATGTTCACCGACAACGACGAGCTTTCGGGGCTCGTCGCGGCCATGATGAACGCCGAGGCGCTCATCATCCTGAGCAACATCGACGGCATCTATGACGGCTCGCCCGCCGACCCCGCGTCGCAGGTCATCCGCCGCGTGAAACCGTCGGAAGACCTTTCGCAATACATCGACCCCGTACGCTCGTCGCGGGGCCGCGGCGGCATGGCCACCAAAAGCCGCGTCTCATCGCGTGCGGCGGCCGAAGGCATCGAGGTCATCATCGCCAACGGCCGCCGCGACGGCATCCTCACCGACCTGGTGCTGACCGGCGAAGAGGTGCCCTGCACCCGCTTCGAACCGGCTCCGAGGGCAGCCTCGGGCGTCAAGAAATGGATCGCCAGCAGCGAAGGCTTCGCCAAGGGCATCCTGCGCATCGACCAGGGCGCCGCCGCAGCCGTCCGCGCCAGCAAGGCCGCCAGCATCCTCGCCGTGGGCGTCACAGCCGTCGAAGGCGATTTCGAACGCGACGACCTGGTGCGCATCCTCTCGCCCGACGGGGCACAGCTGGCCGTGGGACGCATCTCGTGCGACAGCGCCACCGCCCGCCGCAATATCGGACGCAAAGGGCTCAAGCCCCTCGTCCACTGCGATTACCTCTACCTGGAATAACCGATTATGGAATACGAATCCCTGTTCAAGGCCGCCCGGAAGGCCGGGACGGCGCTGGCCGACGTCGAACCCGAACGCCTCGGCCGCATCCTGCAACACGCCGCAAGGCTCCTGCGCGGGCATACGCCCGCATTGCTCGAAGCCAACGCCCGCGACATTGAGGCCATGCCCGCCTCGTCACCCATGCTCGACCGCCTGCGGCTGACCCCGGAGCGAATCGGCTCCATCGCCTCCGACATGGAAGCCGTATCGCACCTGCGCTCGCCTCAGGGCGAGGAACTGGCGCGCTGGACGCGCCCCAACGGCATGACCATCGTCAAGCGCCGCGTACCGTTCGGCGTGGTCGGCATGGTCTGCGAAGCCCGCCCCAATGTCACGGCCGACATCTTCGCCCTCTGCGTCAAGACGGGCAACGCCTGCGTCCTGAAAGGGGGCAGCGACGCCCGCCACTCCAACGAGGCGATCGCGGCGCTGCTGCACGAAGCGCTCGGCGCCGAAGGCATCGACGAAAACACCTTCACGCTGCTCCCCGCGGGGCACGAAGCCGTGGGGGCGCTGCTTGGCGCCGTGGGCTATGTCGACGTAGTCATCCCGCGCGGCGGGGCGGGGCTGATCCGCTTCGTCCGCGAGAACGCCCGCATCCCGGTCATCGAAACGGGCGCCGGCATCGTCCACACCTATTTCGACATCGACGGCGATCTCGAAAAGGGGCGTGCCGTGGTCTGCAACGCCAAGACGCGCCGCGTGAGCGTCTGCAACGCCCTCGACTGCCTGGTCATCCACCGCGGCCGCCTCACCGACCTTTCGGAGCTGTGCGCACCGCTGGCCGGGGCGCATGTGACGGTCTACGCCGACGAAGAGGCTTTCGCCGCCCTCGACGGGCACTACCCCGCCGGGTTGCTGGAACATGCCGCCGAAGAGCATTTCGGCACCGAGTTCCTCGACTACAAACTGGCCGTGAGAACCGTCGCGTCGCTCGACGGGGCGCTGGCGCATATCGCCCGCTACTCGTCGCGCCACAGCGAGGCCATCGTCACCGAAAACAAGCAGGCCGCCACGCAGTTCACGCGCAGCGTCGACGCCGCCTGCGTCTACGTCAACGTCTCGACCGCCTTCACCGACGGCGGGCAGTTCGGCTTCGGCGCCGAAGTGGGTATCTCGACGCAGAAACTCCACGCCCGCGGCCCGATGGGACTGCCCGAACTCACGACCTACAAGTATATCGTCTCGGGTGACGGACAAATCCGCCAACCTTAAACCCCGATACGACAAAAAACCTCGAAAAAACGGCAGGAAAAATAACAATCCGTAAGCATTTTTTCTGTAAATTTGCATATCCTTAAAATTTGGTGTATATTTAACTTATGATTCGTGAACTTCTGGCCGTAGGATGCGGCGGCGCTGCCGGCAGCATCGTCCGTTACCTGCTTTCCGGCGGGATAATGGCGGGGCAGACGCTGCTGGGATTCCCGGCGGGTACGTTCACGGTCAATGCCGCGGGTTCGCTGCTGATCGGCATTCTGCTCGAAGCTACCAGCTCCGAGACACTCGGATGGCTGCTCATCGTGGGTTTCTGCGGCGGGTTCACCACTTTTTCGACCTTTTCGGCCGACGCGGTGCGCCTGCTGCGTGCGGAATGTTACACGGCGGCGGCGGCCTACGTGGGGCTGAGCGTGGCAGTATGCATTGTTTTTGCAGCCGCCGGCATGTGGATAGGAACGACATTTAGAAATTAACTATAAAGAGAAATGGTAATTTTGGTATTGAACTGCGGCAGCTCGTCGATCAAGTATCAGGTGATCGACATGGAAGCCGCATCGAGCAAACTGCTCGCGAAAGGAATCGTGGAACGCATCGGCCTGCCGGAAGGCGACCTCACCCATAAGCCCGTCGGCAAAGAACCGTTCGAGCTGCACCGCCCCATCCCCGACCACACCACCGGCATCAAACTGGTGCTCGACGCGCTGACCGACCCCGCACACGGCGTCATCGGCTCGCTCGACGAGGTGAAGGCCGTCGGCCACCGCGTGGCGCACGGCGGAGAGTTCTTCCCCGAGAGCTGCATCGTGACCGAGGAGGTGAAATCCAAGATCCGTTCGCTGTTCGAAATCGCACCGCTGCACAACCCGGCCAACCTCGAAGGCGTGCTGTCGATCGAGAAAGTCCTGCCGGGCGTCCCGCAGGTCACCGTCTTCGACACCTCGTTCCACCAGACCATCCCGGCCGTAAACTACATGTACGCCCTGCCCCACGCCTATTACGACAAGTACCGCGTACGCAAGTACGGCTTCCACGGCACCAGCCACAAATACGTGGCACAGACCGGTGCCCGGCTCGCGGGCCTCGACTTCGAGAACTCTAAGATCATCACCTGCCACATCGGCAACGGCGCATCGGTCACGGCCGTGCTCAACGGCAAGTCCCATGACACGTCGATGGGCTTCTCGCCCGTGGACGGGCTGGTGATGGGTACCCGCTGCGGCAACGTCGACCCCAGCGCCATCACCTTCATCGGCGAAAAGGAGGGCATGTCCTACGCCGAGGAGAACGAGATGATGAACAAGAAATCGGGCGTTTTGGGGCTCACCGACCTTTCGAGCGACATGCGCGACATCGACCACGCCTACGACGAAGGGAACCCCCGCGCCATCCTCGCCCGCGACATGCACTACGGGCGCATCCGCAAATTCGTCGGGGAGTATGCCGCCGAAATGGGCGGCGTCGACCTGATCGTCTTCACGGGCGGCGTGGGCGAGAATTCGTGCGAGATGCGCGAGACGGTCTGCACGGGGCTCGAATTCATGGGCGTCGAGTTCGACCGCGCAGCCAACAAGGGCGCCCGCGGCGTGGACAAAATCCTTTCGAAACCCTCCTCGCGGGTCAAGGTCGCCGTCATCGCCACCGACGAGGAACTGGTCATCGCCACCGACACGTACAATCTGGTAAAATAAATAAAAGCACAACACCACAATGATCCAACATCTTACAGAAATCGTCGACGAGGCGAGAAAAAGGGGTAAAAAACGGCTGGCCGTAGCCTACGGCCAGGATTCGCATACGCTGGAAGCCGTCTACGAAGCCTACAAGGAAGGTATCGTGGAGCCCACGCTGTTCGGTGAGAAGAAAGTCATCGAGCAGGTATGCGCCGAAAACGACATCGACATCAAAGCATTCAACATCGTCGACGAGGCCAGCGACGTCAAATGCGTGCAGCAGGCCGTGGCCGCCGTCGTGGCGGGCAACGCCGACGTGCTGATGAAGGGACTTGTCTCGACCGACAAGTACATGCGCGGCATCCTCAACAAGGAAGCCGGGTTGTTCCCCCCGAAGGGCGTGCTGAGCCACGTGTCGATCGTCGAGATGCCCTGCTACCACAAACTGCTGGTCATCTCCGACGTCGCGGTCATCCCGCTGCCCGACTTCAAACAGAAGATCAAGCAGATCGGCTACCTTGCAAAAGTCGCCAACCTGCTGGGCATCGAAACCCCCAAGATCGCCTGCATCGCCCCCTCCGAGCAGCTGCTCCCCAGCGTCATTTCGTCGACCGAAGGCGCCCTGCTCGCCAAAATGGGCGACCGCGGACAGCTGGGCAACGTCATCATCGACGGCCCCCTGTCGCTCGACGTAGCACTCTACAAGGATGTCGCCGAGCACAAGAAAGTCAAAGGTTCGTCTGTAGCGGGCGACCCCGACTGCCTGCTTTTCCCCAACCTGGAGTCGGCCAACGTCTTCTTCAAGTCGGTGACACACCTCTGCGGAGGTGAACTGGCCGCCATGGTCGCAGGCACGAAGGTGCCCTGCGTACTGACCTCGCGCGGCGACACGAGCAAGACCAAACTCTACTCGATCGCACTGGCTTGCCTGGCCGTAAAACAATAGGCACACACCTACACCAACCTACCAACTACTAACCGGAACCGAATTTATGGGCTTCAAAATCTTAGCGATAAATCCCGGCTCTACGTCCACCAAGGTCGCCCTCTATGACGAGGAGCGGCCTTCGTTGGATCTGACCCTGCGCCACACGGCCGAACAGATCGCACGTTACGCCAACATCATCGACCAACTGGACTGGCGCCGGGAAATGATACTCACGGCGCTGTCCGAACACGGGTTCGACATCATGCAGCTGTCGGCCGTCATCGGACGCGGCGGGCTCGTACGCCCCATCCCGGCCGGCGTATACGAAGTCAACGAAGCCATGCGGCGCGACCTGACGAACGCCACGATGGAACACGCCTCGAACCTCGGGGGATTGTTGGCCGCCGAGATCGCCGCCATGGCGGGCGTCAAAGCCTACATCGCCGACCCGGTGGTCGTCGACGAGATGGAGGACGTGGCACGCCTGAGCGGCCATCCCGACTGCCCGCGCAGGTCGATCTTCCACGCACTCAACCAGAAAGCCACGGCACGCCTGCACTGCGACCGCATCGGCATCGTCTACGAAAAGGCGAACCTCGTGGTCGCACACCTGGGCGGGGGCATCTCCGTCGCCGCGCACAAACAGGGACGTGTCGTCGACGTCAACAACGCGCTCGACGGCGACGGCCCCTTCGCACCCGAGCGGGCGGGCAGCCTGCCTGCGGGCGAATTCGCCGACCTTTGCTTCTCGGGGCGTTACACGCGCCGCGAAGTCCAGAAAATGCTGGCCGGCCAAGGCGGGCTCGTCGCGCACCTGGGCACCAATTCCATGATGCAGGTCTCGGAGCGTATCGCGCAGGGCGACGAAAAAGCCCGGCTCGTGGCCGAGGCCATGTGCTACGGCATCTCGAAGCAGATCGGCGCCATGGCCGCCGCCATGTGCGGCCGGGTCGACGCCGTCATCCTCACCGGGGGCATCGCCCACAACGAGTTCGTCGTGCGGTACATCGAACAGCACTGCTCGTTCATCGCCCCCGTTTCGGTCTACCCCGGCGAGAACGAACTCGAATCGCTGGTCGCCAACGCACTGGTCGTCCTCCGCGGCACCATCGTCCCGAAGGTCTACGCCTGACGGGCAAAGGAGCTGCGCACGCGAGGGAGCCGCCCATGCGGCAGCGACCGCCAAGGCAGCAACTCCCGGACACCGCATACGCCGTGCGAAACGGCGAACCGCGCGCCAAACAGAAACCGGGCTGCAAAACGGAACCGCGCGCCAAAGCACCTCACAGGCAAACAGGAAACACACCGCCAAACAGGTACCGCGCCGCAACAGAAACGTCCGCCGGATATTGATCCGGCGGACGTTTTTCCTGTGTATATCCGGCAGTGACGGCCAGCCCGGGCAGCCGGCCTATTTGCGGATGAACTGGCGCCTGGCCAGTGCGACCACCTCGCGGAAGGCTTCGAGCCGGAACAGTGCAGAAAGCAGGACGTAGCTGACCACGCCCGCGGCGACTTCGGCCAGCAACCGCAACAACGCATTGCCCGGCACCGCCAGCGCCGTAACCCGCACGAGAGCGTACATCGCCCCGGCCACGAGCAGCATCGGCAGCACCGTGCGCACGAAGCGTCCTGCGCCGAATGACGTGAAACGGGTCGTGGCGAAGAAGTTGATCGCCATCTCGCAGAAGGCGATCACCACCAGCCCCCAGATGACGGCCTGGACGCTGACCGGAATCGTCACGGCGAACACCACCGACATCATCACCTTCTTGGCGACCTCCAGTTTTACGATCAGCGCACCGCCGCTCTTGACTTTCAACACATTGTAGGCCACCAACCCCAGCGGGTAAAAAAGCCCGGCCAGGCATACCGCTTCGAAATAAGGCACCGTCGCCATCCACTCCCCTCCCAGGAAGACGGCGAACATGTCCTCGGCGATGGCCGACAGACCGAGCATCACGGGGAACATGGCATAGGCCACGACCATGACGATCTGCCGGTAACTTTCGGCCAGTTTCGGCGCGTCGTCCTTGATCTTGGCCAGCGCCGGGAAGGTCACGTTCTGCACGGCCTGCATGGCCGAAGTCGCCGGCTGGTCTTTCAGCTTGACGGCCTGCTCGTACGAGCCGAGTGTCTCCTGCGGATAGAGTTTCCCGAGAAATATCTGGGGCACCTTGTTATAGAGGGTCGAGATGAAATCGGTAGCCAGCAGGCTGAAACTGTACGGCGCCATTTCGCGCAGCGGCCGCCGGCTGCACTTCCCGCAGGGACGCCAGTCGCTCAGCCACCACAACAGCAAGGCCCGCACGGAGGCCTGCAATACGCGCTGCACCACGATGCACCAGATCCCGAACCCGGCCAATGCGAGGCCGATGGCCACCATCCCGGCGATGAACCACGAGGCGAAGGTGACCTTCGAGAGCAGTGCGAAGCGGAATGTCCGGACAAAAATCGTATTCTGGATCGCACATGCGGCGCTCAGCGGCAGTTGGAGGAAGAATACCGGTGCTATCCGCGTGATTTCCGGCATGTCGTAGAACCGCGCGATGCTCCCCGCCAGCGCTACCAGCACCCCGTAAAGCACGAGCGCAACCCCGACGTTGAAGGCGAAGACCGATTTGTAATCGTCGGCCGTAGGTGTCCCCTTGCGGATCAGCGCCTGCGAAAAGCCGCTGTCGGCAATCACGATCGCCACGGCAAGGAAGGCCGTCGGGATCGCGATCACACCCATGATGGCGGGGTTCAGCAGCCGCAGGATCGTAAGGCTCACAGCCAACTGGAGAAGCATCGTACCGACTTTCTCGGCCATGCTCCACGCCACGCCGCTGGCTACCTTATCCCTGAGCTGCCCGTCCACCGCCTAAGATTTTTGCGCGGCAACGATCTCTTCGTTACGCTTGCGGATATTGAGGACATTGGCGATCTCGACGTACGACGCACCGCCGTCGGGGCCGAAACTGCCGCCCACGATTGCCAGCAGGTCTTGTCCGTCGAGCTTCTGGTGCTGTTCGATGACCTCCAGCGCGTCGATCAGGAAGTGGTACCTGTCCTTCAGCTCCTGGTTGCGCAGGATCGGCACCACGCCGTACGACAGGGCCAGGATACGCTGCGCATGCAGCTGATAGCATACGGCCATCACGGTTTTCTGCCCGCGGAATGCCGCCAGGTAACGGCCCGTACGGCCGGTCTTGGTGTCGAGCACCACATATTTTATCGGCAGGTTGGTCGAGGCACGCACGGCCGAACGTGCCAGCTGCGCCGTGATCTCGTGGTTCACCGAGACCATGTCCATGTCGATCATCGGTTTGAAATGCGTCTCGTCGCGTTCGATCTCGCGGGCGATGCGGGCCATCGTTTCCACCGATTCCACGGGGAAGTCGCCCATCGCCGTCTCGTCGCTCAGCATCACGGCGTCCACGCGCTCGTAAATGGCACTCGCCACGTCGCTCACCTCGGCGCGCGTCGGACGCGGGCTCTTGACCATCGAATAGAGCATCTGCGTGGCGATAATCACCGGGCGCTTGGCGCAAATGCACTTCTCGACGATGCGCCGCTGGGTATTGGGAATCGCCTCGGCAGGCAGCTCCACCCCCAGGTCGCCGCGCGCCACCATGATGCCGTACGACGCCTCGATGATCTCGTCGATGTTGTCGAGCCCCTCGCGGTTCTCGATCTTCGAGATGATCTTGATCTTGCTGCCGTGGGCATCGAGGATGTCCTGCACGGCCTTGATATCCTTGGCGCTGCGCACGAACGAGTGTGCGATGAAATCCACGTCGTTCTTCACGGCCCACTCGATAAACCGGCGGTCTTTCTCTGTCACCGAAGGCAGGTTGATCGACACCGACGGCACGTTGACGCTCTTGCGCGAACGCATGGCGCCACCCACGACGAATTCGCAGGTCAGCTCCTCGGCGGTCTTTCCCACGACACGGATCTCCAGTTCGCCGTCGGCGATCAGCATCCGTGCCCCGACGGGAATGTCATCCACGATATTGGGGACGTTCATGTAAACCACCTTGCGGGTCGTCTTGTCGCTGCCGTCCGAGCCGCGCACGGCGACACGGTCGCCCGGCCGGAAATTGATGCTGTTACCGTATTCGTGGGCGATCGTCGTGACACGGATTTCGGGGCCCTTCGTATCTATCATGATCGGGATGGCCGGGTTAACGCGGTGTACGGTCTCGACAATATGCGTAGCGCCCTCTTCCGAGACATGCGCCGAATTGACACGAACCACGTCCATACCGGCATCGAAAAGGTTTTTCACGAACTCTTCGGTGCAACGGAAATCCGACATTGTTGCGACGATCTTGGTTTTTTTCATTCTATACATAAAAGTATGATGCTAAAATATTAGTATTTCGACATTTCACGTTACGCCCGGTGCCCGCTCCTGCACACGCTCCGCGCGAACAGCCGGGGAGGGGCCTTCCGCACGCACTCCCTCCCCTATCGGGCCGGGGAATGGGCCGCTCCGGGAACCCGGGGCTTACTCCCTGCCGCGGAGCAACAGGGCCTCGACGCCCAGCCGGTAGGAATCCAGCCCGAAACCCATGATCGAGCCCACGGCCACGGGAGCCAGGAGCGAGACGTGGCGGAACTCCTCGCGCGCGAGGATCGACGAGATGTGCACCTCGACGACCGGCACCGACACCGCCGACACCGCATCGCGCAGCGCCACCGACGTATGGGTATATCCGCCGGCATTGAGCACCACACCGTCGTAGGTGCCGTCGGCCTGCTGTACGGCGTCGATCAGCTCGCCTTCGAGGTTGGACTGGAAATAACCGAACCCGACGGCCGGATAGAGTGCTTCGAGCTCCCCGAAAAAGGTTTCGAAAGTCCGGGTGCCGTAGACCCCGGTATCGCGCCGCCCCTGCAAATTGAGGTTCGGGCCGTTGAGAATCAATATCTTCATCTTCGAGACTGTTTGACACGCACGGCATACCCGGGCGCAATCCGCAGGCAAAGATAGTGATTTTAAAGAATTTTTAATACCTTTGTTCGACATCGCCCGTTAAATAATGATTTCAAACGCCGCCCACGCTCCTGCCGCGGTTCGCACAGGCTTCGTTCCCGTCCCCAGGCGGGGACTCCGCCCCCGGGGCGGCAGCCGCACGTGAAAAACCCGAAAACCCGCACCGGCCGGCGGGGCGCCGCGGCCGGACACACCCGAGAACCATGACCGAATTCGGATTCATAGACCACATAAAAGAACTCTTCGCCGCTCTGCCCGACAACGGGTTCGAAGGGATCGGCGACGATTGCGCCGTGCTCCCCGTCGGGGAGGGCGAATCGCTGGTCTTCACGACCGACATGCTCGCCGAAGGCGTCCATTTCCTGCGTCCCGCAACTTCGCCCCGCGAACTGGGGCGCAAATCCCTTGCCGTAAACCTGAGCGACGTCGCTTCGATGGGCGCCCGCCCGGTGGCCACCCTGCTGTCGCTGTCGCTCCCGGCCGACACGGCCGGCACATGGGCCGAAGAGTTCATGCTCGGCTACCGGGAACTCTCCGAAGCGTTCGGCGTCACGCTCGCCGGGGGCGACACGACCCGCTCGGCGGCAGGCATCACGATCAATGTCACGGCCATCGGCCGCATCGCCGACGCACACATCAAGCGCCGCAGCGGGGCACGCCCCGGCGACGCGATACTCGTCGCCGGAGAACTCGGACTTTCGGGCGCCGGACTGCATGACATCCTCGCCGGACGCTACGACACCCCCGCCGCCGCAGCCCACCGCAACCCGCAGCCCCAAGTGGCCGAAGGCATCTGGCTCGGCGCACGCCCCGAAATACACGCCATGATGGACATTTCGGACGGGCTGGCCTCGGACATCCGCCACATCATGGAGCGCTCGGGGGTAGGCGCCGCGATCGACATCGGCCGTATCCCCCTCGCCCAAGGGGCAGACGTCGAAACAGCCGCCTGCGGGGGCGAGGATTACAAGCTCCTGCTCACGGCCGACACGGCGGCCGCCGACAGGCTCGCCGCCGATTTCCGCGCACGCTTCGGCACGCCGCTCCACCCCGTCGGCCACATCACGGACAGCGACAAATTGGAGTGGCTCGAAAACGGCCGGCCCCGGGCCCTGGACTGGCACGGGTTCACGCATTACTGACCGGGTGTTGGCAACGGCCACCACCCCGGATTTACCGAGCAGGCGGAAAACGGCCGCATCCCGGCAGGCCCGGCTGTAACACAAAAAAACGGCAGCCCGCCGGGTCGCCGTCAAGTCATACGGATCGTAAAATCACTCCTTGATGATGTACACATGCTCGTCGCTGCGCTGCATGTGATAGTTTTCGCGGGCATACTCCTCCAGATAGTCGTCGTAGCGCAGGCGCTCCAGCAGCGTGCTGTCCTGTTCGATCCTGGCCCGGTAAAACTCCCGCTCCCGGTTCAAGGCGTTGATCTGCCGCTTGATCTTCACCGCATGCAAAAGGTTCCGCCCCACCACGAACAACGTGACGACGACGATGACCGCCGTGGCGGCGATCCAGAACTTTTTGCCTACTTCGAAGCCCATTAGGGTATGTGCATGTATTTATGAGTCTGGATCGAGATATTCCATTTCGGATGCGCCTTCGCATACTCGACGATCGCGGGCATCATGCGTTCCGCAACGCTCCACTCGGGTTGCAGGTAGAGGATGCACCCGGCTCCCACCCGTGCGGCATTGCGCTCGGCCCATTCGAAATCGGCCTCGTCCCCGACGATCACCTTCAGTTCGTGCGCCTTCCCGAACGCTTCGTCCAGCGGCGGTTGCTGCCGCTTGGGCGACAGGCACACCCAGTCGAAACACCCCGAAAAAGGGTGCGTCCCCGACGTTTCGAGGAATATCTCCAGCCCCTTAGCGTGCAGTGTTTCGGTCAGCACCCCCAGCGGATAAAGCAGCGGTTCGCCGCCCGTGATGACGATCGCCTGCGCGGGACACGCCGTAGCACGGTCGATCACCGTCCGTACGTCGGTCGGGGGATAGAGCCTGGGGTTCCACGTGTATTTGGCGTCGCACCAGCGGCATCCCACGTCGCATCCGCCCAGGCGGATGAAATAGGCGGGTTTCCCGGCATGGAAGCCCTCGCCCTGAATCGTGTAGAAATCTTCGACCAGGGGGAGCTTGCGCCCGCCGTCGAGCAGTTCGCTATCGGTCTTCAGAGCCATCTATTCGGTAACCACGTAAATATCCTTCAGGCTGCGTCCCAACTGGTCGTAGTCCAGGCCGTAGCCCACGATGAACTCGTTGCCGATCTCCATGGCGCAGTACTTGATCGGCAGTTGCTTGCGGTAGGAACCCGGTTTGAAAAAAAGCGTGCAGACTTCGATGCTCGCAGGGTTATGCGACTTCAGCTCGCCGATCATGTGCTCGATGCTCTCGCCCGTGTCGACGATGTCCTCGACGATGATCACATGGCGGCCTTCGATGCTGTTGTTCAGCCCGATCAGGTTCTTCACGCACCCCGTCGAGCAAGTCCCTTCGTACGAAGCCAGCTTCACGAACGACAGCTCGTTGTTGAACTCGATTTTCTTGATCAGGTCGCTCATGAACATGAACGAGCCGTTCAGTACGCCCACGAACAACGGCGTCGGCTTGTCACGGTAGTCCTCGTTGATGCGGCAGGCTACGGCGGCCACGGCCTCGTCGATCTTGGCGGCGGGGATCATGATCCTGAACTTTTTGTCGTGAAGTTTGATGATATCCTCCATTTCAGTTACGGTTATTTGTGCAAAAATAACTATTTGCCTGCAAGAAACGAACGATTCCGACAAAAAATTTATTTTGGCTCCATTCCCGCAACAGAACGGATCAGGCGTCAAGGCCGCCGGCATCCTCGTCGCTCGAACGGCGGACATTCAGCCGGGCGTTGAGTACGACCGTTTTAAAAGGCGTTTCCGGATTTTCGATCCGCTCCAGTAACAGCCGCGCAGAAGTTGCCCCCAATTCGCTCAAAGGCTGCTCGACCGAAGTCAGCGGGGGATCGACCAACAATGCGGAGCGGGACTCCGAAAAACCAACGACGGCAATATCCTGCGGAATACGGTATCCGGCCTCTTTGATCGCTTTCATGGCTCCCATAGCTACGGGGTCGTTGAATGCGTAAACAGCGTCCGGAACAGGTTCTTCCGCCAGACTTTGCCGCATGGCATAATAACCCGATTCCCGGTCAATGCCGCCCTCACGGAGAAAATGCTTTTCGACAGGAATTCCGTGCTTGACCAAAGCATTGCGATAGCCGGTTAGGCGCTCTTGGGTATTTTTCAGTTCGGCAGGCCCCGTCAAATGCAAAATCCGGCGGCGACTCTTGTAAATCAGGTGTTCTACGGCAAAAAACGACATTTTTTCGTCGTCTACGATTACCTGCGTCGCATTGGGCAAGTCACTCGGACGGTTTACGAAAACTACGGGAATACCTTCTTCCTGCAATTGTTTGAAAATATCCATATTACGACTCCGGTGCACGACGGAAACAATCAATCCGTCCACCATGGCGTTCCGCATGACCTCAAGGTTCTTGCGTTCGTCCGCCGGATTCTCGTTCGACTGAGTAATCAGCACATTGTAACCCGATTGCTCGCAAACCCGCTGTATCTCGATAATCATCCGCGGAAAGAACGAATTGAGAAATTCAGGCACCACGACTCCGATGATCTTCGTCTGCTGGTGCATGAAATTAAGCGCCATTACATTCGGCCTGTATTTCAGTTTTTCAGCCATTTCCAGAACGGCTTTCCGCGTTTCGGGCTTGACATCGAAACGATCGGCCAAAGCCCTGGAAACCGTTGATTTGGAGATACCAAGCTCGCGTGCTATATCTTTAATAGTCACATGTTTTTGCATATCTGAAACGTGTTTTTCCGGGTAAATATACAAATTATAAACCAATATGCAATTAATTATTCCGGTACGCAAAGGCGGAGTTTCCCTCCGGAAAACCCCGCCTTCCCATGTAAGCAGCCGCAAGCAGAAACTGCGTCTGCTCAATCTTTGATACAGCGGACACTGTATCCCATCGCCCGTTGGGCCTGACTCGGCAAGATGCGCGTATCCTCGATAAAAAAGCGCGTCGCATTGTTGGGCACGCCGTTGGTCAGCGCTGCCGGCACATTGGTCCAATAGACGCCGCGGGAACCGATGCTTCCGACATTGCCCGTATTCCATACCCGCTCCCCCGGGAAAGTCAGATGGACAGGATGATCCCCGAACGCTTTGCACGCCCCGGTCACGGAGGTCGTACCCGACACAGCGACTTTCACGCCCAGCACGGAAGCTGCCAACCGTTGCAACTCGACTGTCGTCGGAATTCTATAGCCTTCCGGACACGGGTTGTTGGCATGATGCTCATCCTCCAACGGAGCATGCGTATCCGTACCGTTGCCCAGTGCACCCCACAAGCCCAGCGCATCGCTCGCCTTGTCATTCACCCAATCCTTGCAGGTAGACTCCGTGACGACCACAAAATTGCCATGTCCCGCATCCGCTCGGTTCGAACAACGTTCGTTCGCCCCGGTCTTTTCCGACGGCGTAGCCTTGATCGCACCGTCGTGCGTCCAAATCACCTGTTCGTGGCCGTCAGCCTTGCGCGACCACTGAAACAGCGATCCGAAACCCTTGTAATCATTATACGATTCGGCCGGCTGCGTCGCCCCGAGATTTCGATCCAGCCAGACCTGTGTCGCTTTCGAGCCATCGTCAAGCGTCACTTCCACCTCGACCGGGAAATAAATAATCTTATAATAGCCATTTGCGTTGATACCGCCTTCGATATCATAGTTCCGATCTTTAATGCCGTTCACCGTCACCGTGCACGTTGCTTTTAGATCACTGCCGTCAAGGGCTTCCGCCGTAATGACGGCCGTTCCGTGCCCGATGGGTTTGATTACCCCCTCTTCAACCGTAGCCACGTACTTATCCGTAGTGTGCCACTGCACCTCGGGCATCGATGCATTCTCAGGTTCGCGCGTCAACTGAAGCGTCAGCGGAGCGTCCGTCACCTCGAAATCGTGTGAAGTGACATCCAGTTCCAGTTTGGTCAGCGGTATATCCGCGACGAATTTGGTCACCGTCACTTCGATCTGCGCATGCCGCCGCATATCGGCCGTTTCTACGGAAACGACAGTAGTCCCCTCTTTCAGTGCCGTAAGCATACCGTCGGACGACACGCTCGCCACGTCCGGATTGCTGTTATACCAGGTCACCGTCTTGTTTCCGGCGTCGGAAGGTGTAAAAACCAGTTCAAGGCGGGTTTGGGCCGTACGCTTGATGGACAGTTCCGGTTGACTGAACTCCACTTTTTCAATATGTGCGAAAGGAGGCGGCACAGGCTCCTTGTCCATGCAAGAGCCCAGACACAAAGGGAACAGCGTCAATAAAAACAAAATTCGTTTCATAAGGTTAAAATTTTATGTTGCATTTGTCTGTAACCGGAAAAATCGCCTAAACAAAAGTAGCACATAGAGTCACAACTGACACATCTTTACCGAACAAAATTAGCGGGAACGGTTTCGGGAACGATACCATTTAGTGCAACCGTTCCCGAAACCGTTCCCGCTAATTTTATCCCGGGCGGAAGCAAGTTTATCTGCCCGGTTTCTTAATTTTGTAATAAGCCGGGAAACGCCTGTTTGGAACTAACAAAAACCTAAAACACACATTTAAATGAACAAAATTTACCTTACAGTACTCTTTTTGTTCGTATCGCTGCTCTCACGGGCCCAACACGCCAACGTCGTCAACGGAGTGGTATACGATGAAACGGGCACTCCCATGGCGGGAGTTACCGTTTATGTACCGGAAACCAGGAAAGGAGATATCTCTGATCTCAAAGGCCAGTATTCGGTTGCCGTAGACAATGCCCCAACCGTTCAGTTCTCTTTTATCGGTTACAAGACGCTGGAACTCGACACCCGGAACAAGACGGCATTCGCAAAAATCATCATGCAGCCCGATAACGACATGCTCGACGAAGTCGTAGTCGTCGGCTATGGTACGCAGACAAAAGCCAACCTGCTCGGCGCGGTAGAGAACGTAGATATCAAAGAGCTCGAGAACCGGCCCATCACCCAGGCCAGTATGGCGCTGCAAGGCCAGATTGCCGGCATCGACGTCGTACAGAAATCGGGACAGCCGGGCGACGACCAAGGCTCAATCCGCATACGCGGCGTCACCTCCATTGCCAACAACAACGAACCGCTCGTGCTGATCGACGGTGTCGAGGGGGACATAAACGCCATCAACCCCAAAGACATCGAGAATATTTCGGTACTGAAAGACGCTTCTTCGGCTGCCATATACGGTAACCGGGCGGCAGCAGGCGTCATCCTGATTACGACCAAAGCCGGACAGGACAGCGGCGGACAGCTATCGGTTTCCTACAACGGTAGTTTCTCGCTGCAAGAGCCAACGACACTTCCCGAAGCGGTAGGCGCCCTCGAATACCTGGATCTGAAAGCGGAGATGTACCTCTACAACGGGGAACTCAAAAACTACGATTCGGAGAAAGCCAAATACATTTCGGGAGAAAAGGTGGCCATCAATAGCTACCTGAAGTATTTTCGCGTGGCTCCCATGCACGACCATTATGTCAACCTGTCAATCGGCAACAAGCAGTACAAAGGCTCCATGTCTTTCGGCTATGCTGACCAAGACGGTGTGCTAATCGGGACGGAAAACCAGAAATACAGTTTCCGTGCAAACCAAGAATACCGCAACAAGAAGCGGAATTTCTACGCCCGCCTCAACCTCTCCGGCTACCGCACCGAACGCGACCAGCCGGCCGAAGGCTCTAACTCGATGATTCAGGAGATACATATCGCCGGACCGACCTGCCTCTTCCAATCCTACGACGGCCTTTACGGACACCTCGGCCGCCACATGGGGCAATACAAGGCCGGAGGCAACTGGGAAACAACCAACAACGTATTCACGGGAAAGGTTTCGCTGGGATACGAGCCGATAAAAGGTCTGGAAATCGCAGGCTCCTACGCCGTTTCGTACAGCGACGTTAAAAATTCGCAATTCGTCGCACCGATCGTCACAGCCGGGGATCTGTACGGCGACAAAATCAACAAGGTCGATAGTTACTACGATGTCAAGCGCAGCGGGACTATCTCTACGACACTCGACCTGACTGTCGGTTATAAGAAAACCATTAAAAAGCACAGTTTCAACGCATTGATCGGCGGCTCGCAATTCCTGTGGAGAAGCAATATGCTACACGCGCGCCGCAACGGGATGACGGCGTTCACCCCGTCGCTGAATCTGGGTGACCCTGCGACACAAATCAACGATGACCAAATCAATGAACGGGCGACCCGCTCCCTGTTCGTTCGCGCAGGTTATTCCTACGACAACCGCTACCTGTTCGAAGTCAACGCCCGTTACGACGGCTCCTCACGCTTTTACAATGACAAATGGGGATTTTTTCCGTCGGTTGCCTTCGCATGGCGCGCCTCCGAGGAGAAGTTCTTCAAGAACGGCGCGATTTCACGCTACATCTCTAACCTGAAACTCCGCACCTCCTGGGGCCAGTTGGGCAACGAGTCCATGAGCGCCTACTATACGGGCTACGCCACCATGGCGACGGATATCAATTACAACTTCGGCGGTTCGGTTGCCGGCGGTTCCGCCATAACGGAACTCTCGAACGCCGATACTTCGTGGGAAACATCCGAGCAGGTCAATGTCGGCCTGGATATCGGGTTCCTGAAATATTTCACGCTGACGGTCGACGCCTTTTACAAAAAGACCTCCGACATTCTCATGCGCCTCCCCATCGCCCCGTCGCTGATAGGCAACGAAAAAGCCGGCCCCTACCAAAATGCCGGAACCATGGAGAACAAAGGCCTTGAATTCACACTCAACTTCCGGAAAAACTTCGCTAAAAAAGTCAACTTCAGCGCTACGTTTATCGCGTCAATGCTGCGGAACAATGTCGTCGACCTCCATGGCATCAGTCCCATTATCGACGCCACGCTCCCCATCGTACATATGGAGGGTAAGCCGGTGGGCGCCTACTACGGATATGTCATGGACGGCATTTACCAGATGAACGACTTCACATGGCAGAACGACAGCGACCCGAACATTCCCATTCAAGACCGGCAGTATACACTCAAAGAGGGACTGCCCGTCCAGACCGAGGGAGCCGTGCGCCCGGGCGACATCAAGTTCAAGGACATCAGCGGCCCGGACGGCAAACCGGACGGTGAAATCGACCTAGATTATGACCGCAAGGTAATCGGCAATCCTTTCCCCGACATAACCATGTCGCTGAACCTCTCGATGGACTGGAAAGGACTTGATTTCAACATGTTCTGGCAATCTTCACTGGGGCGGGAAATGTACAACCAAGGGCCGATGGTCATCCCGTTCTACAGCGACTGGGGCAATGTCTGGGCTGACATGGTGCCCAAACGCTGGACTGCAGACAATCCGACAAACAGGCATCCCAGGCTGAATTACAGTACCCGCACGGCTACCACCCGTTCCAGCTATTATATTTATGATGCATCGTTCCTGCGTCTGAAAAACATCGAAATCGGCTATACGCTGCCTTCGAAATGGCTGTCCAAAGCCGGGATTCAGAAGCTCCGCATCTACGCGGGTATCCAGAACGCCTGGACATGGACGAACTTCCCGGGCTGGGATCCCGAACGTCCTTCGACCAATATCTCTTCGGAGGTATACCCGCAGGTGCGGATTTACAACTTCGGCATTAACCTGAATTTCTAACATACAGCATCATGAAAACACGCCATATCAAACAACTTTTCCTGTCGTGCGGGATGGCCGCCTGCCTCGGTCTGGCTTCATGCGAGGATTTCCTGATCCGCGAGCCCAAAGACCGTTCGGACGTAGGAACGTTCTTTACCACGCAGAACAATGCGATCATCGCCGTGAACGGCATCTATAACGGCGTGCTGGAAACGGTCAAAGGCCGCCAGTACACCATCGACTTCGATTGCATGACCGACAATATGTACAACTACACCCGCAACCAGGGCACACAGGAGTTCGCCCAGGGTACGCAGGGCGCGTCGAGCACCTATGCCAAAAATTTCTGGCAGCGCGGCTATCGGGGCATCTCCCGCGCTAATACGGTACTCGCCAATCTCGACAAATGTTATGAAACGGATCATCCCGCCGTCGATATCCGAGAGCGGCTGCGGGCCGAAGCACTCTTCCTGAGGGCCTATTTCTACTCGGAACTCACGGACTTTTTCGGGGATGTTCCATTCTACACCGAACCGGCATCGCTCACGGGCTGCAAACCCCGCGAAAAGAAAGACGTTATCGTCAAACAGATACTCACGGATCTCGAAAACGCAGCGAAAGAGCTCCCCGTACGTTATGAAAAAGAGGATCTCGGGCGCGCAACGAAAGGCGCCGCACTCGCGCTGAAAGGCAAAATCGAACTCTACAACCGGATGTTCGACGAGGCAGCCGAAACGCTCAAACTGGTGATAGACCTCAAGGACGAGTCCGGCACACCCCGATACAGCATCTATCCGCTGTACCGTGAATTGTTCATTGCCGCGCACGAGAACAACGACGAGATTATTTTCGACATCCAGTACATGAAAGACGCCTACAACCAAGGGCTTTCGCATCAGCTATATACGTTCGTATACGAATGGAACTCCTACTGCCCCACGGTATCGCTGGCCGAGGCATACTACATGAAAAGCGGGCTTTCCATTGACGTGGATCCGACTTACGACCCCAACAATCCGTTCGTCAACCGCGACCCGCGTCTCGAATATACGATCATCACCCCCCGCTCCGACAACGGACGCGGAGCGCAGTTCGTCCCCACCGGCGGCAACCACACCGGTATGAAAATCCGTAAATGGAACGATTATACCGAAAGCACCAAAAACAATTCGGAGGAAAATATCATCCTGATACGTTATGCCGACGTACTGCTCATGCGCGCCGAAGCGTTGGTTGAATCGGGCTCCTACGACGAATCCGAGGTCGTTTCGCTCATCAATCAAATCCGCCAGCGCCCGGCCGTAATGATGCCGACGGTGGAAAAGGTCGAGGGCACGAACCTGACGTCCGAGCAGCTGATCGACATCATCCGCCACGAGCGCCGTGTGGAATTCGCATTCGAGGGTACCCGCATCTCGGATATCCGCCGTTGGCGGATCGGGCCGGAAACGATGGTCGACGCCTGGGGCTACAAACCTACGTCGGCGGCAAAACTGCCTCCAGTCTATGAAAAATATATCGTGGACAGACGTTCGTTCAACGAAAAGCGGGATTACTTGTGGCCTATTCCGCAGAACGAAATCAACACCAACCCCTACATCAACGCAGCCGACCAAAATCCGTTCTATTGATCCTCGCCAGCGCCATGAAGAAACTTGCAATCATTCTTTGCAGCCTATTGATACATTATGCTTGTTATGCAGACCAAATCGGCCTGCATAACAAGCATATCGACATTCGCTGGGTTCGCACCTCCGAAGGTTGGAAAATCACGCGGCTGACACACACCGGCAACGGAGAAAAATGCAGCTGGGGTACACCCGACGGCAGCTACACGATTTTGTTCTCCGCAGAAAAACCCGATCAGGAAACGCCCGAAACGGTACTCGACCGCAACAAGGATACCATCCTGTTCGTAGAGCCGCATTTCAAAAACGTCCTCCGCAACCTCGACCGTTCACTGACAGAGGTTCCCCTTAACCGGGCCGGAACGCAATATGTCTTCTACCCCACCGAAGCCAGGCAGGAAGGGAACAGCATCATTTTCGAGGGTGCGTGTCCCGTGGGTAAGATACAGGCCGAGTGGCGGCTGGATGAACGCTATCCGGAGGATATTTGTGTCCGGCTGCGGTTTATCCCCAGACAGGCCGGCTACTATTCGCTTTGCTCGGCCACACCTGCCACGCTCACCACGTCACAACTTCGTTGGGGCGTCGTGCCGGGATGGTTTCAGGGATGCGAGCTCCAACCGCAGTTCCGGCTGGCCTACCTCTACGGCCAAGGATTGCCCGAGATACCGGTTGTATGCCGTGAAAGTACACTAACCACACTGACGTCTATCGTCAGCGCCCGCAACGGCACGACACTGGCTGTCATTCCCGAAGACGGACAGGATCGCGACCCTTATGAAAAAGACAGAAACACACACAATTCTGTCTGGAAAATCGGACTGTCGCACATGAACCGGCTCGGAGCCCTTTGTCCGACCGCCTACCATCCCGTACTCGGCGAGGCCGGTTCGCTGCGGAAGCCCGGCGAAACAATCGGATTCGACTTCCGCTACACGCTCTGCCAATCGGACTGGTTCACCCCATACAAACATGCTATTTACGACATCTACGGACTGAAGGAGAATCTCGCCTACAAGCGCACGCATTTTTCGCTGACGGACAGACTCCATGCCATGCACGATTATGTGCTGGACGACAGCGTTTCGCTCTGGCGCATAGAAGCGTATGACGGCATGCAAATCGGGGCGCAGGCATACCTGGGCTCTGTCGTCGGTTCGGACAAGGACGCCATGAAAAATTCCGACATCGGCAGCGTCTGGATGCTGGCCTCAATTACGGACGACCCCCGGCTCAAACAAACCCGTCTGCCCTACATCCGCAATTTCAAACTCGCTCAGCAACAGACCGATGACAACGATTTCCTCTCGGGCTCAGCACGCGGACAATATTACCTCGGCAAAAAGAAGTGTTTCGTCGAGGAATGGGGCAACCATACCGAACCCATCGCACTGACTTACTATGTGCTTATCGACCTGGGTAATATCCTGTTGTTCAATCCGGCGGACGAGCAGTTGCTCACGCTGCTGCGCAAAGGAGCCGACAGGCTGCTCGCCTGGCAGCATCCCGACGGCAGCTTCGACGTGGCTTATGATAAACAGACACGCCAACCGCTGTATACCGACCTGACCGACCTGCGCCCCACATTCTATGGATTCGTTGTGGCCTACCGCATCCTTGGGGATGCCAAATACCTCGAGGCAGCCCGGCGCGGAGCAGACTGGTTCGTGCGCAATGCCGTGGACAAAGGCAGTTTCCTCGGGGTCTGCGGCGACACCCGTTTCGCCAACGATTTCGCCACGGGACAGAGTGCGCAAGCCCTGCTCGATCTCTGGGAAATGACCGGGGATGTGCGTTACAAGGAGGCCGCCATTCGCACCGCACGTATCTATACGGCTTCTATCTACACCCACAAGCGCACTTCCGGACAAATCAAATATCCCAAAGGCAAAAAACTGGAGGATTGGCAGATTTCACAGGTCGGCCTCTCTTTCGAGCACGGCGGAAGTATGGGTTCGGCGGTGCATGCCGGCCCGATTCTGCTCACAAGCCATTGCGGCCTCTTCGTGCGGATGTACTCCCTGACCGGGGAGCAACTTTTTCTGGACATGGCCCGAGCCGGAGCAATCGCACGTGAAGCCCACCTCAACCCCGGCAATAAAGTTTCGACCTACTACTGGTCGCAGTTCGACCGCGGCCCCGCCTCTTTCCCCATGCACGCATGGTGGCAGATCGGGTGGATCAGCGATTATCTGCTTGCGGAAGCCGAAATGCGTTCCGGCGGAAACATCCGCTTCCCGCGGGGATTCTTCACACCCAAGGTCGGACCGCAGCAGATTACCGGATTCGATTACGGCACCCTCTATGGCGAAAAAGCCCGGTGGCTCCTACGACGCGGACTGGCAACGGGCGACAACAGCGAAGTCGACCTGCTGACAACGCTCTCCCAGGACGAGGATTCGCTATGCGTAATCCTGCTCAACAACTCCACTCGTTCACAGCACATATCGATAACCGTGGAGCCCGGCATCATCGGTTGGCCGAAACTTCCGTCCGAAACAGAGGAACTGACCGGCAAAGGCGGCGTTTGTCGGCATGAAAGCGGCTTTGCCGCCGATGTAGAACCATTCGGCATCCGGGTTGTCCGGTTCCGGAACTAAAAAACCCAAAATATGAAAACCCGATATTTAAGCGCCTTGGCCTGTTTCTGGTTCCTGTTGTTCTCGGCCAAAAGTCCTGCTGCCCCACAGCATTACACAATTCGAAGCGCACCCGGAAAGGCTGTCCAGGTCGTCAACGGGAAAACGTCTTTCCGGTTTTCAGGCGATTTTTTGGTGCTTTACACGCCGAAAGATCCCAAGATGATTCTGCGCTATATTCCGAAGACCAGCTATTTCGCCCCGACATGGCAGACCGACACCCCGGCTCCGGGCAAAGGAATCGAAGGCCGCAAAGTTTCCGCCGCAACGGGAGGCGACGGAGTGGACAACACGCTGGCCGAAAGCGCACCCGACCGTTCGTTCAACATCTTTTCCGTAGCCGAAACGACCCTGTTTTCACCGGCGGAAATGCATAATGCGGGCGATTCGGTAATCTACACCTACGCGGAACACCCGGTAGGGCGCATGCGCTGCGTCGTCAGTTGCCCGGACGGCGGCAATCCCGTCATGCGTTTCACATTCACACCATCCCGCGACGGCTATTACTCCGTCATCTATACCGGAGCCCCGGCTTTCGATGCGTCGGAACTGGACGCTTTATGGCAGCCGATGATCTGGCAGCGCAAAATCTTTCCCACACAATCGTTCGTTTCGCTAGCGTTCATGTGTTCGATGCCGGCTTGTGTGGTCGAAATAAAAGGCAAAAGTATGGGTGTGGCAGCTCACCCCGAAGAATTCCCTTACCAGCCGCTTCCCTCGCGCAACAACAATCGCTTCGGTGTCCTGCTCCGCGATGCCAGCGGCAAGGCCCGACCGATGCTGACCGCACCGGTGCTGGGACACGAAGGCTCGAAAATGGCCGCCGGAGCACCGTTCTCATTCCGAATATGCCTCGTCGCAGAAAACCGGCAGGTCGATTATGCCTACGAAACCGTAGCCCGCAATCTCTACGGATTTCATGACTATCGCAGCAATGCCATTACGACGCTCAACAATACGATCGACAACCTGATCGACTACACGCTCTCCGAATACGGATGTTTCCTGGATTCGCTCAAAGGATATTCGTACTCGACCGACGTCCCCGGTTCGGTAAAAAACGTTTCCTCGCTCAATCCGTTAAGCGTGGCGATGATCGCCGACGATCCCGAAGTCTACGAGCGGCGCGCCTACCCAATCATGGAGTACATGCTTTCGCGAGAAAAAACGCTCTTCTGCCTGGACACGACACAGAAAGTACAGGGACCGTCTCGCAAAATGACCGGCCCCTGCGCACTGATCAGCGAACTGGCAGCACTCTACAAACTCTCCGACGGAAAATGCGACATCCTGCGCCGCATTGCAGAAGAAAAATATTACAAGGGGAAACCCGTTGAGAAACGCACGAACGGATTCGGCGGTGCCTGGTACGATGCGCTCGAGATGTATCGCGCCACCGGGGAGGAGAAATATCTCTCGGCCGCAATAAAAGGAGCCGACGCCTATGTGGCACGCACGATCGACGACACCCCGACCAAATATACTCACGCATTTTTCTGGACTTCCTTTGCGCCCCGCTATGTGAACCTGCTGGAAATGTACCGTACCACGCGCGACAAGCGCTATCTAGAAGCGGCCCGTTTCGGAGCCCGGCAATACGCCATGTTCGTATTCATGGCTCCCACCATTCCCGACACGACGATACTGGTCAACAAGGGCGGGCTCGTGCCCTTCTACTATTACCGAAGAAACCGAGGGATACCCCAACAGCAATGCCCGGAAGAAACGGTTCCGGCATGGCGCCTTTCGGAAATAGGGCTGGTTCCCGAAAGCTCATCGACGAGCATCGGGCACAGAGCCGTCTTTATGGCCCACCACGCTCCCTACATGATGGAAATCGCCACACTGACAGGTGACAGGTTTCTGCACGACATTGCCCGCAGCGCCGTGGTCGGCCGCTACCGGAATTTTCCCGGATACCACATCAACACGGAACGCTCGTCGGCATACGAAAAATTTGACTTCCCGCTGCGTCCCTTCAACCGAATCAGCGCCAGTTCGTTCCACTACAACCACCAGTATCCGCTGATTTCGGTGCTCTACGGCTATGCCGTTACCGACGCGGAATCCCGGTCGAACGGCAAAATTGCTTTCGACTGCGACTACATCGAGGGCTACGGCTACCTGCAGGCCCGTTTCTACGGCAACAAACCCGGACGGTTCTACGACTGCAAACAGGCATGGCTGTGGATGCCCCGCCGTCTGCTCCGCACATCGAACATCGAACTCAACTATATCAGCGCCCGATCGGAAAACGACCGGCTGATGGTCGCATTTACCAACCAGAGCTCCGAACACGTACATTCGCATATCACGTTCAACCCGGAGCTGCTGCCCGAAATGCAGGGGCGAAGCTATAAAGCCGAGATCTGGAAACAAAACAAAAAGAGCGGAGAATGTACCATCACGGACGGACAAACCGATGTGGAAGTTTCTCCCCACGGCATCACGGCCCTCGTAATCCGGGATATCGAGGTTTCTCCCCGCTTCCAGCACAAAATGGCATCCGGAGCAAACACAGTATGGAAACACGACTACTACCAATCGCCGTTCGGCCATACCAAAGCCCTCGTCCTGAACATGGGCCAGGAGCTGAAAACAGCCTTTGTCTACCTACAGGATGACGACAGTTCGTTCCGGGAAGTTTCACTCTCTTACAAAATCGACAATGAAAAGTTCCAGAACATGTCCGACACGAGTTTCCCGTTCGAATTCACTGTTCCGCTGCACGCAGACAGCCGGCAGGTGGTCTTCCAGATTACGGGCATCGCCCCGGACGGTACGGTACACAAAGGGAAACCGTTCAAACTGTCCCGGGACTGACCGAACGAGCACACCATCCATCCGACTAAAAGATAATACGACAAAATGAATAACAAGATTCTATCGATCCTTGCCGTTATGCTGGCAGGCTGCAGCACATACAGCGCCCCGGAATACGGGCAGTTGCAGGCAGATATATTCCGGAACCCGACCGCAGAGTACCGGTCGCTGCTCTTCTATTCGCTGAACGACTCGCTCAAAAGCGACATTATCGACCGACAGATGAAAGAATTCCGCGAAGGAGGCTGCGGGGGTGTCTTTTTCCACGCCCGTATCGGTTTGCTGACCCCCTATTTGGGACAGGAATGGTGGGACGCAATGGATGCCGGGGTGGCTGCTGCCGAACGGGAGGGGTTGCAGGCATGGTTCTACGACGAAGACAAGTGGCCGAGCGGTTTCGCCGGCGGAAAAATTCCGCAGGCCGACAAGGAGTTCACCTCGCAGTGCATCGTCCGTATAGACCGGGACGCGGAACTGAAGCCCGGCGCACGCATCCTCGCCCAAGATTCCCTCTACAAATACGTCACCGACAAAGCCGCCTGGGGCGAGTGGCGCTTCAACGGCACAGCCTATGTAGATTTATTGAACCGGAATATGGTGAGGGCATTCATCGACACGACATACCGCCCCTACATACAGCGTTACCGCGAAAAATTCGGGAAAGCGGCATTCGGCATGTTCACCGACGAGCCGCAGATAGCCCCCCGACCTTCGGTAGAGAACAGCGGTTCGATCTGTTACACGCCCGAATTCCTCGCTACGTTCCGCAAGCTGAATGGGTACGACATGACAACGGTAATGCCCCTACTGTTCGGCCGTGACGAAGGATATGAAAAAGCACGTATCGACTACTACCGTACTGTAGCATACCTGTTCGAGCAAAATTTCGTGAAGCAAATCGGCGATTTTTGTGCCGATAACGGCTTCTCGTTCACGGGACACTTCATGGGCGAAGAGTCGGTAATGAGCGTCGCCCGTTACAGCGGCAACGGCATGGCCTTATACCGCCACATGCAAATTCCCGGCATCGACCATTTGCGGTTATCGTTCAGTAGCCTCACCAACTGCAAAAGCATGAACTCCGTAGCGAACCAGTACGGGCAACGGCGAAGATTGTGCGAAGCATACGGCATCAGCGGCCAGAACATGAACTTCGAAGACCGCAAATGGCTTCTCGACTGGCTGACGCTGTCGGGGGTAAACCTGATTTCGCCGCATCTGTCGGCATATAGCCTCAAAGGCGAACGCAAACGCGACTATCCCCCCACATTCAGCGCACACCAACCCTACTGGCCTTTCAATAAGCTGTTCGAAGACTACTCCGCCCGTCTTTGCTACACGGCATCACTGGGCAAATATGCAGCAGACATCGCCATCCTAAGTCCGCTCGAATCAGCCTATATCGAAATCGACCCGGCCGTAAAACGCTGGAATAACCCCCGCACCGGATTCCTGACCGATCTGCTGGAACGGATGCAGACAGCCCACCGGGATTACGACATCCTCGACGAACAGATTGCCTCCGAAATAGCCCGGGCCGACAAAAACGGACTGCACGTCGGAGAGATGACCTACAAAGTCGTCATCCTGCCCGACATGCTCACCATACGCCCCGGCACAATCGACCTGCTCGAGCGCTTCGCTGCCCGCGGCGGACATGTACTGACAGCCGGAGAATTTCCCGCGTATGTCGATGGCGTAAAGGATTCAGAAGCTCTCGCACGACTGCGCAAAATCTCCGCACCGCTCGACGAACGGCAGTTGGCAGAAACACTGGGCAAACTTTGCGCCCCCGGATTCCGTATCGAGGGGCCCGGAACAGAGCACGTGTGGACACAACGCCGCATCGTCGGCAAGGGCACGCTGCTCCAACTGAGCAATATTTCACGCCGTGAAGGGGCTCGGGCGCAGCTTACCTTTGCAGGCACCCCCGGGCAGGTCGCCCTGTGGGATCCCACGACAGGGGCCAGCTATGCGCTGTCCCCCGGCGCCGACGGAACTTACAGGCTCGATTTCGCAAAGACGCAAACATGGCTCGTCACCACGGGCGGGGCTTCCGCACAGGCAGACCTCAGCCGCACATACGCACCCGCTGCCGCCGAAAAAAAATGCATCGCGGTAGTGTCCGGCCCGTGGAAAGGGCGCAGGCTCGACCCGAATGTCCTGACACTGGACTACGCACGCTATTCGCTCGATGGAGGCAAAACGTTCTCGCAACCCGAGCCGATCATCGGAATCCATGCCCGCCTGCGCGATAAGGGTTACTGCGGCAGGCTCTTGCTTAAGTTCGAAATAAATGCCCGGGAAATACCTGCGACGTGCTCGCTGGCCGTGGAACAGCCGTTCATGTACCATTCCGTCACAGTAAACGGCACCCGCGTATTTTTCACCGAGGAATACTATTGCGACGATAGCTTCAAAACCAGTTCCATAGACGAGCTCGTTGACCGGGGGCGCAATGAAATATGCCTGTCGCTCGACTATGTGGCTCCGAAACCCAATGACCTGGATCCCGTCAAACGCTACGGCACGGAAATCGAATCGATCTACCTCACCGGCGACTTCGGCGTACGCGCCCGGGCATCGGAACATCCACTGAAAACCTCGCAGAAAAACAGTTTGAAAGTTTTGGAGCCCAAACCGGTATTGAGCTATTCGGGATTCGAACTCGACGCCGAAACACAGACTTTCGACGGCAACCTGACCGATGCGGGTTATCCGTTCTATGCCGGAAGTTTCGAACTCGAAAACGAATTTATAGTGGATACGGTGGAAAACCAGCGCCGTTATTTCCTTTCGTTCCCCTCGTTCGAGGCCACCGTCATCCGTGTCGAAATCAACGGAAGCCCGCTTCCGCCGCTGGTTTTCAATCCCTTCGAGGCCGATATCACCGAACTGCTGCACGAGGGCGTGAATTCGGTAAAGGTCACCCTGACCAACTCGCTGCGCAACATGCTGGGGCCCCACCACCACAAAGGCGGCGAGCTGATTGCCGTCGGCCCGTTGAGTTTTACCGGGGAAACCTCCTGGACAAGCACGGACAAAGGAGAAGCGAATTGGTATGACGTCCGCCTGACCGGGGAAGCGGGTATCTGGCGGGACGATTATTACATGGTGCCGTTCGGCCTGCTCGAAGCGCCGCAGATTCTCATACAGTAAAACAATAGCCCACATACAGTACCCGATTCGACCGGAGGAATTCCCCACGCAACCCAATGCCGCTATGAAAAAACGACTTTTATACTGCATCCTGTTTGCACAGCTGCTTCCGTTTACTCCGGCTTCAGGAAGCCGGCCGGAGTCCGGGCTCCGGGCCGGATTTCTCGACCCGCCGGCCGAAGCGCGTCCGCATGCTTTCTGGCACTGGATAAGCGGCCACATCACCAAAGAGGGAATCCGGGCTGATCTGGAAGATATGCACCGGGCGGGAATAGCCGGCGTAGAGCTCTTCGACGTAGGCACCTATCCCTGGCGGGGCCCCGTAGACTACGGCACGGAAGAATGGCTCGACCATGTGCAGTATGCGCTTCACACGGCAGATTCGCTGGATATGGAACTGATTCCCATGTGCGGGGCCGGATGGGCTACGGCCGGAGGGCCGTGGATTACGCCGGAACAGGCGATGAAAGAACTCGTATGGAGTTCACTCGACGTTCCCGGCGGAAAGTACTTCGAGGGAGTGCTTCCGCAGCCTGTTGTCCGAATGGGATACTACCGGGAAATCGCACTGCTCGCCATCCCGGCCGATGAGCCCGAGCCCGGGATTCCATTCAGCATTTCGACCAACATCGATTCGTCCGACGCCGGGAAATTGGCCGACGGCGACCTTGCTACCGTTACCGAATTCCCCAATCCACATCTTTCAGGCCGCCCCGCATACGTCCAATTCGAATATGCCGCTCCCCGCCGTGCATCGCTGCTGACAATCCGGTACGCGGACAAAGCCCGGCGCGGTTTCGAAGGTACCGTACTGGCATCGGACGACGGGCGGGAATTCCGCCAGCTCCGCCAGTTCGACTACCAGGGACAGTTTTATGAATCCCCTGAAATGACAATCCGTTTCCCTGCGACTACGGCCCGTTTCTTCCGGGTCGAGTTTCACGGCGGCGATCCCGTCCGTTATACCTACCGGATTGCCGAAATGGATTTCAGCGACCGCTTGCGTCTGGACAACTACCACGCAAAAACGGCGCGGTCGCTGCTCGAGCCCAATATGCCTGCCCATCCTGACACAGGCCAAGCCCCGGGAACAATCGGTATGCAAAAAATCATCGACCTGACGGATAAACTGGCTCCCGGAGGAACATTGCGGTGGAATGTTCCTCCGGGAAAATGGACGCTTCTCCGGTTCGGATATACCGTATTGCCCCACAAAAACCACCCGACCACAAAGGCTTTCACCGGATTGGAGGGGGATAAAATGGATGCCTCCATCACGGAGTTCCATTTTTCACAGGCGATGGGCTCCCTACTCAAACGATGCGACGAAAACGGATACGAACTCTCCGGCATCTTCCTGGACAGCTATGAAGCGGCGACACAGACCTGGACGCAGCGGTTCCGCGAAGAGTTTCGCAAACGCACGGGATATGACATGACACCGTTCCTCCCCGCACTGACCGGACGGGTAGTAGGCTCCGAAATGCGCTCCGAATGTTTTCTATGGGACTACCGAAAAGTTATTTCGGATCTCATTGCCGAAAACTTCTACAGGAAGCTCCGGCAACTCATCCATGCCCGGGGGCTACGTTTTTACGGAGAACCCTACGGCGGATATTTCGACGACATGCGGGCATCGGAAGAACAGGATGTGCTTGTGGGCGAATTTTGGAACGGATACATCACCAATAACACCCGTTTCACCGCTTCCGCAGCACACATATCGGGCCGGAACATCGTCGGCGCCGAGGCTTTTACAGCTCAACCACACTACGGCAGCTTCGCCAACACGCCGTTCTCGCTCAAACGGTGGGGCGACTTGACTTTCACCGAGGGGCTGACCTGGAATATCCTCCACTCATACGTACACCAACCCTACGAAGAGTTGAAGCCGGGTTTTACCCTCTCCCGATACGGCACCCATTTCGGGCGCCATAACACCTGGTGGAGGTGCGCGCCGGCATGGATCAGCTATCTCTCCTCATGCCAGTACCTCCTGCGGCAGGGTAACTTCGTGGCCGACATCTGTTACCTGCGCCCCTCGGACATCGCCGATTACACCCGTTACAGGCGTCCCTGCCCTCCCCGCGGATATAACTACGACCTATGCAACGACCGTGCGCTGGAGCGGATGAGCACAAACGACGACGGTTCGCTGCAAATCGCCGATATGCGTTACCGGATACTGGTACTCCAGCCCTGGAACGCCATGCCCATGCAAACCCTGCGGCGGCTCCACGCATTGGTACAGGCCGGGGCCACCCTTATCGGGCCAGCCCCTCGTTATCCCGCTTCCCTGCGGGAATGCGAAGCGGACAGCTTGGAGTTCAGACGGCTGACCGCCGACCTGTGGGGCGGGCAAAACGTGCATTATTTCGGAAAAGGGCGTACGTTCAAGGACGTTTCGCCCGAAAGCATCGAAAAGGTGCTCCAGGCACAGCACATCGCCCCGGATTTTGAATTCGAGGCGGAAGAGCCCGATACGGACATCGCATGGATTCACCGGAGCACCCCGGAAGCGGAGATTTATTTCATCGCCAACCAGAGCCTGAAACCGGTCTCCATACTGGCCCGGTTTCGGATAGAAGGACGAGCACCCCAGTTCTGGAACGCCGCAGACAAAACGATTGCCCGCCCGGAAGTCTTCCGCAGCGACAACGGCAAGACCGAGATACCGATACAGCTCCCCACCCATGCCTCCCTGTTCGTCGTTTTCCCCCGCGAAACAGGCTCCGGGAAAACCATACATTCGGTATCCCTCGGGCAGGAGGAACTCATCTCCGTAGAGGCGTCTCCGGCCAACGTACAGGATTGCACCCTTCCCGTGGCAGATGCGGCAAACGGACTACTCCGGGCTACCCGGGGCGGTGATTATACCGTCGCATATAACGACGGCAGCAGCGAAAAAGTACGCATTCCGCACATCCCGGAGCCCTTGCGGGCAGCAGCCTGCTGGGATATTTCATTCCCGGTCACGGACTCGCTCACCAAACGAATACGCACGGACTCGCTTCGCTCGTGGACGGATAACCCCGATCCCGACATCCGTTACTTTTCAGGAACGGCGACTTACCGCACGACGTTCGATATTCCGTCCCGGCTGCTGCGTCCCGGCATCCGGCTATGGTTATGTTTCCGACAAATCCACGACACGGCAGAAATATCGGTAAACGGAATACCGGCCGGCACACTTTGGACTGCTCCCCGGCGCCTGGAAATCGGATCGCTGCTGCATCCGGGAACGAACACGCTCGAGATCAGGGTTTCAAACAGATGGGTGAACCGGCTGATCGGCGACGAACGATTTCCGCAAGAGAACGAAAGCCGCCTGTCGGAATCGGACGGGCAGGGATACGTACGCATTACCGGCCCGGATGCCGAACCGCTCCGCCCAACCGGCCGGCGGCGCGCCGCATCGACGTGGCGTCATTACGACGCCGGCTCGCCGCTGCAGCCATCCGGGCTCGTCGGCAACATCACAATTATTCCCGCCTATGAAAAAGTACTCAAAAAATAAACTTGCCATGCCACACCGTTTTTTCATCTTTTTCCTGCTCTGCGCATGCTGTATCGACTCAGCGTATGCACAGGAATTGACGGTCGACACCCCGTTCAGTTCCAATATGGTACTCCAGCGTGATACGCGGATCCGCATTTCGGGAACCGCCGTCCCCGGACGGACAGTCACGGTACGCTTCGGCTCGCAATCGGACAAGGCATGCTCCGCATCCGACAGCCGCTGGCAGGCATATTTGGAACCGATGGCGGCTGATACGACAGGCAAACCGCTGCTGGTCTTCGACGGACAAGACTCGCTGCGGTTGGACAATGTCGTCGTCGGCGACGTATGGTTGGCAGGCGGGCAGTCCAACATGACTTTCCGGGCCGCTTCGCTGCTGCCGGACGCTTATGCCCGGCTCCGGCAGCAGGCTTCACCGCTGATCAGAAGCTACAACGTGGGGCGTGTCGTCGAAGGCGGCAGGACGATTACTGAAAAAGATGCCCCTTGGACACCATTTACGCCCGAAGCGATCGGCAAGTGGAGTGCCGTAGCAACCTATTTCGCTGCCGAAATCAGCGAACGGTATGGCATTCCGATCGGAATACTCCATTGTTCGCACGGTGCGTCCACCGTCGAATCCTGGATTTCACCGGAGTATTACGCCGCACACCCCGCAACGGAAGCCCTGCAATGTCCGGCCCGCCCCCAAACCGATGTCATGCACCGCGTTACAAATGCGTCGCAGCTCTATACGTCCATGCTCGCCAAAGTGATCGAATATCCGCTGCGGGGCGTCATCTGGTACCAAGGAGAGTCGAACGGCGCATGGCCGAACCATTATTATGAAAGTTTTTCCGCCCTGATCGACTGCTGGCGCGAAATCCAGCGACAACCGGAACTGCCGTTTCTTTTCGCACAGCTCTCCTGTTACGACCGCAAAGACGCCCGGGGAAATACGACCTGGGCCGAGCTGCGTGAAGCCCAGCGAAAGGTGGCGTGTTCCGTGCCCCGCACAGCCATGATCGTTACGTGCGATGTAGGTGAATTCAAAGACATACACCCTAAAGACAAGCGGACAGTGGGGCACCGGTTTGCCCTGGCAGCCCGTGATATCGTCTATGGCGAGCAGGTCAACGCATCCGGGCCCGTCCTGCGGAGCGCGCGTTTCGGCGACAGGCGGGTTACGCTCCGCTTCCGCACAAAAGGCGCGCTGACAGCCCGCGGCCCGCTTTCGGAATTCGAGATCTGCGGAGCCGACAGCATTTATGTTCCGGCTCAGGTCGTCATACGTAGGAAACGGATTATCCTGTGCTGCGATTCCATCAGGCAACCGCAGGCTGCGCGTTACGCCTGGCGTAATGCCAATACGCTCTGCCTGCATGACCGGGACGGACTTCCCGCTTCACCGTTCCGCATCACAGCAGAGCGCTGACCGGTATCCGGGAAATCCGGTTTCGGGACTGGTTGCATTAATCGGTATCGTTCCCGACATCGTTCCCGCTAATTTTCCCGGACGAACTTTTGCAGGACATGAACCACCACTGTATATTTGATAAAAACAACGCCCAAACCCAACTACTGACTCTATGCAATTACTCGACTACCTTACCATTTCACTATTTTCACTGGGTATTCTCTGTACAGGACTGCTTTTCTCGAAAAGCGGGAAAAGCATGAAAAACTTTTTTTCGGCAGGTGGCGCCGTACCGTGGGGTATGGCCGGACTATCCCTTTTCATGGGCTTTTTTTCAGCCGGAACTTTCGTGGTCTGGGGCTCCATCGCCTATTCATCGGGTTGGGTAGCCGTTACGATTCAATGGACGATGTGTATTGCCGGCATCCTCGTCGGACTTTTCATCGCCCCCTACTGGCGAAAAACAGGAGCACTTACCGCTGCGGAATATATTAGCGGGCGGCTGGGGCTCTCCACCCAAAAAGCGTACACGCTGCTGTTCCTACTCGTATCGATGTTCACGACCGGCTCTTTCCTCTACCCGGTAGGCAAGATTCTCGAAGTTTCGACGGGGCTGCCCCTCACAGCCTGTATCCTGCTGATAGGTGGCATCAGTATCCTTTACGTTTCGGTCGGGGGACTTCGTGCCGTGGTGGTAACGGACGTACTGCAATTCATTATACTCTTCGCCGCCGTAATCATCGTCATTCCACTCTCTTTCGACAAAATCGGGGGCATTCAGGAGTTCGTCCGTTCCGTGCCCGAACATTTTTTCGCTCTGACCAACGAAGAATATACCTGGGGATTCATAGTCGCATTCGGACTTTACAACATGGTATTTCTGGGCGGTAACTGGGCGTATATCCAACGTTACACGACAGTCAAAAATCCGGCCGCCGCTCGGAAAGTCGGACTGCTTTTCGGCGGACTATACACCTTCAGTCCGATACTGTGGATGCTTCCCCCCATGATTTATTTCATTTTCAACCCGGCACTCGGCGGATTGAGCGACGAAGGCGCCTACCTGCTCATGTGCAAAGAAGCATTGCCCGCCGGACTGCTCGGTCTGATGCTCGGAGGCATGATTTTCGCCACGGCCAGCTCGCTCAATTCCACGCTCAATATTTCCGCAGCGGTTTTTACCAATGATATATTCAAACGGTTGTTCCCGGCATCCGGGGAGCGCACGCTGGTACGCGTAGCCCGGGCTTCGACCATCGGGTTCGGCGTGCTGGCCATCGTCATCGCACTGCTCATACCTCTGATGGGAGGCGTTGTAAACGTAGTAATCAGTGTCGCAGCACTGACCGGCGTACCACTCTACCTTCCGGTCATCTGGACGCTTTTCTCCAAACGGCAGACAGGGCGCTCTATTCTGACTGTAACACTGGTCAGCCTGGTGGTGAACGCCTTCTTCAAATTCGTCGCACCCGCGGCTTTCGGGTTCTCGCTCTCCCGCTCTCAGGAAATGATTCTCGGGGTATGCTTTCCGGCGCTATGCCTGGGCCTCTACGAAATCTACGCCAGCCTGCGGGGGCGCATAAGCAAAGAATATCTCCGCTATACACAAACCCGCCAGGCCGTAAACACGGAACAACTCGAAGAACAGTCGGAAAACGACTCACGCGAAGAAAACGATTTCAGCACCCGTGTGATCGGAACAGGCATCATCCTCTCCGGAACAATCATCGCCGTACTGAGCGCAATCAACCCGTCCGGTCGGGGACTGGTCTGCAGCGTCGGCATCGCGATGATGCTGCTCGGATGGTATATCCGCCACAGCAAACAGAAATAACAATTTAACGCAACCCGAAATATGATCAGAGAAATAACAGAAAAAGGACTCCGCGCCGCCCGTATCGAAACGCTAACCCCCCAGTTAGCCGTCGTAGGAGGCGGTATGACCGGAGTCTGCACGGCCATCGCAGCAGCCCGGAAAGGGGTTCAGGTCGTACTCGTACAAGACAGGCCCGTATTGGGAGGCAACGCTTCGAGCGAAGTGCGCCTTTGGGTATTGGGCGCTACGTCCCACATGGGCAACAACAACCGGTGGGCCCGGGAGGGCGGCATTATCGACGAAATCATGGTGGAAAATACATTCCGGAACCGGGAGGGCAATCCCGTAATCTTCGATACGCTGCTGCTGGACAAGGTGCTGGCCGAAAAGAACATCCGACTGCTTCTGAATACCATCGTCTTCGGAGTCGAGAAACAGGAAAGCGATAAAATAGCTGCCGTGACGGCTTTCAACCCACAGAACGAAACCCGCTACCGAATCAGCGCACCGCTTTTCTGCGACGCATCGGGCGACGGCATCCTCGCCTACCTGGCGGGCGCCTCCTATCGATTCGGCGCCGAGGAAAAGGAGGAATTCGGCGAATGCTTTTCACCGTCGGAAAGCTACGGGGAGCTACTTGGACACACGATTTATCTTTACCCTAAAATGACCGACCATCCGGTAAAGTTCGTTCCCCCGTCATTTGCCCTGAAAGAGATCACGGCCATTCCGAAGTACGAGCAAATCACCCCCTCGCAGCGCGGCTGCAACTATTGGTGGTTCGAATACGGCGGACTCAAGGACACGGTGCATGATACGGAGGAGATTAAATTCGAGCTCTGGAAAGTCGTATACGGAGCATGGAATTACATCAAAAACTCGGGCCGCTTCCCGGAAGCGGAGAACATGACGCTCGAATGGGTCGGTACGATTCCCGGCAAACGCGAAAGCAGGCGTTTCGAGGGCCTCTGCATGCTCTCGCAAAAGGATATAATCCACCAGACGCCTTTCGACGACGCCGTCGCTTTCGGCGGCTGGGCCATCGACCTGCATCCCGCCGCAGGGGTTTATTCCCCACACCCGAGCTGCAACCAGTACCACGCCAAAGGAATCTACCAGATTCCCTACCGCTGTTATGTCAGCCGCGATATCAGAAACCTGTTCATCTCGGGACGGCTCATCAGCGCATCGCACGTGGCATTCGGCTCCACACGCGTCATGGCTACATCGGCCCTGGGCGGACAAGCCGTCGGAGAGGCCGCCACCATGTGCCTGGAACGGCATTGCATGCCCGAAAATCTGCTCGCTCCGGCTCTTATGCAGGAACTGCAACAGCGCTTGAACGAACAGGGACAAAGCATTCCCGGGGTAGCAATCGAGCGCTCCGGCAACAAGGCGGCATCGGCTCGTATCACCGCATCGTCTTCGCTCCGCCTTGCGGAAATTCCGGCTGGCGGAGGATGGATTCATCTGGATTACTCGGCGGCCCAAATGCTACCGCTCCAATCCGGAACCGCATATTCGTTCAAAACGACATTCCGGGCTTCGGAACCCACTGAAATCGTTGCCGAATTATACGTCAGCGAAAAGCTCCAGAATTATACGCCGGACACCCTGCTCGAACGCAAAACGCTCACCCTGTCTGCAGGAATCCAAAAAACGGAGATTGCCTTTTCTGAAACGCTCCGGCATAGGCAATACGCGTTCCTGATCTTCCGGGCCAACCCGAAAGTCGAAATAGCGTCGAGCGAGCTGCGGTTGACCGGCATCCTGTCGGTTTTCAACAAATTCAACCTGAAAGTCAACAACCGCGGACGCCAGGTTCCCCCGGAGGGAAGCGGCTTCGAATCGTTCGAGTTCTGGTGTCCCGAACGCAGGCCCGAAGGCCGGAATATCGCGATGGAAATCGAGCCCGCACTCCTCTGCTTCGATCCGGACAACCTGCTCAACGGACTCACACGTCCGACCCAGGGCACGAATGCCTGGGCGGCCGATCCCGAAGATCGGCACCCCGTACTGGAACTAACCTGGCCGGAACCGCAGCGAATCGAAACAATCCGGCTCTACCTCGATACGGATTACGACCACCCGATGGAGACGTCCCAATACGGGCATCCGGAAAGCGTAATGCCCTTCTGCCTACGCAATCTCCTGGTTTCGGACGGCGAAGGCCGCACGATCGCCCAAATACGGGACAACCACCAAACCATCGTAACCATCCGGCCCGAAAAAGAGCTGGTGACCGACAGGCTGCTGATCGAAACCGAAAAACCGCTGGACAATGTACCGGCCTCCATGTTTCAGATTCTCATACGTTAACAACCTGACTCTATCCATGAACCGACACCTGCACAGCATTTTATTCGGCAGTACCGCACTTTTAGTACTCGCCCTATGCCCGCACGTTCTGCATGCCAAAGGCAAATACCGCCTCGAACTCTTCGGCACAACGGTAAAAATCACATCGCCGGACGGAGCGGCAATGGAATATAAACCCTCATTCACGATTCTGTCCGCGGAAAAGGATCCCCACAAGGAATTACGGCGGGGAGATTTCGGTTACCAGCTCAAGCCCGGGGAAACGGAAGGACTGCTCTACAATGTTCCGACGTGGGGCAAGGCAGAATCTTTTGTCCGCGACGAAAGCCAGCATGTCGAGGACGGGTTCAACCCCGAATTCGACCGCAGTTACGGCAAAGGCCGCACGGCGGACTATTTCCGGGCCGCACACAGAACCGTAGTTGAGGCCGAACGCGCCGTCCCCCGGGACGACGGCATCGAATGGATATTCCCTGCGAACGACGGCTTTTCGCTCTCGGCCGTCCTTGCCCCTGACGACAGGAGAAACGGTCTGCCCCGGCTGACATTCCGCTTTACCCCCAAAAAAGAGGGATGGTACTCGGTCGGCTATACCGGCGCTCCGGCGTATGCTCCCGAGGCCTGCGACGAATTCTGGCAACCCCACATCTGGCAGGAAAAACGCTTTCCGAACCGGCCCTATTTATCCGAAGCTTTCCGAGCTTCGATACCGGGCACGCTGGTTACCGCCGGAGGTATCACCAACTCGGTGGTTGCCGACCCGAAATACATTCCTTTCGAGGCGACACCCCCGAACAGCAAAAATTCCCGCTTTGGCATAATGGTACGCAATGCCGCAGGCAAGGCGCAATCAATTCTCTTCGCCCCCGTATTGGGGAATGCAGATTCACGGATGGAGGCAGGCCGGGAATTCATATTCGACCTCTACCTGTTTCAGCAGAAAGCGCCGCTGACCGACTGTTACGAATATCTGGCCTACAACCTCTGCGATTTCAGCGACTTCAGGCGCAATTCCACCTGCAACCTCAATACGACCATCGAAAACATGACGGACTATTGCCAAAGTCCTTATGCCATGTTCATCGATTCGCTGCGGGGCTGTAACTACTCGACGGACGTACCGGGAGCCGTTAAAAACATTTCGGGACTGCATGCGTTAGAATTCGCACTGCTTATGGACGACGAGCACCTCTTCCGCCGCATGGCGCGCCCGATGCTCGAATACGGCCTTTCCCGTGAACGTTTTCTCTTTTCCACCAACGATCTGGTCAAAGGACAAGGTACGTCGAGCCGCCTGCACGGCCCCGGAGTCCCTTTGAGCGACCTGCTGGTGACATATACCTACGCTAACGGGCGAATCCCCTATTTGCTGGATACCGCCGGCAAATTATACGAACAAAAAGCCGTGCGCAGCATCAACCTCGATTTCGCCCTCTACGAAGACCGCTGGCTCAACTCGCTCGAACTTTACAAGGCCACGGGAGAGCGGCACTACCTGGAACAGGCTTGTGCCGACGCTGACCGCTATCTGGCCGAACGCGTTTCCCGTAAGCAAACCGACTACTCCGACAAATTGAGCGAAGGCATCTTCTTTTGGACATCCTATACCAATCAATGGATGGAGCTGCTGCTGCTCTATGAGGCAACGGGAGAAGTCCGGTATCTGGATGCGGCGCACGAGGGTGCACGTTATTACACGCAGTTCTGCTGGCTGACCCCGGTCGTACCCGAAGGAACCATCCGAGTCAACCCGGGCGGAATCGTTCCGATATACCGCAACAATCCGGAAAAATATACGTTCATGCACCTGCCCGAAACGGAAGTCGAAGCATGGAAAGTTTCGGAAATCGGTCTTACGCCCGAATCGTCCGGCACGAGTGCGGGACACAGGGCTATCTTCATGGCACATCACGCTCCATTCATGCTGCGCTGACCGGCGACCGGTTCCTGCATGACATCGCACGCGCTGCGGTGGTAGGACGCTACGAAAGTTTTCCGGGGTATCATATCAACGCAGGACGCACGAACGCATTCGAGCGCAAGGATTTCGCACTGCGCTCGCAGGCCGAACTCAACGGACACACATCGATTCACTACAATCATCCGCAGTCGCACGTGGCCATGCTCTGGGACTACCTCTTTTCCGACGTCTACTTCGCCTCCCGTACGAAAATCGACTTCCCTGCCGAATTCTCCGAAGGATACGCTTACTGCCGGAGCCTGATTTACGGAGCGCAGCCGGGCAAGTTCTACGACGAGCAGGGCATTACGCCCTATATGCCCAAGGGGATGATCAGCCTGTCAGACATACAGGCCAACTACCTGGCAGGATACGGCAACGGCAAACTCTGCGTCGCCGTTGTCAATCAATCCCCGACACCCCGCTGTGTAACGCTTCGTTTCGACCCGGCGACTTCGTTCGTCGATCCGGCGCAGACTTACCGGGTACGGCTCTGGCGGGACAACGAACCCGCCGGATTTACTACGCTCAGGAACGGGGAACTGCGCCTTTCCCTATCAGGAAAGGGAATTACGGCCATAGCCATCGAGCATGTGGATGTCCAGCCCCGGTTCCTGCCGAAGTTCAAAGCCCGCACCTCCGTATGGGCCCAGAATTACACCTCTGTCGATTTTGAAAACGACCGGGCCGTACTGATGAATTTCGGCCGCGGGCTTTCCAGCATTTATGTCTGGATGGAGGCGGACAACAAACGCTTCCACCGCGTAACCTTGTGTTATGCCGTAGACGGAGCGTGGAAAGAGCTGCGAAAGACAGGCTATCCCTACGAATACACGATTGAGATTCCCGACGGCGCTTCGACGTTCGAATATTATTTCAAAGCGGAACGGCCGGACGGCGTTCTGGTCAATTCACAGCACGGCAAACTTTTCAGGACACCCCTGCAATAACACATTTTTGGGACAAAAAAACGGGAAGCGCATCTTTCGGTGCGCTTCCCGTTTTTCTACTGCCGGCAGCGGTTATACCAGTCCCGAGAAGCCCATGAAGGCCATGGCGAGGATACCGGCCGTGATCAGCGCGATAGGCACCCCCTTGAATGCCTTGGGCACGTCCTCGAATTCGAGCCTCTCGCGGATGCCGGCGAAGAGCACCAGCGCCAGGGCGAATCCCAGCGCCGTAGCCACCGAATAAGTGACGCTCTGCAAGAGGTTGAACTCCTTTTGGATCATCAGGATCGCCACGCCCAGCACGGCGCAGTTGGTCGTGATCAGGGGCAGGAAGATACCCAGTGCCTGATATAACGAAGGCGAGAGTTTCTTGAGCATGATCTCGACCATCTGTACCAGCGCGGCGATCACGAGGATGAAGACGATCGTCTGCATGTAGACGATGTCCAGCGGCACGAGCACATAAGCCTGGATCAGCCAGGCCACCACGGCGGCGATTGCCATGACGAACGTTACGGCAGCGCCCATACCCATCGAGGTCTCGACCTTCGACGACACGCCCAGGAACGGGCAGATGCCGAGGAACTGCGCCAGTACGACGTTGTTGACGAAGATGGCGCCGATGATGATTGCGAAATATGAAAGCTCCATAACTATTTCTTGGCTAATTTATTAAACAATACCATGAGGTACCCCAGCACCAGGAATGCCCCCGGTGCGAGGACGAAGATCAGCGGCATGTAATCGGCCGTTCCGAGGCTGATGCCGAAGATCGCGCCGCTGCCCAGGATCTCGCGCACGGCACCTACGGCCGTCAGGGAAAGCGTAAAGCCCAAACCGATCCCGACACCGTCGAGCACCGAATCCAGCGGCGTATTCTTCGAGGCGAAAGCCTCGGCACGCCCCAGAATAATGCAGTTCACCACGATCAGCGGGATGAAGACGCCCAGTGCCTCGTACAGGGGCGGCGTGTAGGCTTTCATCAGCATTTCGACCACGGTCACGAACGAGGCGATCACGACGATGAACGCCGGGATGCGCACCTTGTCCGGAATGATGTTCTTGATGAGCGAGATCACCAGGTTCGACATGATCAGCACGGCCATCGTCGCCAGCCCCATGCCCATGCCGTTTCCGGCCGAGGTCGTCGTACCCAGCGTGGGACACATGCCCAGCACCAGCACGAACGTCGGGTTGTTCCTGACGATGCCGCTCAGAATGATGTTCAGTTTATTCATTTTGCCCTCCTTCCTGAGCCGCCGGCCCGTTGGTTTGTTCCTCTGCCGAATCTCCGGCCGCAGAAGTCGCTCCCGACGATACGTCTGTCGGCGCCGTACCCGTCGCTACGCTCTTGTAAGCCATCCAGGCGCGGTTGATCGCATCGACATAGGCGCGCGAGGATATGGTCGCGGCCGTCAGTGCATCGACGTCGCCGCCGTCCTTCTTCACGGCCAGCTTGCCGTCCACGAGCTTCATCGTTTCGAGTTTCTTGCCCTGGATGCTCCCCAGCAGCACATTTTCCTTGTCGGCCATCTTCGTCCCGAGCCCCGGGGTCTCAGCCTGCCTGAGCACGTTGACGTTGACCACTTCACCGTCGGGCGTGAAGCCCACCATCATGCTGATCGCGCCGCCGAAACCGTTCTTGGTCATCGACTCCACGGCGTAACCCGCGACCTGTCCTCCCTTGGTTGCGGTGTAGACCGTGATCGGCATATCGTCGATCGTCAGCGCTTCGGGTGCGGTCTGGTCGAACGGCGGAAGCACGACCTTCAGCGCCTCGACCTTCGCCGCCTGCTCGGCCTGGGCGATCGGTTCGGCCGTAATCATGTTCACGGCGCCCACACCGGCCGAAGCCACGAGCGTGATGCCGAACAGTACGGCCGTCATATTCACAAGTGTACTTTTCATACTGCGTCACCTCCTATTTAACGCCGAAGCGCTTGGGTTTGACATATTTGTTGATCAGGGGCACACAGGCGTTCATGATCAGTATCGCGAACGACATACCCTCGGGATAGGCGCCCCACAGGCGGATGCACATCGTGATGGCGCCGATACCGATGCCGAAGATCACCCCCCCTCTGACGGTCATCGGCGAGGTCGAATAATCCGTCGCCATGAATATCGCGCCCAGCAGGGCTCCGCCGGCCAGTACATGGAACAGCGGGAGCTGCCACAGCACCGCCCCGGTACTGCCCGAAGCGAGGGCCACGACAAACGCGAATACGGCCATCGTACCGAGCACCGACACGGGAATCTGCCACGTGATGACGCGGCGCCAGAGCAGGTATACGAAGCCGCAGATCAGGGCCAATGCCGCCACCTCGCCCAGCGAGCCGGGCATATTGCCCAGCAGCAGTTCCTGCACACCGAGCACGTCGGGGGCGGCGCCGTGTTTCACGGCCGCCAGCGGCGTAGCGCCCGAAAGTGCGTCGAAAGCTCCGTTCGCCGGCATCGGGAACGAAGTCATCTGCACCGGGTAGGCGATCAGCAGGAACACACGCCCCACCAGCGCGGGGTTGAACGGATTTTTGCCCAGCCCGCCGAAGGTCATCTTGGCGATGGCGATGGCGACGAATGCGCCGATCACGACGATCCACCAGGGAATCGAGGCGGGCAGGTTGAAAGCCAGCAGCACGCCCGTCACCACGGCCGACCAGTTCCCGATTGTCAGCGAGCCGCCGACGAGGAACCGCTGGATGAGGTACTCGAACAACACGCAGCACGCCACGCTGAGCGCCGTGACACGCAGCACGTCCACCCCGAACACCACCGCCGAGACGACCAGCGCGGGCATCAGCGCGATCACGACGTCGCGCATGATCCTGGCCGTCGACTGCGAAGTCTGCACGTGCGGTGCGGGAGCAACAACAAGTTTGTTTGCCATAATATCTTTCTGTTTTTCCATTTACTTTTTCGGTGCCGCGGCACGTGCGCGGATAATGCCCATGACAGTCTGTTTCCCCAGGCGCACCCAGTCCAGCAGCGGCAGGTAAGCGGGGCACGAGGCCTGGCAGCAGCCGCACTCGATGCACGAAGTGATCATCTGCGCCTCGACTTCCTCCCAGCCTTTCTTCTGGGTCATCTTCGAGAGGTAATAGGGTTCGAGCCCCATGGGGCAGGCAGCCACGCACTTGGCGCACTTGATGCACTGCGAGGCCTCGCGGCGCTGGGCGTCGCGGCCGCTCATGACGGTGATGCCCGAGCACCCCTTCGTCACGGGCGAGGCGAGGTTGACCATCGCGCGCCCCATCATCGGGCCGCCGTTGATGACCTTGCCCGCATCGGCGGGAAGCCCTCCGGCCGCCTCGATCAGCGCCTCGACGGGCGTACCCATGCGGGTCAGCAGGTTCTTCGGCTCCCGGACGCCTTTGCCCGTGATCGTCACCACGCGCTCGATCAACGGCTTGTGCTTCTGCACGGCCTGGTAGACCGCATAGGTCGTCGAAGCATTGCACACCACGGCACCCACGTCGATCGGGAGTGCGGGCGGGGGCGGCACCTCGCGCCCCGTAATGGTCGCGATCAGCTGTTTCTCACCGCCCTGCGGGTATTTCACCTTGAGGGGCACCACCTCGATGCCCTTATACCCTTGGGCCAGACGGCGCAGGTGCGCAATGGCGTCGGGTTTGTTGTTCTCGATCCCGATATAGGCTTTCTCCACGGCGATGGCCTTCATCAGTATCGTCACGCCCACGAGCAGCTCCTCGCCGTGCTCGAGCATCGTACGGTGGTCGGACGTAAGGTAAGGCTCGCACTCTACACCGTTGATAATCAGCGCCTCGGCCTTTTTCCCGGGAGGGATCGAGAGTTTCACGTGCGTGGGGAACGTCGCGCCGCCCATGCCGACGATGCCGGCGTCCTTGATCCGGGCGACGATCTCCTGTGCGGAGAGCGTGCACTCCCTGACGATCGTCTCCGAGCGGTCGATCCCCTCGGCCCAGTCGTCGCCCTCGCGTTTGATCGTAATCATCACCTGGCGCAGCCCCTGCCCGTTGGGCACCATGTCCACGGCCGTTACCGTCCCCGAAACCGGGGCGTGGATATTGGCCGACATAAAACTGCCCGCTTCGGCGATGAGCTGCCCCGTCACGACCTTGTCGCCCTTGGCGACCTTGGCCACGGCGGGGGCGCCGATGTGCTGTGCGAGCGGGATCGTCACCACGTCGGGCAGCGGAAGCACCTCGATCGGTTTGGCGCCGCTCAGTTTATTTTCCGACGGATGGATTCCGCCTATTGGAAATGTCTTCATATCTTGTGTTTCTCTGATTTTTCGGTTGGGTTTCTTCCTTCATCTCCCATGCCCGGCACGGCGTCACCCGCCCGCCCGGCATTGCGGAAACATCCGTTTATTCGGCTTCCGGGGCTGCCCCGCCAGTTTTCGGAGCCTCCGCCGCATTCCCGGTTGCCGCTGCGTCCTGCACAGCGGGGGATGCCGGTGCAACCTCCTTCTCAACAGCGGGTACAGCTTCGCTTGCAGGAGCTTTCGGGGCTACGGAAGGCGCACCCTCTGCGGCCGCAGGTGCGGCCTTCGGGGCGGCTTCAGGCACCGGTGCGGTTCCCTTCGCATCGGCGGGCGCAGCATCGGCGGACTTCGGGGCCCGGGCAGCCTGGGCTGCCGCAGGAGCCTCCTTCGCGGCCGCAGGTGCGGCTTTCGGGGCAGCCGGTGCCTTCGGTGCCTTGGGCAGCGGATCCATGCCCGCCAGCACGATGGCGCCTGTCGGGCACTCGTTCACGCACTTACGGCAGAGCTTGCACTTCTGCGGGTCGATATAAGCGAGGTTGTTTTCAATGGTGATGGCACCGAACGCACAGACCTTCTGGCATTTGCCGCATCCGATGCAACCCGCCTTGCAGGCCTTCATCACCACGGCGCCCTTGTCCTTCGACACGCACGACACATACACCGCCCGGTTCTTCGGCCACTTCTTGCGCAGTTCGATAATCATTTTGGGACACGCCTTCACGCAGGCCCCGCAGGCCGTACATTTGTCGGGGTCGACTTCGGGAAGCCCCGTCGCGGGATTCATGCGGATCGCATCGAACGCACACGAGACGACGCAGTCCCCGAACCCGAGGCAGCCGAATGCGCACCCTGTCTGGCCGATGTAAAGCGACGATGCCACGGCGCACGACTTGGCACCGTTGTACTCGTTGGTACGGGGGCGTTTGTCACAGGTGCCGCCGCAGCGCACGGTGGCCACCTGCGGCTCCTTTTCCGGTGCCGACTTGCCGAGGTAGGCCGCAACGGCCTTCATGCAGTCGCCGCCGCCCACCGGACAGAAGAGTGCCGAGATGTCGTCCTGTTTCACGAGCGCGTCGGCCATGCCGCGGCACCCGGCGAAGCCGCAGCCGCCGCAGTTGGCGCCCGGCAGCATCTTCTCCACCTCGTCGATCCGGGGATCTTCCTCGACCTTGAATTTTTGGGCCACGAAGTAAAGGATCACCGCGGAAAGCACTCCCAGCGCACAAAGCGTCAGGATTGTGTAAAGTAATACTTCCATCAGTAGTGTTTGGTTATTGAGAAATGAATTGTGTGTTCGATTTTATGCCTGAAGAGCCATAATACGCAGTAATAGACGACCACGGCTCCCAGAGCGGCAAGCGCGCCGCGGCCTTCGCTCCAGCCGAGCAGCGCAACGGCGGCGACCAGCACGGCCAGCAGCACGGCCAACGCCCCGACATAGGCCAATATAACGGCGACAGCGCCCGCACTACGACGGACGCCGACCATAACCTTCTCCCCCGCGGCATAATGCGCCGCGTCGGGACTCTTCACGACCACGATCTTGTCCTGCGCTTCGGCCAGGCCGCACGCTTCGCGGGCCTTGCAGCTACCGCAGGCACTGTGGGAGGTGATCCTCACATAGACCGTGTCGCGTTCCGCGCGTTCCACCACGCCGCTATGTTCAATCCGTGAAGCCACCGCCCTCAATCGCCGTATTTGTTGGTAAGCGGCATAAGGCGCTCGTGCCCGAACGAGCACATCGACAGGCGCAGTACGGGCGGGAACTGGTAGCGCTTCTTCTCGTTGCGCATGATCATGGCGTGGATCTTCTCCACGACCTCGGAATCGAAGCCCGCATTGACGATCTCCTCGCGGTGCTGCCCCTCCTCGATCATGCGGTAAAGGATCGCGTCCACCACTTCGTACGGCGGCAGGATGTCGCTGTCCTTCTGCCCCGGGTGCAACTCCGACGAGGGTTCCTTGTCGAGGATATTGCCCGGGATGGGGTCGCCCTGCGTGCGGTTGATATAGCGCGCCAGGTCGTACATCTCGCTCTTGTAGAGGTCGCCCGTAGGGCTGAAAGCGCCCGCCGTATCGCCGTAGAGCGTACAGAGTCCCAGCGCATTCTCGCTCTTGTTCGACGAGTTGAGCAGGATGTAGTCCGCCTTGTTCTGCACGGCCATCAACAGCACCGTGCGGATACGGGTCTGGATATTCTCTTCCGTGGCGTCGAACTCCCTGCCGCCGATGACCGGCTTGAGGGTATTGACCACGCTGGTGTATATTTCCGTGATGGGAATTACGTTATATTCGATGCCGAGGTTCTCGGCCAGCTTCTTGGCATCTTCGACCGAATGGTCGGAAGAGAACTGCGAGGGCAGGAGCAAAGCCCGGATATTTTGGCGTCCCAGCGCGTCGGCGGCCAGGCAGGCCACCACGGCCGAGTCTATGCCGCCCGAAAGGCCGATGCAGGCCTTCTTGTAGCCGTTCTTCACGAAGAAGTCGCGCAGGCCGCACCGGGCCGCCTGGTAAACCATCCGCGTACGGTCGTTGTAGGTCGAGGGGATCGTAACCGGCTCGCCGGCCGCCTTGGTATCGAAGATCTGGAAATCCTCCTCGAAGTGCTTCATCATCAGCACCAGTTCCCCGCGGTTGTTGAACGCCCCCGACGTACCGTCGTAGACGATGTCCGTCGAACCGCCGACCTGGTTCACCAGCACGAGGTTCTTGCCTTCGACGAACGACAGGTGCCGCATCATCTCGTAGCGGTAGGTCATCGTCCCCCGGCCGTACTTGCGGGCGTTGATCGAGATGACGGTCTCGACCGACTTGTCGAAGTCATGCTCGCGGCTCAGGTCGTCGCCCACGATGATGGCGCACTTGTGGCCCTTGATCGTCGCATATTCGAACCCCTTCGAAGGGACGAGGAAGCCCATTTCGCGGCGTGCGGTGATATATTTCTTACCCACGTAGCGCAGCACTTTGCGATCCTGGATCAGCGCCGCGGCGCTGATGGTGCCTTCGCGCGTCAGGATCGGGAGTCCCACGATGGCCGCGATACCGTCGCAGCACGATGCTATTTCGACCAGTGCATCCTCGCACAGTTCGAGGAAGGTGGTTTTACGCAACAGGTCGAAAGCCGGGGTTCCGCTCACGGCCTGTTCGGCAAAAATGACCAGGTCGGCACGCTGCGCTTTCGCTTTGTTGATCGAATCGATGATTTTCGAGGCATTGCCGTCGATATCCCCGATCGTATAGTTCAACTGGGCAAGGGCTATTTTCATCTATCAGTAATTTTAGTAGGCAAATTACAACGTCGCAAAGTTAAGGATTATTTATAAAAATAGGAAGGATTTTCGGTGTTAATAAATTAACATTTCCTAATTTACAAAAAAAATTTAAAAACCCCGAAACCCCGGCACTCTGACCTGTCCCGGCCGCAAACCGCCCGGCAGACACCATTCCCCAACCTCCCGGCGCACAACAAGCCCCCCACCCGGCCGCTCCCACCCAGCCCCGCAAAACCGCCTGTCCGGCCGCTATTCCCGCAGCCGGACAGCACACGCCGAGCCCCTGCCCGGCAGGCTTTGCGCGGGAGGGCAAAACGCCCCGTATCACGGCCGCGCGTATCGCCGCGCACGCGCAACCTGCAAAAAAAAAATCTTTTTGCACCCGGATTTCTGCCTGAGATACAACATTAGTTACCTAAATGTTAGCAACATACGCCAGCGTACCGTCTTGCACGAACGCTGCATTCTCCTTACCTTCGCAACGGCAATACAGGCAACACGATTAATAAACGCTTTAATAATCCGTAAAAAATGAAAAAGGTAGAAAAAGTGGCCTCGGGCGCGAATTTCGCAGCCGTGACGGTCGGGAAAACCGAAGAGTTGAACCAGTACACGCTGCCGCTGGCACCGGGCGTGGAGATCCCGGGGAAAGTGTTCGTAGGCGGCGACCTGCAGGCCACCGGGGCCGAGATGTCGTTCCAGCAGTTCGCACCGGGCGGCAGCGTCGGGTTCCTCCACACCCACAAGACCCACGAAGAACTTTACATCATCCTCGGCGGCCATGGGGAGTTCCAGGTCGACGGGCAGGTCTTCCCCGTAGGCGAAGGAAGCATCGTACGGGTTTCGCCCGCAGGCAGGCGCTCGCTGCGCAACACGGGCGACAGCCCGATGACGATGATCTGCATCCAGTACAAAGCCGCCTCCTTCGACGCGGGCGACGCCGCCGACGGCGAAATCCTCCCCGACCAGGTCGTCTGGTAGGCAGCCCGGGCTCTTGGCTCTTGGCTCTTGGCTCTTGGCTCCTGGCTCCCGGCTCCCGGCTCCTGGCTCCCGACTCCCGGCACGACAAGGCGAACAACCCCGGAAAACCGACGCGCCGCGCATACGGCAAGGGCGGATAATCCCGGGGCACAGGGGGCATGAACGCCCGAATGCTACGGCGGACAAGAGCCCGGGACATGGTTGCCCCAATGCAAAGCGGGCCGGAGTTTACACTCCGGCCCGCTTTCCTAAATTTTCCACAGGGCTACTCCATCCCCTCTTCGGGATCGGCCACGAGAATACGTCCGCAATATTCGCAAACGATCAGTTTCTTACCCTGGCGAATCTCCACCTGGCGCTGCGGGGGAATCCGGTTGAAGCAACCGCCGCAGGCATCGCGCTTCACGGTCACGACGGCCAGGCCGTTGCGCACGTTGCGGCGGATACGGCCATAGGCCGACAACAGCCGCTCGTCGATCTTGGCCTTGGCCCGGTCGGCCTGCACTTCGTACGCTGCGACCTGGGGTGCGGTTTCGGCTTCGATACCCTCCAACTCGCTCTTCTTGGCAGCCAGGTCGGCGGCGCGCCCGTCCGCTACGGCTTCGGCCTCCTCCAGCTGGAGTTTCTTGGCTTTCACACCGGCGGCATACTCCTTGAGGCGCTTTTCGGCCAGTTCGATCTCCAGTTCCTGGTACTCGATCTCCTTGGTAATGGCATCGAACTCGCGGTTGTTGCGCACGTTGTTCTGCTGCTCCTTGTAATTGCCGATGAGGATCTTGGCCTGGTCGACCTCGCGCTTGCGCTGCTTGGTGAGCGTGTTCAGCTCCTCGATTTCGGCATTGATGTTGTCGATCCGGGTTTTCAGGCCGGTCATCTCGTCTTCGAGATCCTGAACCTCGAGAGGCAGTTCACCTTTCACCTTGTTGATTTCGTCGATCTTGCTGTCGATCTTCTGCAATTCATAGAGTGCGATGATCTTCTCCTGCATCGAATAGTCAACGTCGGCAGTTTTCTTCTGTGTTGCCATATAATGTACTTGTATAGTTTAGACTTAAACCAAATAGTTCACCGGATTGCGAGAGCTTTCACTCTTGCGAACCGCAAAGGTAATCAAATTTTTCGACAAAATATCAAATAAAATCTGAATTGCGCAATATTCGCTTTCAAAATGGCCTATATCCGCTACGGTGAGGGCCTTATCCGGCGTCATGAAGTCGTTGTACTTCATATCCGCCGTGACGTAAATGTCGGCCCCCGCACGGCGCGCGTCGCCGATCATCGAAGCCCCCGCACCGGTGCAGACCGCCACGCGCCGCACCTCGGGCGAAGCGATGTCGCTGTGGCGCACGACCCGAACGCCCAGCACGCGCTGCATGCGGCGCATGAACTCCACCGTGGCGACCGCCGCAGGCAGCTCGCCCACCACGCCGAACCCGACCTTTTCGTCCGCCTGCGCGGGTTGGAGCACGCGCAAATCCCCCACGCCCAGCATCTCGGCCAGCCGCCAACTCATCCCCTCGGGGGCGCTGTCCAGGTTGGTGTGGCACGCATAGAGCGCAATGCCGCCGCGGATAGCCCGCTCGACGCAGCGCTGCACCTGGTCTGCCGAATTGAAGCGCTTGAGCGCATGGAAAACGATCGGATGGTGCGTGATGACCATGTCGCACCCTTCGCGTTCGGCCTCGGCCATCACCTCGTCGGTGACGTCCACGGCCAGCAGCGCCCTGTGCACCTCGTCGTCCGGGCGCCCCACGATCAAGCCTGCGTTGTCGTACGATTCCTGCCATGCGAGCGGTGCGAAACGCTCGATGACATCGGTCACTTCCCTGATTAGCATAGTATCCTGATTTGTCTGGTTATCATTTTTTCCGCCCCGGCGGGGCCATCCGCCCTGCGGCCGCGGCACTGCGCTTTCCGCCTTGCAGCGCAGCCTTCCCCAAGGGGTGCGGCGCCCGTTGCGCCCCTAAAAGAGCGACTGTTCGTAAAAGGCGAAGAGCTCCTTGTGTTCCGGCTCCTCCTTTTTGCGGCGGGGCTTGCGCGGACGTTTCGACGCGGGCTGCCCGGGTTCGGCGGCCCCCTGCGCCGCGGCATCCTCCGGGACGATCTTCACCACGGGTTTCGCCTTGCGGCGGGGCACTGCCGCTCCGGCCTCCGCCGCCGGGACTTCGGCATCCCCGTCGGCGAGGAGTTCGCCCTGGCCCGCCTTCAGGTCTTCACGCACCTCGACCAGCAGCGCACGGATGCGTTGCAGGCGCTCCATCAGCTCGGCATCGCGCTGCACGCCGCCCTCGGCCGCAGGCTTCTGCTTCAGGGCCTTCTTGGCGCCCTCGAGGGTCATGCCCCGCTCCTTGACCAGGTGGTAGATCAGTTTGAGGTTCTCCACATCCTGCGGCGAGAAGAGACGGTTGCCTTTCTTGTTGCGCTTGGGGCGGATGACGCTGAACTGCGACTCCCAGTGGCGGATCAGCGACGCATTGACGTCGAACATCTCGGCCACTTCGCCCATCGAATAAAAAAGTTTCTCGGCCATATCTATCGTTTAATAATTCGCAATGTATTGGGGTACATGTTATTCACCCGGTTACCGATCCGCTTCGCAAACCCGAGCGCCCGCCCGCGGGCACACACCAGGTTCACCCCTTCGGAAAACGCCCCGGCGGCGACCTCCTGCCTGCGCAGGTAACACAGCGCCTGCGCCTCGTCCAGCTCCGCCGCGGGCACCGCCTCGCGGTTCAACCCGCAGAAGAACGCCAGCGCCGGATCGGGCCGCAGGCTTCCCTTGAAGAGCTGCCCCATCGCCACGCCCGCATAGATCACGGGCAGCGCTTCGCCGAGCGCCTTCACGGCCTCGGCCTGCGCGACGTAATATCCGTAGCAGGTATCGCCCACCGCCGCGAAGCACATCCGCTCCGGCGTGCGAACCCAACGGCGTAGCTCCGCCGCCGACGCCTTGTCCACCTGCGCAAATACCGTGCGCCGCGCCTTCGGGGTGCGGCAACGGCCGCCGGCATCATAAGCCTTGCAGGCCACGGCGGCGAAAAAACCCTCGCCGCGTGCCCGGTGGGGATAGAACCGGTAGGTGCGGAAAGCCCCCACCCGGCCGCAGACGATCCCCCACGCCCCGTCGACAGCCATGTCTTCCGCCTCTGCGACCTCGTCGCCCGCCCATGCGAGCATACGCTCCAAAGCGCCTTCGTCCTCGTCGCGGTTGAAGGTGCAGGTGCTGTATATCAGCCTGCCACCGGGTTTGAGCGCACGCCATGCTTCACGTAATATCCCGTCCTGCCTTGCAGCACAGAGCTTTACATTCCCCTCGCTCCATTCGGCGCGGGCCTGTGCATCCTTGCGGAACATCCCTTCGCCCGAGCAGGGGGCATCCACGGCCACCATGTCGAACCACGCCTCGAAGTCGCCCAGTTGCCGGGGTTCGCAGGTCGTCACGGCGACATTGCCCGTACCCCACTTGCGGACGTTGTCCGCCAGTACCTGCGCACGGCGGCGGTCGATCTCGTTGGCGACGACCAGCCCGCCGGGCCCCGCGAGCGAGGCATAGAGCGTTATCTTGCCGCCCGGGGCGGCGCAAAGGTCGAGGATTCGCTTCCCCGCAACCCCCTCTCCGCCCATCAGGCGCCCCACGAACTGCGACGACGCCTCCTGCACGTAATATGCCCCGGCATGGAAATCGCTGTCGAAGGTGAACTGCGGCCGCACCGCCAGGTAATACCCGTCGGCGCACCAGGGTACACGGCCGTCGGCGTTTTGCAAAACCGGAAGCGGGGCGGGCACATCCGTCCCGGAGCTCCCCTGCGGCGATCCGTATCCTCCCGGTGCCGCCCCGGTGCCGTCCTGCACCGCTCCGGGTTCGGCCGCACCGGCACATTTGGCAGGGTTCAGCCGCACGGACACGGGCGGCTCGGTATCGAGTGCGGCGCACAGCGCCGCCCCCTCTTCCGGCCCCAGCTCCGAAAGGACGCGTGCGGCGAATTTCTCAGGCAGCGTCATGCGTCGCTATCTGTTTTCGAGCGCATCGAGGCGCGCACATATCTTCTCCAGCACCGTAGGGTCGGAGACGAAATCCTCATGGTCTTTGTCGACGACCAGCACATCGCCTTCGTAGATGTTGTCGATCCAGTTGTTATACTTGTCGTTCAGACGCTTGAGGTATAATTCGTCGATGTTCATCTCGTATTCGCGGCCGCGCTTGCGGATCTGCGAAATGAGCGTCGGCACGCTCGCCTTGAGGTAGATCAGCAGGTCGGGTTTGGGGATGAGCGTGGTCATCAGCCGGAACAGTTTCATGTAGGTTTCGATGTCGCGCGAGGCCATCAGCCCCATTTCGTGGAGGTTGTCCGCGAAGATATGCGCATCCTCGTAGATCGTGCGATCCTGGAAGATCGCCCCCGAATCGCGGTTGTCGGCCAGCATGTCCATCGTCTGCTGGATGCGGCTCCCGAGGAAATAAATCTGCAAATTGAACGACCAGCGGTTCATGTCCTCGTAGAAATCGCCGATGTAGGGGTTGTTGCACTCCTCGAGGTAGGCTTTGGCGTTGTAACGCTCGGTCAGAATCCGGGTCAGCGTGGTCTTCCCGCTTCCGATATTGCCTGCAATGGCTATATACATATTATACGATATTTGTTTTACATTTTAAATACTGCCCGGCCGCTCCGGACAGCCGACGGAGTGCTCCGCAGCGGTGCATCACGGCATTACGCCGCAGCAACACGCGCCGTCACTTCGCTTCCCCGCCGAACGCCAGTATCTCGTCGGCCACACGGCGGTCGTTGACCAGCCGCGGCACCTTGTTCTTGCCCCGGGCACGCATCCACGCGAGGAAACGGCCGTGGCCGACGACCGTCAGCCGCTGCCGCTCGAGCGTCGTGCGGCGTTTGGCGTCGTAGTCCGAATTCACGGCCCGCAGTTCACGGTCGAGCGCCTCGGCGAAATGCTCGCGGCTGTCGGGCTCGCGCTCGAACTCCAGGATCCATTCGTGGGCGCCCCGCTCGCGCAGCGACATGTAGCACGGCGCCACGGTATATTCCCCGACCACGGCCCCCGTCTCGTTGCAGGCGGCCAGCAGTGCGCGGTCGGCGTTGTCGACGATCAATTCCTCGCCGAAGACATTGATATACTGCCTCGTACGCCCCGCGAAACGAATGCGGTAGGGATTCGTCGAAGTGAATTCCACCGTATCGCCGATCTCGTAGCGCCACAGGCCGTTGTTCGACGTGATGAGCATGGCGTAGACCTTGCCGCATTCCACGCCTTCGAGCGGCACGACGGTATCCCCGCTGCGGAACTCGAAGAAATTGCCGTAGTCGAGCATCAGCAGCATGTCGCTCCGCGACGGGTCGTCGGCCAGCGCGAAGAACCCTTCCGAGGCGTTGTAGGTCTCCATGTACTGCATCCTGTCCGAAGGGATCAGCGCCTCGAACGAACGGCGGTAGGGGGCGAACTCCACGCCCCCGTGGGCGAACATGCAGAGGTTGGGCCACACTTCGAGCAGGTTCTCCCGCCCCGTATAATCCAGCACGCGGCGCATCATCGCCAGGTTCCACGACGGCACCCCGGCGAAGGCCGTGATATTTTCGCCCGTGCACTCGCGGCAGATGGCCTCGACCTTGCGGTCGAAATCGGGGATGATCGCCGTGGCGGTGCGCGGCGCCCGGAACCAGCCGCTCCAGAACGTCGTTTCGTGGATCAGCACCGCCGACAGGTCACCCACAAGGTTGCGCCCCTCGCGGCTGCACGACCCGCCGAGGGTCAGCGTCTTGCCGTCGAAGACCTTCGTTTTCGGGTTGTTGGCCGCGAATACCGTCGCCACGTCCCGCATGCCGAGCGTGTGATTCCACCAGAGCGACTCCTCCGTGACGGGGATGTACTTGCTCCGGTCGGAAGTCGTGCCCGACGAGCGGGCAAAGAGTTTCACCCGCCCCGGCGCGGTGACGTTACGCTCCCCGGCCAGCATCTTTTCGATATAGGGTTTGAAGGTTTCGTAATCGAACGTCTCGACCATCGACTGGAACTGCTCCACGCTGCGGACATGCCCCAGGTCGTACCTCCACCCGAATTCCGTCCCGCGCCCGCGGCGCAGCAACTGCCTGAAGATACGCTCCTGCGTCTCGGCAGGACGGCGCCGGAAACGGTCGATAGCCCGCTCGCGCTGCGAAAACCAGGCCTTGAATAATATGCTTCTAAACGACACTTGTCTGTTCGGTTTCATTTTCCGCCGGTGTGCGGGTTCCGGCGCACGCCGGGCCCGACAGCGCCGTCGTCAGTTAAAAAAGTATCCCACTTTGCCCACCGACGCAGGCATGGCGAAGACCACCACGCGGTCGTAGGGGTTGATTTCCATGTTGTCCACGGCGATGAAGACCTTGTCGCCGCGCACGATGCCGCCGATGATCGTGTCCTCGGGCAGCCCCAGGTCTTTGATGCGGCTCTTCACGGCCGGCGCATTGGGCTTGACGATGAATTCCAGCACCTCGGCGTCGCTGCCCGTAAGGCACTTGATGGCCTGCACGTCGGTCGACATCGTGAAGCGGAAGATGTTCGACGCCGTCACCAGTTTCTTGTTGATGATCGTGTCGATGCCGATCGACTCGGCCAGGTTGATGTAATTGAGGTTCTCGACCTCGGCGATCACCTTCTTGACACCCATGCGCTTGGCGAGCATCGCCGCGAGGATGTTGGTCTCGCTGCGCCCCGTCACGGCCACGAAGGCGTCCATGTTCGAAAGCCCCTCTTCCATCATGGCCTCGGTGTTGCGGCCGTCCTCGTTGATGATGAGAGTCTTTTCGAGCATCTCCGCCAGCCGGTAGGCCTTCTCGGCGTTGTAGTCGATGAGCTTGATGTTCACCTCGTCCTGCAACTCCGTGGCGATGCGGATGCCGATGCGCGACCCGCCCAGAATCATCATGTTCTTGATCTCGATGTTCGACTGTCCCGAGAACTCCATGACCTGTTTCACGGCATCCTGGCGGGCGATCACATAGATCGCGTCGCCCTCCATGAACAATTCGCCGCGGCGCGGGATGATCGTCTGCCCGCCGCGCGTGATGGCCACCGTGCGGTAGCTCAGCGGGGCCTCGTCGTCATCGAACCCCTCCAGCGGCTTGCCCACGAGGGGCGAGGTCGGCTCCAGGTGAAAAACCACCAGCGAGAGCTTACCGCTCGAAAAATCGACGAACTCCGTGGTCGAGGTATGCCCCAGGAGGTTGATGACCTCGCTGGCCGCAACCTTCTCGGGGTAGAACAGGTAGTCGATGCCCATGTCGATGAACATCTCCTTGTTGTTGGGTTCCAGGTATTCGTTGTTGTCGATGCGGGCAATGGCTTTTTTGGCCCCGAGCTTCTTGGCCAGCATCGCCGCCACGACATTGTCGTTCTCCACGTGGTTCACGGCGATGAACAGGTCGCACTTGCGCACCTGCGCCTTGCGGAGCACGGCGAAGGTCGTCGAATCGCCCTCGACCGAAATCACGTCGGCAAGGCTCCCCACGTCGGAAAGCAACTTCTGGTCGGCGTCGATGATGGTAATGTCGTGGCCGTTGCCACTGAGCATTTTCGCCAGATGGCTCCCCATCTCGCCCGCACCCGCTATCACGATTTTCATAGTATTGCGTCTGTTGTCGTTTCGTTTCAGCGCCGCCCGCCGACAGGATAAGGCAGCATTTTTGCAATTTATCTTACAAATGTATACATTTGTGGCCGAAAGCCAAAATTTCAGCACATAAAAATACCTATATCGTCATGCCAACGTGGTTAATCGTTTTCCTCTTCGCCCTCGGCGCCGTAGCCCTCTTCGTAGTGGGCATGTCGCTGACGCTGATGATCAAGGGGCACCATATCGACTCGGAAATATCGACCAACAAGAACATGCAGCGGCTGGGCATCAAGTGCGCCGTGCACGAAACGCGCGAAGCGGACGGCAGCGCCGGCTGCTCCGATACGCATTCTGCCGCAGGCTGTTCGGGCAACTGCTCGGCGTGCGACATCGAACAGACAACGAAAAAAGAGGAGTGATGCTCCTCTTTTTCGTATCAATCGCTCTCCTTGAACCTTATCAGGATGTGCTTATCGAGGTTGATCCATGACATCCGGTCGTATTGGGCACTATTCCTGAAAAATACGGTTTTCAAGACGGGCGAATTGTCACAGACCAGGCTTTCCAAATATTGCAACCCGCTCACATCGAGCTCCTCCACATCGCAGCCCGACATCCTCACGTATTTCAAAGCAGGATATCTCGACAAATCGACAGCTGCCACCGGCAGGTTCCTCAAATCCAGATTATACAAGAGCCCGTTCCGGGCAAAAGAATCCAGCGAGCGCAGTTTGCACGCCCCCTTATCCGCACACACCAACTCACACCAGTACAAATTGATAAGATAACTAAAATCAGAGAGGGATTCGAACCCGCTGCAATCGGTATCGAACAACTCCCGGACATAAACCGCCTCATGGCGGGAAATCCGCCCGTCCCCGTTCTTATCAAAATTCCTTGCGGCCAGTGCCGCCTCTACCGCCGCATCGGCAAAGACAAGGTTTTCATCTCCGGCCACCTCCAAAACGACATCGTCGTCACCAAATATGCCCGGTGCCTGCCGCCAATCCAGCGAGATCCGCATCCCCGCATTGCCCTCACACAAAATCATCGTAATATCCCCGCACGGCCTCACATCAAGCGCGGAAATCCCGTTATTCGCACAATCTATGGATTTCAAGCCGGGAGTTTCGGAAAAGTCCAGGTTGCAAAGCCGGTTATTCCGGCAAAGCAAAAAGGTCAACACAGGTAAATTTTGCAAATCGAGTTTTTCCAGGTTATTGGCCGCACAATCGACACGGCTTAGGTTCCGGAGACCATCCACGACGAGTTCTTCGAGTTTGTTCCCCGCACAACACAAAGTCCTGAGTTCCGCATTCCGGCTGACATCGAGCCGCACCAGATTACCCCCGGCAGATTGGTTACAATATAAAGACTGTAATCCGGTAAAGTATTCGATCCCGTCCAGCGACCGGATATCCTTATCGTCAAAATCCAGCGACACCACATTTTTGATTTCACCGACCGTAAGTACACCATCCCCGTTACGGTCGTACGTCCGCAGGCAAAATGCCCCGAATGCGTCATCGCCGAATACGGCCACCGTATCATCGGTCATGGCGGGCGGCTTTACTTTTTCCTTCGAACAGGATACGCCGAGCAACAATCCCAGCATACAGAACAGGGAGATTTTTTTCATGGGAGGCAAGCTTTGACACATCTAAATTAACAGTTTTTGCCCGAAAGTGCAACTATTCCAAGTAAAAACAGCACAACGGGGCAAGCACACGAAAAAAGGCGGAAACAAATCCGCCCTGACTTACCGGTTCCGCATTGCTGCGGCGTCAAATCTTGCAGTACTTCGACCGGCAGACGAACCACGGGTTGCGCAGGTCTTTTTCGTTGTAGCGCAGCACCCCGTCGTCGGGCAGCGTGCGCGTCCGGCCGCCGGCCTCGGCGAGGATCAGCTCCCCGGCCGCCGTGTCCCACTCGTAGGTATGCGTCGTGCGGACATAATAATCGACCCGCCCCTCGGCCAGCAGGCAGAACTTATACGAACTGCCCTGTTCGACGATCTCCAGGTCGGGGTGCGCCTCGCGCAGGCGGGCGATATGCTCGGCGGTCTCGGGCGTCTGGTGCGAGCGCGACACGGCCACACGCAGGCGGGGATGCGGACGCACGGCCTGGCTTTCGAGCGGCAGCCGCGTCCACCCGGTGACGATCTCATCGTAGGTATATTCCGCCCCGGAATCGGGCGCCACATGCTCCTTGACATACGAGCCTGCATCCCGCCCCGCGATATACAGCTTCTCGAAATAGGGCACGTAAATCACCGCCCCCATGCAGACATTGTTCTCCATCAGGGCGATGTTGACCGTAAATTCATTGTTCCCCTTGATAAATTCGACCGTCCCGTCGAGCGGGTCGACCAGCCAGTAGAGCTCCCAATTGCGGCGCTCGTCGTAGAGCATCTCGCGCCCCTCCTCGCTCAGGATCGGGATGCGCGTCGGGCCCAGGTATTCGCGGATGGTTTTGTGCGCCAGCCGGTCGGCGAGCGTGATCGGCGTCTTGTCGTCTTTGAGGCTTATATCGTAATCGTCGAGGTTTTTATAGACATTCATTATCGAGGCACCGGCTCTGACTGCCGCATTGATGAGCGGCGGCAGCAGGTACATCCTCACCTTGTCGTTTATCATCGTAGCTCTTCTTTTGAGTTCGGTAACTTCGGTTGCCATGGTAAAGGTAACAAGAATTTATGACATTGTGAAATTTTTAACAGCTATTTCACGCCGAACCTCCCCGGGCAGCTTCGGCGCAAGACAAAACCTCCTGTGCGGGGCGCCCGCTGTTGCAGGGACGGCACGGCGTCATGCGGCACTGTCCGCGGCGACCCCGCCCAAAACCATGCCAGAGCCGACCGTGCCGAAAAAAATTCGCGCGGGATGTTGCTTATAAAATAAATATGCGTATATTTGCACTCCGAATTATGTTCAAATACATATATCGCATTAAATGTACGTTATAGTAGAGATTGCAGGTCAGCAATTTAAAGCTGAGAAAGGTCGGAAACTTTATGTCCACCGTCTTCAGGGCGAAGAAAATTCGTCCGTAAGTTTCGACAAAGTCCTGCTCACAGACAACGACGGTCAGGTCAAAGTAGGTGCACCTGTAGTGAAAGGCGCCTCGGTGAAGTGCAAGATCCTGAAGCATCTGAAGGACGAAAAAGTCCTGGTCTTCAAGAAAAAGCGCAGAACGGGATATCAGAAGTGCAACGGCCACCGTCAGTATCTGACACAGGTCCTTGTCGAGGAAATTGTTGCATAACCTTTAAAACTGAAGAGAAATGGCACACAAGAAAGGTGTAGGTAGTTCGAAGAACGGCCGCGAGTCGGAAAGCAAGCGACTCGGCGTCAAGTTATTCGGTGGCCAGTTCGCTAAGGCGGGCAACATTATCGTTCGTCAGCGCGGCACGGTTCACAACCCCGGTGAAAACGTGGGTATCGGTAAAGATCACACGCTCTTCGCCCTTGTAGACGGCACCGTCGAATTCTGCAAGAAAGGCGCAGGCAAATCGTACGTGAGCGTAACTCCCCTGAGCGAGTAAGCGTTCCATAAGCAACACAGACAGGCGGCTTCCCCGACGGGAGGCCGCTTGTTTTGTGAACCCCGGAAGCGCAAGACACACGGTCCGAAGATCATAGGGCACACACACCAAAGATCATACGGCGACCACACGCCCCAAAGCCGTTTTTCGGCAATCGACTCCGCGGCCCGACCCCAATACAGACAGGTAGTTGCAGATTGCGGAAAATTGATTACCTTTGTTATGCGGTACACCGTATTGCATGCGTTCTTAACATATCGAATATATAAACGATTGTATTTGTCTGCTCTGAATCTGGTAAATTTTTTGAAGACACCTTGTACAACCTCACCCGGAAGGGTATGCGTTGTTTTTCGGTGTCGCAGGTTTACCAGAACCCAGAGCAGTCGGAATTCGGCGCAGCCCTTTCTTTTTTGGCACAAATGAGTCCATTTGGCCGCACTCCTGCCGATGCAATCGAATCATATGCGACGGCAGGATGCTTTCCGATAATCGGATTCTTCCTACAAAAGAGAGTTGCGTCACTTTTTTCCTGCCGCCGTTCTTTTTTACTTTCTCCGTCCGCAACATATTCCGCACATCCGGCCGACCGAGCAGTTCCGCTGCATAACACAAAAAAAACGGCAGCCCCTCAGAGAAGGACTGCCGCAAATTATCCGCGCCGGCGAAACTACTTCTTCGCAGGCTCTTTTTCGACGGCCTTGAATACGGCCAGCGACTTGTCGTCGTCGAAGAAGGTCAGCTCCGAACCCTTGATTTCGAAACGGTCCACGTCGTCGAGCATCTTGACGAACGCATCTTCGTACTGCATGTCGGGGCAGGCCATCCGGGTCATGCCCATATTCTCGAATTCGAGTTTCTTGCCCTTCAGCTCATAGCGGCCGAAGAAACGGTTGCAGTTGGTGCGTCCGGCGACCATCGTGTCGGCGGCATTGAACTCCAGCGTGAAGAAATCCGCCTCCTGATTGATCGCCGTCGCCGGAATCGACCCCATTTGGGCGAGTTTCCAAGTCGTACCTTCGAGCGTCTTGTCCTGCGCGGCGCTTCCGCACGCAGCCATCGTAACGAGCAGCGCTGCGGCTGCAAAATACTTTTTCATCATAAATACATATAAGTTAATAACAGAACGCCGCGTGCAAAAACCGCACAAAACCTGACGGCGTCGACTCTTACGCGCCCCAAAGTTAGCAATTCCCGGCCGGATACGCAACCCCGGCGACAAAAAACGCAGGCAGGTCTTCACATAGGCGGTTTTTGGGCGGCTCCCGAAAAAAAGCCATCCGGAACAAATCGCTCCGGATGGCCGCAAATCGGGCAAAGCCCCGAATTACATTTTTTTCAGATAAACCGCGATCTGCAGTTCCGTCGTTGCGTTGAACAGATCGTCGAGAATGACAGCGGGATCGAGACCCATCATCTGCGACGGATCGAGTCCCAGCCCGCCGAGCACGTCCTTGAGCAGCTTGACATAGGGCAGCATCATGGCGCGGTCCACATACAGGCGGAACACGCCGCCCTCGAAGGTATACTTGAACGGAATGGCGTAATGGCTGTCGGTCGAAACGACACTCAGCCCCTTATAAGCGCCGAGCATCTTGTCGATCTCGGAAAGAATCTCCATCCCCTCCTGCTTCTCGATCGCCCGGATGAAATCCTTGCTGATGGCAGCGAAGAACAGGTTCGACTCCGTATAGAAACTCAGCGCGCCTTCGGGCAGGACAGCGGCGGTCTCGGCACTCGGAAATACCGATACGGCCTCGGCGAACGTCGGCGAGAAGATCGTCGTCATGATGTCGGCCCCCTCCTCGACCACCACGTCATGGTATTTGGCGGCAAACAAGCCGTCGCTATGCAGATCAAGCTGAACCAGACCGCTCGACACGAATTGCGAACCGATGGCCGACACCAAATCCAAGATGGTATTGAACGGCATTACGAACGAACCGGCAGGCATCCCCATGCTCTCCGAGAGATCGATACCGGGAATATTATCCGGGTCCGTCCATGCAGCGGCTACTTCCAGATAAAGCCTCGAAGGCTCACCGCCCCACTCGTCGGGCACTTCTTTAAAGTAGTGCGGCGTATAGCTGCCGACCAATTCGGACGATACCTGCGGTTTCTTCACCTTCCCGTCGTCATCGTTACAAGCCGTAAAGGCAGCCAAGGCAGCGCACACGACAAACACGGACGCAATTTTGTGCAAGAGATTTTTCATAAGCGAGATTAGATAGTGTTAATTCAAATGTGCGGCAAAGTTATCTCCGGGGCCGATTATGAACAAATAAATTCATTCGGGGGGGGGATTTTTCAAACGGACAGCAAATTTTTCATCACGAACCGAATCGCCGGAACACAAAAAAGGCCGCGGCACTGATGCCGCGGCCGAAGCCGTTTCGCCGCCCGGACGGATTCCGGGCCGCCATCCGTACGAACCACAACTCGGACACACCGCCGCACCGGAAATCGCACCGCAAAGCGGGCGGCATTCCCGGCGGCACAACGTGCGGCGCAACGTGCGGCGCAACCGCCTTACCCGAACAACCGGTTCAGCAGCGCCGCCAACCTGTATCCGGCTTTCAGCACCTGCGCCTCGGCGAACTCGTGCGAGAAAATGATGAAGTCGCGCGACTCCTCGTACGAAAGCGTCTGACCGGCCTTGGTCCAGTCGTAGATCACGCGGCACTCGCGGGCGCTGTCGGCCAGCCAGTCGCGGGGCGTGCCTTCGGCGATATCGCGTTTTTCCCGCTTCGAACAGCGGTCGAGCTGGTGCCCGTATTCCAGATAATGCCACTTGTTGCTCAGCGTAAGCGCCCACTCGTCCCAGTAATTATGCAGGCCGTACTCCTTGCCGCTGAGCGTGAATTTGAAACTCTTGTACCACGGATATTTCACGTGTCCCGGACAGTGCATGTCGCCGACGAGATGTACGATAAAGCGGATCGAGACCGTCACCGTCGAATCGTTTTGATTGCGGTAATCTTCCACTTTCGCAATGCAGTCGTCCAGAAAAGTCATCGCGTCGCCTTCGGGATCGGGCACGTAGTTTCCCCCGGCATCGACCTTGTTGGTGTGCCACGTGTTGGTGTGCCTGTAGGCCGGCGTGTGGCGGACCTGATCCATCCACGAGGCATAATAGACGATCGAACGGCCGCCGAGATACTTTTCGATGTTTTTCTTGGCTTTGGGCGTCAGGTTGCATTCGGCGATGTAGGCGATCGCATCGTGGCCGATTTTCCCCCAGCCGAACGCCGTCGCGCACCAACAGCTGAGCACGGCCGTCAGCAGACATACGGATAGTTTTTTCATTTCGAATTAGTTTTAAGGTGATTTCGAAACAAATATAAAGAATAGATATTAAATAAGCAATAAAAAGCAATTACAATCATTTCTTTTTATGCTTTATCCTATCCATACAAGCGATACGACGCCGGATGCGATCCGGCCCGACAACAAAAAAAAGGCCGCGGCACAATGCCGCGGCCTTTCACATAGCTGTCATACAGATCAGTACTCCATCTTGGCAAGACGCTGGTAGCTGTTGTAACGCCACTTGGCGTTCTCCTCAGCGGCAGCGAACAGCTCCTCGGCCTCGGCCGGGAACGACTTCTTGAGCGAAGTGTAACGCACCTCCTTCATCAGGAAGTCGCGGAACTTCGACCAGTCGGGTTCCTTCGAGTCCATCACGAACGGATTCTTGCCCTGCTCTTCGAGCTGCGGATTATAGTGCCACAGGTGCCAGTAGCCGCAGGCTACGGCCTCCTTGCCCACGGTCTGCGTGCGCGTCATGCCGCCCTTGATGCCGTGGTTGATACACGGCGCGTAAGCGATCACGAGCGACGGTCCGGGATAAGCCTCGGCCTCCTTCAGCACGTTGAAGAGCTGCATCTGCGACGCGCCGATCGAAACCTGCGCCACGTATACGTAACCGTAGGTCATGGCAATAGCGCCGAGGTCCTTCTTGCGGATACGCTTACCGGCCGACGCGAACTTGGCGACGGCGCCCACGGGCGTCGATTTCGACGACTGACCGCCGGTATTCGAGTACACCTCGGTATCCACGACCAGAATGTTCACATCCAGACCCGAAGCCAGCACGTGGTCCACGCCGCCGAAGCCGATGTCGTAACCCCAGCCGTCGCCGCCGATGATCCACTGCGACTTCTTCACCAGCCAGTCCTTCATTTCGAGAATGTCCTTGCAGTAGTCGCAGCCGCAGGCCTCCATCATCGGGATCAGGCGGGCCGAAACCTCGGCCGACTTGGCCGACGAACCGCGCGCGGCGATCCACTCCTGCATGACGCCCTTCAGCTCGTCCGAGCACTTCGTGCAGCCTGCGATCGCCTGCTCCATCGACTCCTGAATACGGTCGCGGAGTTTCTCGATGCCCACGTGCATACCCAGACCGAACTCGGCGTTGTCCTCGAAGAGCGAGTTGGCCCATGCAGGACCCTGTCCCTTGTCATTGGTGCAGTACGGCGTCGAAGGAGCCGAACCCGAATAAATCGAGGTACAGCCCGTGGCGTTGGCCACCATCATCTTCTCGCCGAACAGCTGCGAAATAGCCTTGATATAGGGAGTCTCGCCGCAGCCTGCGCAGGCGCCTGAGAACTCGAAGAGCGGTTGCGCGAACTGCAGGTTCTTGACGCTCTTGGTCTTGTCCACGACCTGCTTGTAGCCGATGTTCTTTACGATATAATCCCAATTCTTCTGCTGGGGCAGCTGCGATTCGAGCGGTTTCATCACCAGCGCCTTCTCCTTGGCGGGGCAGACGTCCACGCAGTTGCTGCAGCCCGTACAGTCGAGCGGCGAAATCTGGATGCGGAACTTGTAGTCCTTCGTCTCGCCCAGACCCTGCTTCCACTCTACGCCCGAAGCGGCAGCTTCGGCCTCCGTTGCGAGGAACGGACGGATCACGGCGTGCGGGCAGACATAGGCGCACTGGTTGCACTGGATACAGTTCTCGATCTTCCATTCAGGCACGTTCACGGCGATGCCGCGCTTCTCGTAGGCGGCCGTACCGTTCTCCCACGTACCGTCCTCACGGCCCGTAAAGGCCGATACGGGCAGGTCGTCGCCCTTCAGGCCGTTGATCGGCTCGACGATCTTGCGCACGAATTCGGGACACGAAGCATCCGAAACATGCACGAAGCCCTTGTCCTCGATCGAAGCCCACTCGGCAGGAATCTCGACCTTAACGACGGCATCGCCGCCGGCGTCCACGGCCGCATAGTTCATGTTGACGATATCCTCGCCCTTCTTGCCGTAGGACTTCTGGATCGCCTTCTTCATCTGCTCGACGGCCTTGTCGAACGGAATGACGTTGGCGATCTTGAAGAACGCCGACTGCATGATCGTGTTGGTGCGCGAACCCAGCCCCAGCTCGGCGGCGATCTTCGTGGCGTTGATGATATAGAAGTTGATCTTGTTCTTGGCGAGGTAAGCCTTCATGTGCGCGGGCAGCGTCTCGCAGGTCGTAGCGGCGTCGTGCACCGAGTTGAGCAGGAACGAGCCGCCGGCCTTCAGTCCCTTGAGCACGTCGTACTTGTCCACGTACGAAGGCACGTGGCAGGCCACGAAGTCGGGCGTGGTGACCAGATAGGGCGAAGTGATGGGCAGGTCGCCGAAACGCAGGTGCGACGAGGTGTAACCGCCCGATTTCTTCGAGTCGTAGGAGAAGTATGCCTGACAGTATTTGTTCGTCGTGCCGCCGATGATCTTGATCGAGTTCTTGTTGGCGCCCACCGTACCGTCGGCGCCCAGACCGAAGAAGAGCGCTTCGAACGTGCCGGGTTTGGCCAGCGAGATCTCCTCGCCCACGGGCAGCGAACGGAACGTCACGTCGTCCACGATACCCACCGTGAACTGGTTCTTGGGTTCGTTGGCCGCGAGGTTCGTGAACACGGCCAGCATCTGCGCCGGCGTGGTGTCCTTCGACGAAAGACCGTAACGGCCGCCGATGATGAGCGGCTTGTTCTTGCACGGGCAGGTGGCGAAAGCCTCCACCACGTCGAGGTAGAGCGGATCGCCGTTGGCTCCCGGCTCCTTGGTGCGGTCCAGCACGCAGATGCGCTTCACGCTTTCGGGCAGCACCTCCATCATGTATTTCACCGAGAAGGGACGGTAGAGGTGAACGGTCACGACACCCACCTTCCCGCCTTTGGCGTTCAGGTAATCGACCGTCTCCTTGAGGGTCTCGGTCACCGAACCCATCGCGATCACGATGTTCTCGGCGTCTGCAGCTCCGTAGTATACGAAAGGCTTGTACTCGCGGCCGGTGATCTTCGAAATCTCGCGCATCGCGTCTGCGACCATGTCGGGCACGGCGTCATAGAAGGGGTTGGAGGCTTCGCGGGTCTGGAAATAGATGTCGGGGTTCTGGGCCGTACCGCGCGTCACGGGGTGTTCGGGGTTGAGCGCACGCTGGCGGAAGGCCTTCAGCGCATCGCGGTCGAGCATCGCCGTCAGGGCGGCTTCGTCGATCAGCTCGATCTTCTGGATCTCATGCGAGGTGCGGAATCCGTCGAAGAAGTGCAGGAACGGCACGCGCGACTTGAGCGCCACGATGTGCGCCACGCCCGCGAGGTCCATCACCTCCTGTACGGACGAGGTGGCGATCATCGCGAATCCGGTCTGGCGGGTCGCCATGACGTCCTGATGGTCGCCGAAAATAGACAGCGACTGCGCGGCCAGCGCGCGGGCCGACACGTGGAACACGCCGGGAAGCAGCTCGCCGGAGATCTTGTACATATTCGGAATCATCAGCAGCAGGCCCTGCGACGCGGTAAACGTCGAAGTGAGAGCGCCGCTCTGGAGCGAACCGTGCACGGCGCCTGCGGCGCCCGCCTCGGACTGCATCTCCACGACTTTCACCGTTTCGCCGAAAATATTTTTACGACCTTGTGCAGCCCACTCGTCCACGAGCTCGGCCATGGTCGAGGAGGGCGTGATGGGGTAAATCGCCGCAACTTCCGAGAACATGTATGCAACATGCGCCGCAGCGTAATTACCGTCACACGTGATAAATTTCTTTTCTGCCATTTTGTTAAAATTTTAGATGATATTGTGTGTGTTTTCTGAATTCAGGACAGAATGCGTTGCAAAGATAGCAAATCCGGCGGAAAAAACAGTCCGATTTCAGAACAAAAAATCAGGAATTTTTACCATTCGGGGTGTTAGCGGAATAACACTCAAGGTTGTTAATTTTTTAACACAAACCTGCGGAAATCACGGAGTTGCAAAACCGGTTTACCCATAGCGCGTTACCACGGCGGCACACTTTCCGGCGCTCCGCCGCGCCTCCTCCGGGGAGCGTCTCCCGGCTCCAGAACAGACGCACATTCCATGCCGTGCCAAAATAACGCAAAACAGCCTGCATTGAGCAAATTCGGGTTTAACGGATGGGTTGTTCGGGCAGTGCAATTGCAGATCGGGAAAATTTTTCTACTTTTGTTCCCCGAATTCGTTCTTTACATATCGTCATATGTCAACGATGTATTGGGACCCTAAAATCTGGTAAATTTTTTGCAATCCCGCAATATCCGTCGTACCCCGAAGGGTGCGTGCTGTAATTTGTGGGATTGAAGGCTTACCAGAGCCGTAGGGTCCACAGATTCGGCAGCACTCTTCCCGTTTTCCTGCCGCAGCACACCGGGCCATATGCGGCGGCAGGATTTATGGATTCACAATCCCCAAACTTCATAGTCACAGAATCCATCAAACAAATGAGGCGTCACTACTATTCCTGCCGCCGCTTTTTTACTATCTTTGCAGCCATATGATCGAATACAAAAAGAAAATACTGGCGAACGGACTCACGGTCGTCGTCAACCGCGACCCGGTCTCGAAGCTCGCCGCGGTAAACATCCTCTATAAAGTAGGCGCACGCAACGAAAATCCCGAACGCACGGGGTTCGCGCATCTGTTCGAACACCTCATGTTCCGCGGCACGCGCCGCATACCCAACTTCGACCTGCCGGTGCAGATGGCCTGCGGCGACAACAACGCCTTCACCAACAACGACTATACCGATTTCTACATCACCCTGCCGAAAGACAACGTCGAGACAGCCCTGTGGCTCGAAAGCGACCGCATGGAGGGGCTTGACATCACGCCCGAAAAACTCGAAACCGAGAAACGCGTGGTGATCGAGGAGTTCCGCCAGCGCTACCTCAACCAGCCCTACGGCGACCAGCCGATGCTGCTGCGGGCGCTGGCCTACAAGGTCCACCCCTACCGCTGGGCCACCATCGGGCTGACGCCCGAACATATCGCCCAAGCGACGCTCGACGAGGTGCAGGCCTTCTACCGCGCCCACTACCGCCCTTCGAACGCCATTCTTTCGATCTCGGCCGACATCGACGAAGAGAAGATGCTCGATCTGGCCGAAAAGTGGTTCGAGCCGCTCGCCAACCGGCCTGCGGCCCCGGACCACATCCGTCAGGAACCGGTCCAGACCGCACCGCGCCGCGAGGTCGCCGAGCGCGACGTCCCCGCCACGACGGTTTCGCTGGCCTTCCACATGGGCGGACGCACCTCGCCCGACTTCTACATCGCCGATCTCGTGTCGGACCTGCTGGCCGGCGGCGACTCGGCGCGGCTCTACACGCATCTGGTCAAGGAGCAGCGGCTGTTCTCGTCGGTGAACGCCTACATTTCGGGCGACGTCGATCCCGGACTCTTCGTCTTCACGGGCCAGCTCCTGCCGGAGACGACACCCGAACAGGCCGAAGCGGCCTTCCGCGCCGAAATCGAAGCGCTCCGGACCCGGCCTGCGACGGATTACGAGGTCGAGAAGGTCAAAAACAAGTTCGAAGCCAACACGCTCTTCGGCGAACTGAACGTAATGAACAAGGCGATGAACCTCGGCTTCTACGAGATGCTGGGCGACCTGCCGCTCGTCAACCGCGAGGTTGCGGCCTACCGGGCCGTCACTACCGACGACATCATCGACTTCAGCCGCCGCACGTTCCGGCCCGAAAACTGTTCCACCCTCATTTACAAAGCAAGCAAATGACACAACCGCCTCTCGTAATACCCGCGACCGTCGAGGTCCCGCAGGCCGAAAAGACGACGCTCGCCAACGGCGCCACGCTCTACACGCTCGCCTCGGACGACTTCGAAGTGCTGCGCATCACCTTCGTGTTCCGCGCCGGATCGGCCGTGCAGCGGGTTCCCTTCTCGGCATCGGCCGCGGCGAACATGCTCGCGGAAGGCACGCGCGACATGACGGCGCAGCAGATCGCCGAACAGCTCGACTATTACGGCTCCTATTTCGACGTCAACATCGACCGGGACTACGCCTATATCAGCTTCTGCACGCTCTCCAAATTCTTCGGACAGACGCTGGCCGTGGCCGAGCAGGTGCTCCTGCATCCGACATTTCCGGAGGAGGAGCTGCGCACCTACTGCGCCAAGCGCAAACAGCGGCTGGCCATCGAGCGCACGAAAGTGGACGTCGAAGCCCGCGAAGCGTTCGCACGGACGATGTTCGGTCCCGAACACCCCTACGGCATTTCGGCCGACGAAAACGATTACGACCGCCTGACGCGGGCCGACGTCGCGGAATTCTACGCCCGCCATTACACGGCCGCCAACGGCTTCGTGGTGTGCAGCGGACGCATCGGCGAGCAGGAACGGGAAGCCGTGGCCGCCCTCGCGGAACGGCTGCCGCGGTCGGAGTCCGAAACCGGGACGCCGTTTCCGGCGCCCGTAACCCGGCACGAAGCCTTCGTCGAACACCCCGGCGCCGTGCAGTCTTCGATCCGCATCGGACGCATGCTCTTTCCGCGCCAGCATCCCGACTTCTTGGGCATGCAGGTCGTGGCATCGGCGCTGGGCGGCTACTTCGGATCGCGCCTGATGCAGAACCTGCGCGAAGAGCGCGGCTACACCTACGGCGTGGTGGCCGCCATGGTCAATTTCGAGCAGGCGGGCTACTTCGCCGTCGCAACGCAGGTCGGCACCGACGTCACACGCAACGCCCTGCGGGAGATCTACGCTGAAATCGAACGGCTGCGCACGGAACCGATGCCCGACGAGGAGCTTTTGCTGGTCAAGAACATCATGATCGGCGAGATGATGCGCATTCTCGACGGCCCGTTCGGCATCGCCGACGTCACGATCGAAAACATCCTCTGCGGCCGGGACCACACCGTCATCGGCGAGAACATCCGCCGCATACAGGCCATGACGCCCGCCGACGTACAGCATCTGGCGCAGAAATACCTCGCGCGCGAGGATCTGGTGACCGTCATCGCTGGCGACCCCGCCCCGGAGGAGCGGCAGGCCGCGGAAGAAAAGGCGGATCGCCAGTGACGCGCAGCGGAATTTCACCCCGGCGGCCGCAACAGCGCATAGACAGAACAGTAAGCGGAAACCCCGGCCATACGGAACCGGCAACAAAAAAGCATCCCGTTGAGGGATGCTTTTGGTTTCAATGCAGACACATGACACATGGTCGCAGGCGTACGACCGCACAACGTATGACCGCAGACGCATCATGCACGGTGCACGGCGCACGGACTCCGAACGGCTACGTTCTGTTCGCCGCGACCCAGTCGGTCAGCTCCACGAAGTCGGCGACCGAAAGCTGCTCGGCGCGCTGCGTGAAGAAAGGATGCTCCGCGCCGCCGAAATTGCCGAATACCGACCGCAGCGAGTTGCGGATCATCTTGCGCCGCTGTCCGAAGGAGGCTTTCACGACCTTCACGAACAGCGTTTCGTCGCAGGCGAGCCGCTCGACGCCGTTGCGGCGCAGGCGGATCACCGCGCTCTTGACCTTGGGCGGCGGATTGAAAACCGTCTCATTGACCGTAAAAAGATATTCGATATCGTACCACGCCTGCAAAAGCACCGAAAGTATGCCGTACTCCTTCGAGCCGGGAGGTTCGGCCAGCCGCACGGCGACCTCCTTCTGGATCATGCCGACGCATTCAGGCACCAGATCGCGGTCCTCCAGCACCTTGAAGAATATCTGCGAAGAGATATTGTAGGGAAAATTGCCGATGATCTTCAGCCCTCCGGGAAACCGTTCGCGCAGGTTCATCTTCAGGAAGTCGCCTTCCATCAGGCGCGGCGTGAATTCGGGGTAATGCGCATGCAGGTATTCGACGCTTTCCGGGTCGATTTCGGCCCCGTAGGTGACGATGTCGTCGCGCCTGAGCAGAAACTGCGTCAGCACGCCCATGCCGCACCCGACCTCCAGCACGTCGCAGCGCCCGGCGGCTTTCGCCCCCTGCCCGGCATTCGGCGTAACATCCGGCTCTATACCCGACACACCCTCCGGCCCTCTCTCCTGCGCAACATCCCGCCCGGCACCCGCCGTGACACCCGGTTCCGTACTCTGCACGACATCCGGTCCGGCACCCGCCGCGACACCCCGCCCGGCAGCAATTTCCGCCGTCCGGCCATCGACTGCGACTGCGGCATCCCCGGTTGCGGCCGCTGCACCCGTCTCGGCAGCGTTTCCGGTCCCTCTTTTCGCTGCGACGATTACAGCCGTCTCCGGCTCCTCCGGCCCCCTCCCAGCCGCAGCCTGCCCGTCCGCTCCGGGAAGAGCGGCAACAGCAGGAGCTGTCCGCAGCCGGATCTCTCCGCCCGAAAGCGAGTCGCAGATTTTGCGCGCGATATTCAGATCGACCAGAAAATGCTGGCCCAGCGCCTTTTTAGCCCTTACTTCACTCATTCTATTTCAGCAATTCATAATAACAGCCATTCCCGAACGCTCCGTCCCCGACAAAAGCGCGGTGCATCGTCCCCACGAAACGGAATCCGGCTTCGGCCAGCACCCGCTGCGAAGCGGGATTTGAGGCGTATGCGGCGGCAAAGATACGAATTATCGGGGTATTTGCGAAAACCCGCTCCGCGGCCCGCGCCACGGCGGCGGTCATAACGCCCGTCCCCGGTACGAAGCCCCGATCCAATAGCCGATTCCGGCGTTGAACCGCCCGACATCCGTCTCCGGCGCAAACCCGATGCCGCCCACGGCTTTGCCGCCGATCACTACGGCGAAATCCTCCGGCCGGGATTTGGCCGCGGCCTGCGCGATGAAGGCGTCCCCTTCGCCTCAGCCCTCTCAAAAAAAATCCGCCGGGCGCGATGTCCGGCGGATAACTCTCAGCGTTTTTGTTTACGCGATTTCTTCTTTTCCTGCCGCTCTTTGGCCCGGCGTTCGAGCCGCAGGCGACGCTGCGTCAGGCGGAACGTGTAGAGCAGGCCCACGAAACCCACGCCCAGCAGCGTAATCCAGAACCAGACGGCAATGCCCCGTTCCATATACTCCAGCGCGTAAATCACGCCCGCGACCGCCGCGATCATCATCACGAGACGGACGATCTGCATAACATTCGTTTTCCTCATATCACTCTTTATTTTACACGTTTCCGACTCCGGGCGCCGGCCGCCGCAACCGCCGCGCCGCACGGACCGGCATACAAACCCGCACGCAAAACCGCTGCACAAACCGCAGCACGGACCCGCGCGCACCGATCGTCCTCTTCCCCGCGCGCCATACGCCACAAAACGGCTGCGTCGCCCTGCCGGAAAACACGGTCTCCACGCTCCGAAACAACTGTAAAGCGCCCCGTCAAGGAATCTGGTGCCTGTTCACCTCGTCGAGGTGCCTGCACTTGCGCTTGTGGCATTCGTTATACACCATACCCGCGCCGGCCAGTGCGAACAGCACCGCCACAATCAGGTCGAAAATACAGTTCTTGTTCGACAAAGCCCAGAATATATTGACACCGAGCCACACGAGCGTCACAATCAGGAAAATCACGGCAACAGTAAAAGTCTTTTTGTTCATAGGCATATTTGTTAAGTTAGTCCATTGCTCGGAACAGTGACGCAACAGCCGCGGGACAGCAGGTCGGTACAGGGCGTCAGTTACCCTGCTCGCACATGAATTTGATACGCACCAGACGTATCTCCTCCTCGGTATAGTCGGCCCCCAGTTCGTCGATGGCCGCATCGAGCGAGTCGCTCTCGGCGTCCTCCTTGAAATAGAGGTATATGTCCTCGATCTTGTCCTCGTCCATAAACTCCCGGAGGTAATAGGAGATGTCGAGCTTCGTGCCCGAATTGACGATTCCCTCGATCTCGGTCAGCAGCTCGTCGAAATCGAGATCCTTGGCACGGGCGATGTCCTCGAAATCCATCTTCCGGTCGATCGACTGGATGATGAAGATCTTGTTGCCCGACTTGTTGCCGACCGACTTGACGATCATGTCCTGCGGACGAATGATCTCCTTCTCCTCGACGTAGGCCTTGATCAGCTTGATGAACTCCTCGCCGAACTTGCGGGCCTTGCCCACGCCGACGCCGGTAATGTTCTGCATCTCTTCGAGGGTGATGGGGTACTGCACGGCCATATCTTCGAGCGACGGGTCCTGAAAGATGACGAACGGCGGCAGCCCGTGCTGCTTGGCGACCTTCTTGCGCAGGTCCTTGAGCATCGAGAACAGCTCCTCGTCCGCCGCGCCGCCCTTGCCCATCGGGGCCACGGCCTCGGCCTCCCGCTCCTCCTCGTCGTAATTGTGGTCGAGCGTCACGGTCACGGGGAACGGCATGGCGATGAAATTCTCGCCCTTGCGGTTCACCGAGATCAGTCCGTAATTCTCGATATTCTTGTCCACCAGTCCGAGGATGAGCGCCTGACGCAGTACGGCGCCCCAGAAGCTGGCGTCGTGCTCGGTGCCTGCGCCGAACCACTTGCTCTTGTTGTGTCCGTAGCTCTTTATCAGCGCCGTGGTCTTGCCCGTCAGCACATTCACCAGATAGTCGCCCTTGAACTTGTCGCCGATGTCGCGCAGAGCCTCCAGCAGCATCTTCAGCGCGGCCTTGGCGTCGATCTTGGGCCGCGGATTGCGGCAGTTGTCGCAGTTGCCGCAGTTCTCCTCCGTATACTCCTCGCCGAAGTAGTGCAGCAGCGTCTTGCGACGGCACATCGAACTCTCGGCGTACGACACCGTCTCCAGCAGCAGCAGTTTGCCGATCTCCTGTTCGGCGATAGGCTTGCCCTGCATGAACTTTTCGAGTTTCTGAATATCCTTGTAACTGTAGAAGGTCAGGCAGTAGCCTTCGCCGCCGTCACGGCCGGCGCGGCCCGTCTCCTGATAATAGCCTTCGAGCGACTTGGGTATGTCGTAATGGATCACATAACGCACGTCGGGCTTGTCGATGCCCATGCCGAATGCGATCGTGGCGACGATCACGTCGGCGCGCTCCATCAGGAAATGGTCCTGATTGGCGGCGCGCGTCGCGGCGTCCATGCCGGCGTGGTAGGCCAGCGCCTTGATACCGTTGGCCACGAGCAGTTCGGTCAGCTCCTCGACCTTCTTGCGGCTCAGGCAGTAGATGATGCCGCTCTTGCCCTCGTTCTGCTTGATGAAGCGGATGATGTCGCGGTCCACGTTGTGCTTGGGCCGGATTTCGTAATAGAGGTTCGGGCGGTTGAACGACGACTTGAAGACCGAAGCGTCGGACATGCCCAGATTCTTCTGAATGTCCAGCTGGACCTTGGGCGTGGCGGTCGCCGTCAGGGCGATCAGCGGCGCAGGACCGATTTCGTTGATGATCGGACGGATGCGGCGGTACTCCGGCCGGAAGTCGTGCCCCCACTCCGAGATGCAGTGCGCCTCGTCGATGGCGTAGAACGACACCTTTATCTTATGCAGGAAAGCCACGTTGTCCTCCTTGGTCAGCGACTCAGGGGCGAAATAGAGCAGCTTGGTCTTTCCAGACAGCACGTCGGCGCGCACCTGCGCCACGGCGGTCTTGTTGAGCGACGAGTTGAGGAAATGGGCGATCCCCGAATCGGCCGAGAAGGTGCGCATGGCGTCCACCTGATTCTTCATCAGCGCGATAAGCGGTGAAATGACGATCGCCACGCCGTCCATGATCAGGGCGGGCAGTTGGTAGCACAGGGACTTTCCGCCGCCCGTCGGCATAAGCACGAACGTATCGTTTCCCTCCAGCACATTGCGGATCACAGCCTCCTGATTCCCTTTGAACGACGAAAAGCCGAAGTATTCCTTCAGCTTGTCGTGCAGCAGGGACGATTCATTTTGTTTCATTTCGCCGATTCTACTCTTTATTCACAAATTCTTAGGTAAAGTTAGCAAAAAATTCGGAATTCCGCACCATCTACCGATAAAAATTCAGCGTCCCGGCGATTGGAGCAAGCCCGGCCGCGCCCGGCTCAACGAAATGGTTTCGTTTCTTTCCGGTACGGACACAAGAACGGGCGCCCCGGAAAAATGGCATATTCTATGCAAAAGAACTCCCCGATTCCCTGCAAACAGTTTGCTGTCCGACGCTTATTAACCGACATAACCAGTCAGCCATGAAAAAACGCTTACTATCCGCACTGCTGTTCACCGCCGCACTGAGTCTCCCGGCGGCCGCGCAGACGCTCCCCGCACAACCCGCCCCGGAAGGCTCCGGCACACGACCGGCACCCCGAACAAGCGCCGCCGAGATCGACGACGCCAACGACGCCGCTTCGCCGGAAGAGGTCTCGAAGAAGATCACCCGGTTCGAGAAGATTCTCGCCGCGCTGCCCAAATTTTCGGGCTATGCACAGATCGGCTACACCTACCAGACCAACGTCGGGGGAACGGACGGCAAAAATTCGTCGTCGTTCAACGTCAAGCGCATGCGTCTGATCCTCACGGGCGACATCTCCCGCACGTTCGACTACAAGATGCAGTTCGAGGGCTTCTCCAGCTCGGCCGACCAGCAGGGCAAGGCGCTCATCACCGTGCAGGACATGTACCTGCGGGCCAAAATCCGCCCCCAGATACACATCTGGGCCGGTCAGTTCCCCGTTCCGCTGACCATCGAGAATTACGACATCTCGCCCGGCACGCTCGAAGTCCCCAACTTCTCGCACGCCATTCTCAAAATGGTCTGCCGCAACGCCGTGTCGGGCTACAACACCTACGGACGCGACTGCGGCCTGCAAGCCACGGGCGCGTTCCTGCACCGCGACGGCTGGGACATGCTCACCTACAACCTCGCCCTCTTCAACGGCTCGCAGATGAACCGCCCGGACGACAACAAGTCGAAAGACATCGTGGCGCGCCTCACATTCTTCCCTCTCAGGGAGCTGCGCATTTCAGGCTCGGTGAACTGGGGCGAATACACCAACAACACGGTTTCGAAGGACTATATCCCCATGACGCGCTACGCCGCCGGCTTCTGGTACGACAGCGAACACATCCTCGTCCGGGCCGAATACGCGCACACCGGCTCCTCCGCGGCCTACACAGACAAGACGACGGGGGAAAAGACACGCGGCAAGGTCGACGAACAGATGTACTACCTCATCGCAGGCTACAAATTCAAGGGCAAATACATGCCCGTAATCCGCTACGACGTCTTCAACGGCAAACGCAACACCTACCTGCCCGGCTCGGTCGGCAAGCAGCAGGACTTTCTGGTGGGCTTCCTCTACATGCCCATTCCGCGGCTGAAGGCGCAGGCCGCATGGACGCTTTCGAAATACTCGGCAGCGGGAGCCAAGAACGGCAACGGCTTCGAAGTGGCGCTGATCGGATTCTTCTGACGCCCGGCCCGATTGTCCCCGCAGTTGCCGGGACAACATCGCCGCACGCTCCGGCCCGCACGCCCGGCCGCCGGGGAACATTTCCGCGGCCGTTCGGAACCTTTTTGCCGCCGCTGCGGACAATTTCCGGACTTCGCCCCCTTTCCGGAGAGAATTATGGCCCCGCGGTTTGGAGTTTTTACCTACTTTATATACCTTTGTTGCGACGGCCCCGGCCCGCAGCCTTCCCGTTCCGGCTCATCGGCCCGAATACGGAACCGCTTCGGGATGAAGGGGCTGCAAACTTAACCATGCAGCAACATGCGCCTATACACAAGCGAACTTGTCAAGAAATATAAAGCCCGCACGGTCGTCGATCATGTCTCGATCGACGTCAATCAGGGCGAGATCGTCGGACTGCTCGGCCCCAACGGAGCGGGCAAGACCACGACCTTCTATATGATCGTGGGACTCATCAAGCCTAACGAAGGACGCATTTTTCTGGAAAACGACGAGGGACAGGTCGCCGAGCTGACCAACGAACCGGTCTACAAGCGCGCGCAGATGGGCGTGGGCTATCTGGCGCAGGAAGCGTCGGTTTTCCGCCGCCTGTCGGTCGAGGACAACCTTCGTGCCGTGCTCGAAATGACCGAATATTCGAAGGAGTATCAGGCCGAGCGCGTCGAATCGCTGATTGAGGAGTTCCGCCTGCAGAAGGTCCGCAAGAGCCTCGGCATCCAGCTTTCGGGCGGTGAACGCCGCCGCACGGAGATCGCGCGCGCCGTGGCCATCAACCCGGCGTTCATCCTGCTCGACGAACCCTTCGCGGGCGTGGACCCGATCGCCGTCGAGGACATCCAGTCGATCGTGGCGACGCTCAAGCACAAGAACATCGGCGTGATCATCACCGACCACAACGTCGACGAGACGCTGGCCATCACCGACCGCACCTACCTGCTCTACGAAGGCAAGATCCTCAAAACCGGCACCGCCGAGGAGCTGGCCGCCGACCCGATGGTCCGCAAGGTCTATCTGGGCCAGCACTTCGAGCTGAAAAAGAGCCACCAGCTGACGCAGGAGATGAAAAACCGCAAAACTCCGCAGGAATAACGGCCGAAACACGAAATCAGGGATGCGGCGCTCTTGCGCCGGCATCCCCGCATAACCATATATCACCCCATAATGGATAAGACGGTTCCATCGGGCCGCGTCAAAGGCACGCTGACGCCGCCCTGCTCGAAAAGCTACGCACAGCGCGCCTTGGCGGCATCGCTTCTCTGCGAAGAGACCTCCGTGCTGCGCAACATCGAGTTCTGCAGCGACACGCGCTCGGCGCTGCAGTGCATCGAGACGCTCGGCGCCCGCGTGACCCGGATCGGCGAAGAGACGCTTTCGATCGAAGGCGGACTGCGCCCGCAGGGGCACACGCTCCGCGTCGGCGAGTCGGGTCTTTCGACACGCCTTTTCACCCCCATCGCTTCGCTCTGCGGCACGCCGATCACCATCGAAGGCGAGGGCACGCTGCTCCGCCGCCCCATGGAGATGATGATAGGACCGCTGCGCACGCTGGGCGTCCGGGTGCGCGACAACGGCGGATTCCTGCCCTTCGAAGTCCGCGGACCGATCCGCGGCGGCGAGGTCGACGTGGACGGCTCGGTCTCGTCGCAGTTCATCACGGGACTCATGCTGGCGCTGCCGCTGGCCCGACACGACACCACGATCCATGTGCGGAGCGCGGTTTCGACCCCTTATCTGGACATGACCATAGACACCGCGGCCCGTTTCGGCGTGGAAATCTGCCATAACGATTACGAAGAGTTCTACATCGAAGGCGGCCAGCGTTACAGCCCGGCCTGCCTGAGCATCGAGGGCGACTGGAGTGCGGCGGCCATGCTGCTGGTGGCCGGCGCCGTCGCCGGGGAGGTCACGGTACGGAATATCTCGATGCTCTCGAAGCAGGCCGACACGGCCGTCTGCACGGCGCTGGTCCGGGCCGGCGCCGCCGTCATCAACGAAGCCGATTCGGTGACGACGATCAGCCGCCCGCTGCACGGCTTCGAATTCGACGCCACCAACTGCCCCGACCTCTTCCCCGCCCTTGCGGCCCTCGCCGCGGCGGCCGACGGCGTCAGCACGATCCGCGGCACTTCGCGGCTGCTGCACAAGGAGAGCAACCGCGCCGAGGCGATCCGCGAAGAATACGCCAAAGTAGGTATCGAAGTGGACATCTCGGAAGAGGACGTCATGCGCATCCGCGGCGGCAAAATCCGCCCGGCGCGCGTTTCGAGCCACGACGACCACCGCATGGCCATGTCGATGGCGGTCTCGGCGCTGCGCTGCGACGGGCAGATAACGATCGAAAACGCCGAGTGCGTAGCCAAGAGCTACCCCGGCTTCTTCGAAGACCTTGAAAAAATCAGAGTTTAAAGCCATGAACATTTTCGGTCATAACTTCAGGCTCGCCATCTGGGGCGAGTCGCACGGCCAGCAGATCGGCATCTCGATCGACGGCATTCCGGCAGGCGTCCCGCTTTCGGCGGAGGATTTCGAAACCGACCTCGCACGCCGGCGCAGCGGCGCGCGCGGCACCACGCCGCGCCGCGAACCCGACATCCCGCAGATCGTGTCGGGACTCTACAACGGCATGACCACGGGCGCCCCGCTGACCATCGAGTTCGCCAACCGCGACACCCATTCGCAGGACTACGCCAACGTGATGCGCCACTACCGGCCCTCGCACGCCGACATGGTGGCCTATCACAAATTCAACGGCTTCAACGACCCGCGCGGCGGCGGCCACTTCTCGGCCCGCCTGACCGTGGCGCTCACGGCCGCAGGCGTGGTCGCCAAGAAGATACTGCCGCCGGGCGTGACCTTCGACACCCGCATCGCGGAGATCGGAGGCTGCACCGACCCGGAGGGCTTCGACGAGGTGCTGCGCGCCGCGGCCGCCGAGCAGGACTCCGTAGGCGGCATCATCGAATGCCGCGTACAGGGCGTTCCGCTGGGGCTGGGACAGCCCTTCTTCGACTCGGCCGAAAGCATGATCGCCCACCTGCTCTTCTCGGTTCCCGCCGTCAAGGGCGTGGAATTCGGCAGCGGCTTCGCCGGGGCGCGCATGCGCGGCTCCGAGAACAACGACCCGTTCCTCGACGTCGAAGGCACGACCGCGACCAACAACGCGGGCGGCATCAACGGCGGACTGACCAACGGCAACGAACTCGTCGTCCGCGCCGCCGTCAAGCCCACGCCGAGCATCGGCCGCGAACAGATGACCTACAATCTGGCCACGAACAAGGTCGAGCCGCTGACGATCCGCGGCCGCCACGACGTCTGCGTCGCCCTGCGGGGCGCTGTGGTCGTCGAAGCCGCCGTAGCCATCGCGCTGGCCAACTTCATCCGCTGATGACCACGCGCCGCGACATACTCGGCCGTATTTCGGCACGCCTCGCGCCCCTCTACGGGGCGCGTGAAGCACGGAGCATCGCCCTCGTCGCCGTCTCGGAGCTGTCGGGGCTGAGCGCGTCGGCCCTGCTGACCGATCCCGGCGCGCCGCTCGAAATCGCGGAGCTGGACGACATCCTCGGCCAGCTGGCCGCAGGCCGTCCGGTGCAGTATGTCGTGGGGCGCACGGAGTTCTGCGGCCGCACGTTCGCCGTGCACGAAGGGGTGCTGATTCCCCGGCCCGAAACCGAGGAGCTGGCGGTATGGATCGCGCAGGCCGAAACCGAAGCCGCCACTCTGCTCGACGTGGGCACCGGAAGCGGCTGCATCGCGGCCACCCTCGCGCTGGCGCTGCCCGGCGCGCAGGTATATGCGGCGGACATCTCCGACACGGCGCTGGAAACCGCTGCCCGCAACTGCCGGGCGCTCGGCGCCGGGGTCATCCTGCGCAAGGCCGACGCCCTGAGCGATCTGGCCAAAGTCTTTCCGGGACCGTTCGACGTCATCGTCTCCAACCCGCCCTACGTGCCGCAGAGCGACCTGCCTGCGATGCACGTCAATGTGCGGGAATACGAGCCGCACGAAGCGCTGCTGGTCCCCGACGACGACCCGCTGCGCTTCTACCGCGCCATCGCCCGCGCCGGACGGCGGACGCTCCGCCCCGGCGGCAGGCTCTACTTCGAAATTTACGAACGCTTCGCCGAGGCCATGCGCCGCATACTCGGCGAAGAGGGATATACGGACACCGAGGTCCGCGAAGACCTCAACGGCAAACCCCGCATGACATGCAGCCGCCTGAAGTAAAAAAGACCGGGAAACGCGCCAAAACGCCCGAACAGGCCCTCGCCGCACTCATGCGGCTCTGCGCACGCGCCGAGAAGTCGCAGGACGACGCCCGGCGGCTGATGCGCGGCTGGGGGCTTGCTGAGCGCGAGGGCGAGCAGGTGCTGGCGCGGCTCGTCCGCGACCGCTTCATCGACGACGGCCGTTACGCCGAAGCTTTCGTGCGCGACAAACTGCGGCTGAGCGGCTGGGGCGAATACAAGATCCGCACGGCCCTGCAGCGCAAGCGTATCGACAGGGAGCTGATCGACGCGGCGCTGGCGCAGGCCGACCGTCAGGATATGGCCGGCCGGCTGCGGCAGCAGCTGGAACGCAAGATGCGGACGACCAGACATACGACACAATACGAACTCAAAACCAAACTGATACGTTACGGGCTTTCGCTGGGATACGACTACGAGACGGTGCTCGACAGCGCCGCCGCGCTCGTGACGGATACGGAGACATGCGACGAATTCTGACATTACTGCTTTTCACGACGATCTGCTCCGGGGCGCAGGGCCAGCGGCTCAACCCCGGAGATTACATATATCCGATCCGCGGCGTCGCGGGGCTTTACTCGGCCAACTTCGGCGAAATGCGTCCCGGACACTTCCACGGCGGCATAGACATCAAGACCGACGGCGGCGAGGGCAAACCCCTCGTGGCCGTGGCCGACGGTTACGTCTCGCGCGTGAGCGTCAGCCCGTCGGGCTACGGACGGGCGATATACCTCACGCTCGGCAATGGCACGACGGCCGTATACGGCCACCTGCAGCGGTTCCGCGGCGACATCGAAAAACACGTCCGCGACGAACGCTTCCGCCGCCGCGCGAACAGCGTCGATCTCTGGTTCGGCCCCGGCGCATGGCCCGTCGCACAGGGCGACACGATCGGATTTTCGGGCAACAGCGGTTCGTCGCTGGGTCCCCATCTGCATTTCGAACTGCGCGACACCCCGACCCAGCGGCTCTACAACGTCGTGCGCGAAGGCGTCGTCCGCCCCGACGACGACCTGCCGCCCCGCATCATGCGCATCCACTACATCGAGGTGGACAGCGTGCAGGGCGTTCCCGTCCACGGCAGGCCGGAGAGCTACTCCGTCGTCCGCGAAGCGGAAGGCCGCTACCGGCTGACGCGCGAAGAGCCTGTCGGCACGGGACGCAAAGGCTATTTCGTCCTCGAAGCCAGCGACCGCCGCAACGGGGTGCACAACACCTTCGGACTATGGAGGGCGAGCATGTCCGTGGACGGCGATCCCCGGTTCGAATACCGCATGGACGGCTTCACGCACGCCCTTTCGCGCTGCTGCGACGCCGTGAGCCACTACCCCATGCAGCTCACCTCGCGCAACGAGGTGATCCGGCTGGCGCAGCTGGCCGAATCGCCCGACTGCTTCTATCCCGTCATGCGGGAGCGCGGCCTCGTCCGCACCGCCGAGGGCGAGAAACGGCGCATCCGCATCGAAGCCGAAGACGACTGCGGCAACCGCTCGCAGCTCGAATTCGACATTCTCGGCCGCACGGAAACGCTCCGCGCCGAAGCTGACAGCACGGCCGTCGTCCTGCGGCCCGAAAAGGCGGCTTTAGTCCGTGCGGGCCGCGATCTGACGGCCCGCATCCCCGCAGGAGCGGTCTACGAACCCATTTTCTGCCGCCCGGAACAGCGTCAAGCCCCCGCATCCGACTCCACGGCGGCGGTCCTCTCGCCCGCCTACCGCATCCTCGACGCAGAGACGCCCCTGCGCCGCCCGATGACGGTCTCCGTACACGCCTTCGTGCCCGACGACATGCAGTCCCGTACGGTTCTCGCGACCCGTACGGCCAAAGGACGCATCGCCTGCATCGGAGGCAGATACGCCGACGGCGCCGTGACGGCGACGACCCGCACCACGGGCGACATCTTCGTCGCCGCCGACACCATACCGCCGCGCATCCGGCCGCTCTTCAGCGAAGGGGCCGACCTCGGCGGCGTCCGCAGCATCCGCTTCCGCGTGAGCGACAATTTCTCAGGCATCGCCTCCTGCACGCTGCTCATCGACGGCCGCTGGGTGCCCTGCGACCGTTTCCCGATGCAGGGTACGCTCGTACATGCGTTCGACCTACCCGCAGGGAAAAAACGCCGCAGCGTGCAGCTCACGGTGACGGACAGATGCGGCAATACAGCCCGCTGGGAGGGAACATTTTGGCGGTAAACTCTTAAATTCAGGAATTATTTTCTATATTTGCACACATCCCAACAACAAACACAATGACAGACAACAATCCCGACGTACGGAAACCCTTGATTCTGATAGCGGAAGATGTCGAGAGCAACTACAAGCTTCTGGAAATAATACTCAAAAAAGAGTACGATCTGCTATGGGCCAAGAATGGCAGGGAGGCTGTCGATTTTGCCATGGAGCACAAGCCCGACGCAATACTGATGGACATCAAAATGCCCGTCATGGACGGCATCGAGGCGCTGAAGGAGATTCGCCGCTACACGGCCGAACTGCCCGTGATCATGCAAACGGCCTATGCCTTCGACACCGACCGCCGCACTGCCGAGGAAGCCGGATGCAACGGATTCATCACCAAACCCGTCATGCCGCGCGAACTGAAAATGTATCTGGACAAATACCTGAACAAATAACAGAGAAGGTCCGGGAACAGCCGTCGCAAATCCGCCTCACACCCACACCGTCTCCAGCGGCCGGCGCCCGAAAACAGGTGCCCCGCACAAGACTCAAAACAAGCCGGACAGACCGTCCGGCTTGTTTTTTCGCCCGCCCGCCGGCGCTTCGGGATACGCCCCTTCAGACCGGAATGGAATGCACCGGAGCGGTATCCGACGGCCACCGGGCCGCCCGCCCTGTCCGAACACCGCCTGCGGCATCTGTCCGTTCCGCACCGCGCTCCTCCCGACCGCCCCTGCGCGGGACGGCGTGCCGCGCCGTCCCGCGCGCTGCCGCAAAAACAGCACAAAAAAAGCGTTGAGAGACTCAACGCTTTTCCGTTTCATAACCGCCGTCAGATCACTTGTCCGTCACGGGAATAGGACCGTCGTAAGTTCCGCGCATGGTGATACCCTCGACGCTGATCAGCGCAATGTCGATATGATAAACGCCGTTTTCGTAACCGACCGTCACCCGGCCGTAGTCCTGCGCCGCACCAGACAGGATCTTGCCGTTCGCATCGCTCTGCATGCAGTAGGTGCCGTAGGCCATCAGCATTCCCGGCATGTAGTCCATGATCGCGCCCGGCACCATCGTAAACGCCTCGCGGGAAGCATTCACCTCATATTCGCCCGGCACCAGTTTCAGATCGCCGCGATCGTCGGTCGTCGGCATATTCAGCTCCACGCCGAAAAGCGTTCCCTTGACAAGTCCGCCCCGCTTATCGACCTCTCCCGTCCAGAACTTAAGCTGCGTCCAGTCCACGCCGGGGTCGTTGTATTCCTTGTAGCACACGGCCGTCACCTCTTCGAGTGCAACATTGACGGCATGTTTGAGCCGGCTGCCCGTCATATCGATCGGCTTCATTTCGATCGGCCCGGCGTAGCGGAAACTCAGGCGTTCGCCCGCTGGGGTTTCGACATTCGCCGCAAGCAGGTAATTCGCTCCCTCGCGCGAAACCGTCACTTCGCCAGCCGCGAAGGTCAGCACTTCCCAAGTCCCGTCCTCCAGACGCCGCGTCGCATAGGTGTGACGCGGATCGGCCGACGGCGGAACGTGCCCCTGCGCCAATTCATAAGTCCCGTCGGGAATAACGGCATCGGCCGACGCGGCGCCGTACAGATCGAACAGCACAGCGTATCCGGCCTGCTTGGTGACGGTCAGACCGCCCTGAATCTCGGTCTCGCCGCTGCTCAGTCCGAAATAGAAATTATCCCCGTTCTGCTCGGCCACGCCCGGAGTATGCAGCGATTCGAATTGTTGCGTCAGGTCATTCGCCGGATCTTCGAGCGTCGTCAGAACGAGCGATGCGACCTCACTCAGCCGGTCGTTTTCACCGGCGGCCGCCGCATAAACATAGTAATCGGTCGACGGCGCCAGCTCCGGAATGACTACCGGCTCGGTCCATGCCGGGGGGGGGAGTTCGATTCCGGAGTCCGAAAGAATCTCCCTTGCCGTGAGGGCGTCGTTCCTCTCGGTCAGCACGACATAAGCGCACTTGGACGCATTTTCGACAAGAGCCGTGAAACTCACCGAAAACGGTGCGGTTTCACCTGCTGTCAGCGAGATTTTCGGAGCAGGTCCGGATTTTTCCCCGTTGTCATCGTCGCCGCAGCCGACGCATAACGACACGCAAAATACCGATGTGAGCAACATCGTCACAGGAAGCAAAAAATTTTTCATAGGGTTAAAGATGGGAATTGTGCCGGAACCATTCCGGCGGAATTAATAAAAACGCAAGTTACGACACCGGAAAGGCTCCGAAGCCATACGGGTGCAGCCGACGGCAGCGTCCGGGCATCCTCCGGTAACGTATTTGCAAATATAAGCAATTCAGACTATTTTTAATACATTACAGCCGATTTTTTTCATTGCGAAAGCCGAATTATCCCGCCGTGCCGCGGACCCGACGCCCCATTCCCTGCGATAAAGGGCAAGAAAACACGAAATAAATTTGTAGATACTTCGGAATTTCGTACTTTTGCACCCGAAAATCGACATGGTCTCGTAGCTCAGTTGGATAGAGCAACAGCCTTCTAAGCTGTCGGTCGTGGGTTCGAATCCCGCCGGGATCACTCGACGCCGGGCCGCAAATGCGGCCCGGCATTTTTTCATCCGTATCGAAAACGCCATAAAACAGCCTTCCGCGCGCATTTTTCCGCAATTTATTTTGCCGGGCGGAATATTTTGCCTACATTTGCAGGCTTAAAAGCCCAAAGTGGGTGAGCGTTTTTTATTAATTACAACAAAATTTTATAGCAAAATGGCTGTTAAAATTCGTCTGGCACGTCATGGTAAGAAGGGTTACGCCTTCTATCACATCGTTGCCGCAGATAGCAGGGCGCCACGTGATGGTAGATTTATCGAGAAGCTGGGTACCTACAACCCCAACACGAATCCTGCTACGATCGACCTGGACTTCGAGAAAGCACTGGGCTGGTTGCAGAAAGGCGCACAACCTACGGATACCTGTCGGGCAATTCTCTCGTACAAGGGCGTATTATACAAGAAGCACCTGCTGGGCGGTATCGCCAAGGGCGCATTCTCGGAGACCGAAGCCGAAGCTCGTTTCAACAAATGGATGACCGAGAAGGCCGGTAAGATCGAAGCTAAGGGCAACAAGCTCGAAGCGGATGCCAAGTCGGCCGAAAAGGCCCGTCTGGCCGCCGAAGCCAAAGTCAAGGAGGAGCGCGCAAAGGCCATCGCCGAGAAGAAGGCCGCAGCCGAAGCTGCCGCCAAGGAGGCCGAGCAGGCCGCTGCCGCAGAGGGCGCAGAAGCACCCGCTGAAGGCGAAGCCGAAGCTCCCGCCGCAGAATAAGCGCAGAACGCTTCTTTCCGGAATCCCGGTAAATTTCCCAGCACGGGAGATTTACCGGTTTTTTTCATTACTTTTGTAAACTCTTTCCGGCCGGGCGGCACGCCACGCAGCGCCACGCCACGCATGGAAAGTCCCCCTGCCGCACCGCAGAACGAGCGAGAATCGCACGCTCCACGCGATGCGGAAGATAAAACACCGTAAACCGAACCGACATGAGCGTTTCCATACCCGCAGGCAGAATCAACAAGCTTTTCGGCACCGACGGCGGAGTGATGCTGTCACTTTACGCCGATTTCCCCGCGGATTTCGACACCGACACCCCGTTGCTGGTCACCATCGACGCCCTCGAAGTGCCGCTCTGGTGCGAACGTTTCGAACGCCGCGGAGCCTCAGGCGCCGTCGCCGCATTCGCCGACTTCGACACCGAACGCCGGGCGCAGGAGCTGCTCGGCCTCGAATTCCGCATCCGGTACGACGAGGAGGATGACGACGAATTCTACATGGAGGACCTGATCGGATTCGCCGTTACGGGCTTCGAAATGCGGCACGGCGGCACGGAAAACAACGGCAACAACAGCGACAATAGTGGCAGTAACGGCAGCGGCAATAGCGGCGGAAACGACGATACCTGCAACGGCAGCAGCAATAGCGACGGAAACAACGACACCTGCAACGACGACGTCAGCAGCAACGATAACGCCAACGCCAACAACGGCGGCGGCACGCCCCCTGCCGGACAATTCGCAGGCTGGGTCGCGGACTATTACGACAGCGAGGCCAATCCGCTCTTCGAACTGGAAATCGGCGGCCGCAGGGTGCTGGTCCCCGCCGCAGAAGAATTTATCGCCCATATCGACTTCGAGGGGCGCACGATGAAGATGATCCTGCCCGAAGGGCTGATCGACCTATAAGATTTTCAAGACAATATGGCACACGTAGTAATCGGATTATCGGGCGGCGTGGATTCGTCCGTCGCGGCCTATCTCCTCAAACGGCAGGGGCACGACGTCACGGGGCTTTTCATGATCAACTGGCACGACACCACGGGCACGCTCGAAGGCGACTGCCCGTGGCACGACGACCGGGTTTTCGCCGAGCTGGTCGCCAAACGGCTCGACATTCCGCTGCGCGTCGTAGACCTCTCGGCCGACTACCGTACGCGCGTGGTCGATTACATGTTCGCCGAGTACGAAAAGGGCCGCACGCCCAACCCCGACGTGCTGTGCAACCGCGAAATCAAATTCGACGTCTTTCTGCGCGAAGCCCTCAAGCTGGGCGCGGACTTCGTCGCCACGGGCCACTACTGCCGCAAGGCCGAAGAGGTTCTTCCCGACGGACGGACGGTCTTCAAGCTGCTCGCCGGCGCCGACCCCAACAAGGACCAGAGCTATTTTCTCTGCCAGCTTTCGCAGGAGCAGCTGCGCTACGCCCTGTTCCCGATCGGCGATCTGCTGAAACCCGAAGTGCGGCGCATCGCCGCCGAGCAGGGACTCGCCACCGCCAAGCGCAAGGACTCGCAGGGCATCTGCTTCGTGGGCAAGGTGGACCTGCCTGCTTTCCTCCAGCAGAAACTGGCTTCGAAAAAGGGCAACGTCCACGAGATCCTCCCCTCGTGGCCGAAATACGACCGGGCTTTGGCCGCAGCCTCGGCCAAAGTCGAAAACGCCGCTGGCCCCAATACGTCAGACACCCGGACGAACAGCGCGCTTTCGACCGAAAACCGAGCTATACCTGCTGCAGCGGATGCCGAAGTCGCCCGAACCGACGGCGAACCTTCGACCGAACGCCTTACCGCCCTCGCCGCCCCGTGGCGCTACACCGTACGCGACGGCAAAAAGATCGGCGAGCACAACGGCGCGCATTTCTACACCATCGGCCAGCGCAAGGGGCTGGGCATCGGCGGCCGCCGGGAGTCGCTCTTCATCCTTGCGACCGACACCGCGCAGAACGTCATCTACGTCGGCGAGGGCGACGCCCATCCCGGTTTGTGGCGCCCGGCGCTGCATATCGCCCCCGGCAAAATCCATTGGGTCAATCCCGCACGCGCCCTCTCACCCGGACAGAGCGCCCGCTTCAGCGTCCGCATCCGCTACCGCCAGCCCCTTCAGGACGCAACGCTCTTCATGCGCGACCAAGGCGCCTACATCCTCTTCGACCAACCCCAGCGGGGCATCACGCCCGGACAGTTCGCCGCATGGTACGATGGCGACGAGCTGGTGGGTTCGGGCGTAATCTCCGAATGACCGCGTCCCCGCAGCTGCAAAACGCCGCTGCGTGCCGCACACCGGAAAAACATCGGGATAATTCCGACTCCAAGCAAACGTTCAGCCTATGAATATCGAAGATTTCAGGACCTACTGCCTTTCGTTCAAGGAGGCCTATGAAAAGATGCCGTTCGAGAAAGCGGCTTCTGCATACGACCGGAACCTGCTCGTCTTCTGCGTCGCGGAGAAATGGTTTTGCTTCGTAAACGTCGAGACATTCGATTTCTGCAATATCAAATGCGCTCCCGACTGGATCGTGGATTTGCAGGAGCGCTACGAAGGAGTGACGCCGGCATACCATATGAATAAAAAACACTGGATAAGCGTACATTTCGACAAAGACGTACCCGACAGAACGATCGAAGACCTCGTGAAGCAATCGTACGATCTTGTCGCGGCTTCCCTGCCGAAAAAGGAAAGAGCGGCTTTGCAGACCCCGTAATCGGCATCGGGGAACGGCATCAGGGAGATATACGGCAACGGAGGGAAAAACCTCCGTCTTTTTTATGCCCCGACGAAAGCCGGAAGGGTTACTTAGACATAGATAGGTAATACTTATACATGACGCGGAATTCGGCGTGGCACGTTTTTTAGTTTTACACTCGAAAACAAGCCACCGTGAAAACAGCCTTCGACAACTATGTGATAGAAGCCGTGCGCAAAGAGCGCATGGCCCAAAAAGTGTCTCAGGCAATGCTGGCTTACGGCATAGGCGTCTCGCACGGCTACATCGGGCAGGTGGAAAGTCCCAAATACCGCACGAAGTACAATCTGAATCACATCAACGAGATCGCCAAATTTCTGGGTTGTTCGCCGCGCAAGTTTCTGCCCGAAGAACCGATCTGACCTTCGGCCCATGTTCCCGCACCGCACGGCATCAGCCACCAAGCTCCGTCCCCGGACCGGACCGAAATACCGATCCGGGAAGCGTCCGCTCCTGCCGTTCCGCACGCTTCTCCTCGCCGCACTCCTCCTCTCCGGCATCCGCTGCGCCCTCGCCCAGCCCCGCATCGGCATCGCCTACTGCGACCTCGACCACCTCTACGACACCATACCGGCGCTCTTTTACGACGACAGCGACTACACGCCCGGCGGCCGTCTCGCGTGGGACACGGAACGCTACCGCCGCAAGATAGCCCGTACGGCCGCCGTCATCGACTCGATGCGCATGCCACTCGTCGCGCTGTGGAGCGTCGAAAACGAAGCGGTCGTGCGCGACATCGCGGCGGCCTGCCGGGGCGACTACAGCTACCTGCACCAAACGCTCAACTCGCTCGACGGCATGGATTTCGCACTGCTCTACTACGGCGACCTCTTCGATCCCCACTACGAGGAGCCGGGGCGCCGCTACCTCTACATCGAAGGCACCCTGCGCTTCCCTGCCCCGCGCACCCGCCGCACAACCGGCCGCCCGGTCCGCCCGGCGCGCACCGACACCGTGGGACTGGTGTTGTGCAGCGACACGCGCATGGCCGAATGGGTCGTCCGCGACCTGCGCGAAGAACGCCCCGGCGTGAAGCTGATCGTTCTGGGGCGCACCGCGTCGCTCGACGCGGCGGCATACGGACTGCGCGACGCCCTCGAACGACCGGCCCGGCTGGGCCGGGGCAACGTCCGCCGCCGCGGAGGCTGGCTCATGCGCGACCGTATTCTGGCCGACACCGCGCTGAGATGTTCGGGCGGCGACGTTTTCGCCCGCCGCTATCTGCTTGATCCCAAGACGGGTAACCCGCTGCCGACCTACGAGAGACGGCGTTACCGGGGCGGCTTCGGCTACGCCCTGCCGGTATTCGTTTACTTGGAGTAGAATTTTTTGGAATTTCAGAAAAGTTTTCCTATATTCGCATTCCCAACGGCAAATAGGATTCTTGGACGAGGCGGTAACAGCGATGTCACCGCAATTTTCGTCTGTAGGGGAAGAGATTAGCTAAAAATTTTTATAAATTTACATATCATTAAATTAACCAAGAAAAAAATTATGGCAGACGTAAAACGAGTCTATACCTTCGGCAACAAGGAAGCCGAAGGCAACGGCAAAATGCGTGAGCTGCTCGGCGGCAAAGGTGCCAACCTTGCGGAGATGAACCTCATCGGCATTCCCGTTCCTCCGGGATTCACCATCACCACCGAAGTATGTGCGGAATATTATGCCCACGGCAAGGAGGCGGTCATCAAGATGCTCCGTCCCGAAGTCGAGCGGGCGATGCAGAATATCGAGAAACTGACCGGCATGAAGTTCGGCGACAAGGAGATGCCGCTGCTGGTTTCGGTCCGTTCGGGCGCACGCGCCTCGATGCCCGGCATGATGGACACGATCCTCAATCTGGGTATGAACGATCAGGCCGTGGAAGCCGTCGCCAAGCGTACGGGCAACCCCCGCTTCGCATGGGACTCGTACCGCCGTTTCGTACAGATGTACGGCGACGTGGTGCTGGGCATGAAGCCCGAATCGAAGGAGGACCACGACCCGTTCGAGGTCATCATCGAGGAGCAGAAGGAGAAGCGCGGCGTCAAGAACGACACCGACCTGACGACCGACGACCTGAAGGAGCTGGTGCAGAACTTCAAGGCCGCCGTCAAGAAGCAGACCGGCGAGGATTTCCCGGCATGCCCTTGGGATCAGCTCTGGGGAGCCGTATGCGCCGTGTTCGGCTCGTGGATGAACGAGCGCGCCATCCTCTACCGCAAGCTCAACAACATCCCCGCAGAGTGGGGAACGGCCGTTACCGTGCAGGCCATGGTATTCGGCAACATGGGCGCCAACTCGGCGACGGGCGTAGCCTTCTCGCGCGACGCCGCGACGGGTGAAAACCTCTTCAACGGCGAGTACCTGATCAACGCGCAGGGCGAGGACGTCGTGGCCGGCATCCGCACCCCGCAGCAGATCACCATCGAAGGCTCGAAGCGCTGGGCCGTGGCCCAGAATGTCTCCGAGGAGGAGCGCCGCACGAAATACCCTTCGCTCGAAGAGGTCATGCCGACGGTTTACAAGGAGCTGGACGAGATTCAGCGCCACTTGGAGCAGTACTTCAAGGACATGCAGGACATCGAGTTCACGATTCAGGACGGCAAGTTGTGGATGCTCCAGTGCCGCAACGGCAAGCGCACCGGCGCCGCCATGGTCAAGATCGCGATGGACATGCTCCGCGAAGGTCTGATCGACGAGCGCACCGCCGTGCTGCGCTGCGAGCCGGCCAAACTCGACGAACTGCTGCACCCCGTATTCGACAAGAAGGCCATCGCCAATGCGCAGGTCATCACCAAGGGTCTGCCCGCATCGCCGGGAGCCGCTACGGGTCCGGTGGTGTTCTTCGCCGAGGACGCCGAGAAGATCCTCGCAGAGTCGGGCCAGAAAGCGATCCTCGTCCGCATCGAGACTTCGCCTGAGGACCTCAAGGGCATGCTCGACGCGGCAGGTATCCTGACCGCACGCGGCGGCATGACGTCGCACGCGGCCGTCGTCGCACGCGGCATGGGCAAATGCTGCGTATCGGGCGCCGGCGAGCTGGAGATCGACTATAAAACCCGCACGATCCGCGTGAACGGCTTCACCGTAAAGGAGGGCGACTGGATTTCGCTCAACGGCTCGACGGGAGAGGTTTATCTGGGTCAGGTAGCCACGATGGCCGCCGACCTGAGCGGCGATTTCGGCCAGCTGATGGAGCTTGCGGGCAAATACGCCGTGCTGAAGGTTCGCGCCAACGCCGACACCCCCAAGGACGCCCTGCAGGCATTCGCATTCGGCGCCGAGGGTATCGGCCTCTGCCGCACGGAGCACATGTTCTTCGAAGGCGACCGCATCAAGGCCATCCGCGAGATGATTCTGGCCGACGACGAAGCCGGACGCCGCGTGGCGCTGGCTAAGCTGCTACCGATCCAGCGCGGCGACTTCGAGGGTCTGTTCAAGGCCATGAACGGATTCCCCGTGACCGTACGTCTTCTCGACCCGCCCCTGCACGAGTTCGTGCCGCACGACGAGAAGGGACAGCAGGAGATGGCCAAGGAGATGAACGTACCCCTCCAGAAAATCGTCGCCAAAGTCGAGTCGCTGGCCGAGTTCAACCCGATGCTGGGACACCGCGGCTGCCGTCTGGGCAACACCTACCCCGAAATCACCGAGATGCAGGCGCGCGCCATCATCGAGGCCGCCATGAACGTCAAGGCGCAGGGCATTCCGGTACACGTCGAGATCATGGTTCCGCTCGTAGGCAACCACAAGGAGCTGCGCTACCAGAAAGGCATCATCGACGCGACGGCCGAGCAGGTGTTCTCCGAGCGTAACGACAAGATCGACTACATGGTCGGCACGATGATCGAGGTTCCGCGCGCCGCCGTGACGGCCAACCAGATCGCCGAGGTCGCCGAGTTCTTCTCGTTCGGAACCAACGACCTGACACAGATGACACTGGGCTTCTCGCGCGACGACATCGGCAAGTTCCTGCCCGTATACCTGGAGAAGGGCATCCTGAAAAACGACCCCTTCCAGATCCTCGACCGCAACGGCGTAGGCCAGTTGATCCGCGAAGCCGTACTCAAGGGACGCGGCGTTCGCGAAAACCTCAAGTGCGGTATCTGCGGCGAGCACGGCGGCGAACCTTCGTCGGTAGAGTTCTGCCACTATGCAGGCCTGAACTACGTGAGCTGCTCGCCCTTCCGCGTGCCCATCGCACGCCTGGCCGCCGCACACGCAGCGCTCAACTAAACACGATCCCGGCTCCGGCCGGGGCCGATACGACCCGGAGGTCTGCGCACGATTGTCGCAGACCTCTTTTTTCATTGGGAAAAAAGTCCGGTTCGTTGAATTTATTTGGCCGCCAACGGGAAAATTTCTATATTTGTTTTGGCAAACAGTTTGAATAACGTTTATTCAATATAAAAAAACGGAAAAATGAAAAAGATTCTTTTAACGGCGATTGTCGCACTCTTCGCAGTAACAACGGTATCGGCGCAGGACAAAGGCAACTGGGCGCTGGGACCCCGCATGAACATCTACACCAACACGGGTGACGCCGTGGTCGGTCTGGGTGCATTCGGGCGTTACAGTTTTACGGATAACTGGCGTATCGAACCGTCGCTCATGGCATTGCTCCACAGCGGCTGCTCGATCGACCTGAGCGTCGACGCCCAGTATGTTTTCCACTTGGGCGAAGGCTGGAGCGTTTACCCCGCAGTGGGTTTCACGGCCAACGACATCGGCAAGTGGGCTGCGGGCCTGAACATCGGCGGCGGTTTCGACTTCTCGATCGCCCGCGACTGGGACCTTTCGGCCGGCCTGAAATGGCAGCCCATGTTCGACGACTGGCGTAAAAACCCCGTAGTCATCAGCATCGGCGCGGCTTACAAGTTCTAAGCTCCGATAGCAACGAAAAATCCGGAAACCTTGCAGTTTCCGGATTTTTTTGCATTTAAAACGACCGCTCAGCGCTTTTCGTTCACATATACCATCTCGAATATCTTATACCCGATCGGCGCGTAACTGCGCCATGCGGAGCGTTTGACGCTGTAAACAGAAGCCCGTCCCCCGACATAGACCGTCACTTCGGGCAAAGCCCGCTCGTCGAAAAAACCGCAGAGTTTCGATCCGTCGGCATCGAACGTATAGCGGTGCTTCCAGTCTTTTTTCCCGGGTTCGAGGTAGAGTTTTTCAACCGGGCCGGACATCGTCACGGCGCCAGCCGCAAAACGCACGGAATCGGCCGGAACGGCATCGGGCATGCGGCAGGTGAAATTGATCGTGGCACGCCCGCCGCGGTTCTCCTTGTAGGTAATGTCGAATGTCAGGTCGCCTGTCTCGCGGTTCTCGAACAGCGTTACAGGAAAGGTATGGTAAATCACCCCGTCGGCCTCGGCCTTCGACACATAATGACTGCGGATGTTCTGCGCCGAAACCATCGAGGCTCCGGCAATGCATGCGACAGCCAGCAGGAGGCGTTTAGTCACCGTAAACGATGATCGTGTAGATCGTATAGACGCCTACATAGGACTTGGCCTGGTAGTCCACGTGGTGGATGCGCGTGATGCCGGCCTCGCGGGCTGCAGCCTGGATGCTCGCATCGCCCATAGCGACGACACCCACATAACCTTTGGCCTCGGCCGTGCCGACCTTGCTCGATCCGGCGTTACCCGTCACGGCCAGTCCGTCCTTCACGTCGGTATAGATTCCGCCTACGAGGGGCGATTTGACGCATCCGGCAAACATCATTGCAGCGAATGCACATGCGAAAAATTTTTTCATATTATTTGGTTTTATAGGCACAGCGGTATTTGCCCTTCGCCAGGTTCAGCAACTTCCCTTTGAGCAGTTGACGGCGAAGCGGAGCGATGCGGTCGGTGAAAACGACCCCTTCGATGTGGTCGTACTCGTGCTGGATCACCCACGCCTTGAGTCCCGTGAACTCTTCGTCGTGCTCGACGAAATCGGTATCCAGGTAGCGCATACGGATCGACAACGACCGCGCCACGTCGGCATGGATGCCGGGGAACGAGAGACAGCCTTCGTTGTAGGTCTTTTTCTCCTCGGAGAAAGCGTAAATTTCGGGGTTGATGAAAGCGCGTTTGTAATCGACACACGACGGATCTTCCTCGGCCCACGGCGTGCAGTCGACGATGAACAGGCGGATGTCCTTGCCGATCTGGGGCGCGGCCAGTCCGACGCCTTCGGCCTCTTCGAGCGTGAGGAACATATCCTCGACGAGTTTTTTCACTTCGGGGTAATCGGGTGCGATCTCCGCACAGCGTTTGCGAAGCACCTCGTCACCGTAAATAACAATCGGGTATATCATAAACTAAAATTCCTTTCTTTTTTTACGCTTTTCGTCAGAACGAGTTGAATTTCGGGCTTCGTGCCGCGGGACACGGATGGGATGTACAAACAGTACCTCCCATTCGGGGCACGCAAGGGAAGTGCGAAATTCAACCGTTATCACGGAAAACGACAGATTCCATATAGGACTGGAGTATAATCGTCGCCGAAATCTTATCCACCAGGGCTTTGTCGCGGCGGGCCATCTTGCCGATGCCGCTTTCGAGCATCGTACGATGGGCCATCACCGAGGTAAAACGCTCGTCGTAAAAGACCACCGTCTTATCAGGATAGGCTTTCCGCAGACGCCCGGCCAGCGGCTCGATAAACCGCCATGTTTCCGACGGCGTTCCGTCCATGCGCGAGGGCTTCCCCACGACTATCGTACTAACGTCCTCGGCGACGAAATATTTTGCCAGCCACGCTTCGAGCCCCTTCGTCTCGACGGTCTCCAATCCTCCGGCGATCAGGCGCAGGGGATCGCTCACGGCGATTCCCGTACGCTTCGTGCCGTAATCTATGGCAAGGATGCGTCCCACTTGTCAGAGGTTTAGCCCAGATTGAGCGTCCAACACCTCATCCGGTAACAGCAGCCAGACGAGGAGCAGTACGATCAAAAATACAAGTAACGCGAACTTCCAAGTCGCATACCATTTTTTCTTTTGCTCCTCCATATACTACATCTACTGATTTTGTTTCTTGAACAGCTTGCGGTAGGAGCACTCCTCGTCGACCATGGCGTGCAGGGCCTCGATCTTGACGCGCTCCTGGGCCATCGTATCGCGGTGGCGGACCGTAACGGTTCCGTCTTCGAGCGTCTGGCCGTCGACCGTCACGCAGAACGGCGTACCGATGGCATCCTGACGACGGTAACGCTTGCCGACCGAATCTTTTTCATCATACACAACATTGTAGTCGTATTTGAGTTCGTCGACGATCTTCCGGGCCACTTCGGGCATGCCGTCTTTCTTGACCAGCGGCAGCACGGCGACCTTGATCGGAGCCAGCGCAGGCGGGAATCTCAGCACGACACGCGAATCGCCGCCCTCGAGCGTCTCTTCGGTATAGGCCGCCGACATCACCTGCAGGAACATGCGGTCCACGCCGATCGAGGTCTCGACCACATAGGGAACGTAGCTTTCGCCCGTCTCGGGATCGAAGTACTGGAGTTTCTTGCCCGAGAACTTCTGGTGGCTGCCCAGGTCGAAATCCGTACGCGAGTGGATACCCTCGACCTCCTTGAAGCCGAACGGGAAGTTATATTCGATGTCCGTCGCAGCATTGGCGTAGTGGGCCAGTTTGTCGTGGTCGTGGAAACGGTAGTTGTCGTCGCCGAAACCCAGGGCGCGATGCCAGGCCATACGGGTGTTCTTCCACTCGTTCCACCACCCCATCTCGGTCCCGGGGCGTACGAAGAACTGCATCTCCATCTGCTCGAACTCGCGCATGCGGAAAATGAACTGGCGGGCTACGATCTCGTTGCGGAAAGCCTTACCAATCTGCGCAATACCGAACGGGATTTTCATGCGGCCCGTTTTCTGGACATTCAGGAAGTTGACGAAGATGCCCTGCGCCGTCTCGGGACGCAGGAAGATCGTATTGGCGCCTTCAGAGGTCGAACCCATCTGGGTCGAGAACATCAGGTTGAACTGACGCACGTCGGTCCAGTTGCGCGTACCCGAAATCGGGCATACGACCTCGCAGTCGACGATGATCTGGCGAAGTTCCGCGAGGTCGTTGGCGTTCAGCGCATCGGCGAAACGCTTGTGCACCTCGTCGCGTTTGGCCTGTGTTTCCACGACACGGGGCGAAGTCTCGCGGTATTTGGCCTCGTCGAAATCGGCCCCGAAGCGTTTGCGGGCCTTCTCGACCTCCTTCTCGATCTTTTCATCCTGCTTGGCGAGCCAATCCTCGATCAGTACGTCGGCACGGTAACGCTTCTTCGAATCCTTGTTGTCGATCAGCGGGTCGTTGAAGGCCGACACGTGTCCCGAAGCCTCCCACGTCTTGGGATGCATGAAGATCGCAGCGTCGATACCGACGATATTCTCGTGCAGCTTGACCATCGAATCCCACCAATAACGTTTGATATTGTTCTTCAGCTCCACGCCGTTCTGGCCGTAATCGTACACAGCTCCCAGGCCGTCGTAGATTTCGCTCGAAGGAAACACGAATCCGTACTCCTTGCAATGGGCTACCAGCTTTTTGAAAAGTTCTTCCTGAGTCATCGTATTCTCTATTGTTTACTGATTATCTAAGCTACAAAAATACAAAATAAATGGTAACGAAGGCTTTCGATACGGATTTTATTTCTAGATTAGTATCGGCAGCCCCGACGAGCCGCCGACTTACGACGATAAAAAACGCATCGGCTTTCTACGTTACGGGGCATCCAAGACCTCACCTGCGGATGTGGAATTTCGTCTGTGCCTTTTATCAGGGTTGCATGCAAACTATCCAATCTCAATAAAAACGATGAAAACTGCAAGATTCTTCATGGCATTCATGGCCGCAGCGCTGCTCGCCTCGTGCAGCGACAGCAAAGACAAAGACTATTCGGGCGACTTCGGGCAGATCAAGGTCCCGGACACCAGCCAGCTCGAACAGACCGTCACCGCCGACGAAACGCAGGCTGCTCAGGGCGTAACGTTCACCACCGAAGGAGCCTGGACCTCGACAATCACCCAAACGCGCGCCGAAGCCCCCGACTGGATCTCAGTTTCGCCGAATCACGGTGATGCAGCCGGCCCCTACACACTGAAAATCACCCTGGATTCCAACGGTTCGGAAGAAACCCGCGCGGCGAAGATCGTCGTCACCTGCGGCACGTCGAAAATCGAAATCAACGTTACGCAGGAAGGCACGGACAATCCGATCACCCCGACGCTCAATTCCCGGATTTCGAAGATCGAATACTACCGCGATGTCGACAAGCCCACGATCATAAGCCGGCAGATCGCCAACCTCCATTTCGAATACGACGGCCAGGGTCGCATCACATCGTACAAATACGAAGATATGGAGAGCCCGTCCGACGGCATCGAGCAGGCGATCACACTCACCTACCCCGACTCCAAAACGCTGAAAATCAAATCGACGGAGGATGACGAGGATGAAGCGTTCACCGTTACGCTCAACAACGCCGGCTACGCGACCGAAATACGCCGCGACGGAGGTTCCGAACGCTGGACAGTCTCCTACGATTCGGACAACCGTTGTACAGAATGCCGCCAGACCGGGACGGACCAATCGACCGATTGCCCCCGTTCGGCGTTCGACTGGTCGAACGGCAATCTCGTAGCATTCAACTCGTTCAAGGCAAACGGCGACAAAGCGCCGGAGTACAGCCACACAATCGCCTACGACGCCAACACCACGAACCGGTTCCTGTCCATGAGCCTCGACCTGAACGCCCTGCTGTTCAACGCCAACCCCGGATTCATCTCCGATTACGAATCGATCGGCATCCTGCTGGCCTCGGCCGGTCGTATGGGCATCCGCAGCGCCAACCTGACCAAAACAAATCTGATGGACGAAGACCTTCCCGACATAACGAAGCCCGCAGATCCCGAAAGCTCCTACACCCGCTATTATTACGAAATCCTGCCCGAAGATGTGGTTATCGAATGGGAACAGGACAACGAGGGCCGTGTAACGCGGGCATTCTGTACGTCGAGGGTCCTGTCGATCAAGGAAAACACCAAGACCGGGCAGAAAGAGGTTATCGAAGAGGAGTGTTACACCCAAAAAGATGTCTATATCATCAACTATTGACAGCCGCACAGTCTAAGAGAAACGTACGCTTCCCTTCCCGGGAAGCGTACGTTTCTCTTTTTATCCGCACCGCTCTACCCCATCAGCCCCTCGCGCAGGAACGAGAAATCCCCGTCGCGGGCGATGATGATGTGGTCCAGCAGCCGGATGTCGAACAAGGCTGCGGCGCGCGCAACCCGTTCGGTCAGGGCCTTATCCTGCCCGCTCGCCTCGGGAGTACCCGAAGGATGGTTGTGCACGAGGATAAGCTGCGTAGCGAGCAGTTCCAACGCCCGCTTAACGATCAGCCGGTGATCGACCACCGTACCCGTCACCCCGCCCTGGCTGATGCGGAGGCGCTCGATGACACGGTTCGACGACGTAAGGTAAACTACCCAGCACTCTTCGTAGGAAAGGCGTTCCAACTGCGGCCGGAACAGCCGCACGACATCGTCGCCCGTATTGATGAAGTCGGCCCCTGAAACTCCGGCAGCGGCAGCCCGCCGCCCGAATTCAGCCGCAGCCAGCAGCATCCGTGCGCGTTTCAGCCCCAATCCTCCGACCATGCGCAGGCGGGCTTCGGGCTGGTCGCCGATACGCGCCAGCGAACCGTCGTAGGCCGAAAGCACCACCTCGGCCAATTGGTCGTCCTCGGTGAGCAGGGTCAACAGTTCACGGTCGCTCAGGGCTTCCACGCCCCGGGCCGCCATTTTATCGGTGATATTATTCATCGGCAAGACATTCTGCCCGGACTGCCCCGGACAAGCTATTGTGCGAGTTTATCGACTTTATCCAGCAGCGTGGCGCACTGTTCGTCGCTCATATACTGCGACACGGAGAATGCCGCACGTTGTTCGGCCTCTTTCTTCGAATCCCCGGCGCCGTGGCCCACCTCCATGCCGTCGACCAGCACCGTGCAGTAGAAAACCGGGTGGTTCGAGGCATACTCCTTGTCGTGCTCCGTACGGAATTCGATCCGATGGCGGTTCTTCTGGCTCCATTCGATCAGGCGGCTCTTGAAATCGTTCTCCGACTCGGTCAACTCTTCCAGGTCCAGATGCCGGAAATAGATATTGTTGATCAGCAGCCGGTTGACGAATTCATAGCCCTGGTCGAGGTAAACAGCTCCCATCATCGCCTCGAAGGCGTCGCCGTAGATATGCTTCTGGGCAATGCCCGTACCGCCGTTCGAAATCACATGGGCATCCAGCCCCAACTTCACGGCCAGCGCATTGAGCGACTGCCGCGATACGATTTTCGACCGCAACTGGGTCATAAAACCCTCGTCCCGGTCGGGGTATTCGATAAAGAGGTAGTCCGAAGTCACGGCCTCGATCACAGCGTCGCCCAAATATTCCAGGCGTTCGTTGTTGATCGCACGGCCGTCCTCCAAAACTAAAGAAGCTGACTTGTGTATCAAAGCCAGCTTGTAAAGTTCGATGTTGTGCGGAATGAACCCGAACAAATCATCGACAATTTTGTAATACTCCCGGTCTCGCCCGAAATTCCGTCGGAAAGGACGCAGCAAAAAGTCAATCACGGCGCGGACGTTACAGGTGTTAGAGTTTGCGGAAAATAACCGTCGAGTTGTGACCGCCGAATCCGAACGTATTGCTCAGCGCGCACTTCACGTCGCGCTTCTGCGCTACATTGAGCGTCAGGTTCAGTTTCGTGTCGATCTCGGGGTCGAGGTTCTCGCAGTTGATCGTGGGGGGCACTATGCCGTGCGTCATCGCGAAGATGCACGCCAGGGCTTCGACAGCACCGGCAGCACCCAGCAGGTGTCCCGTCATCGACTTGGTAGCAGAGATATTGACATTGTAAACATGGTCGCCCAGAACGCCGGCAACAGCCTTCAGCTCAGGACCGTCGCCCGCAGGGGTCGAAGTTCCGTGCACATTCACGTAGTCGATATCTTCGGGTTTGATGCCCGCGTCCTTGATGGCGTCGCGCATCGCCTTCATAGCGCCCTTGCCCTCGGGGTGGGGAGCCGTGAAGTGGTAAGCGTCGGCCGAAGCGCCGCCGCCGATAACCTCGCAATAGATTTTCGCACCGCGAGCCTTGGCATGCTCGTACTCCTCCAGGATCAGCGCTCCGGCGCCCTCGCCCATCACGAAGCCGTCGCGGTCCTTATCGAAAGGACGCGAAGCGTGCTGGGGATCGTCGTTGCGCGTCGAAAGCGCCTGCATGGAGTTGAATCCACCGACCGAAGGTTCGTTGACCGCAGCCTCCGAACCGCCCGTAACCATAATGTCGGCCTTGCCGTAGCGGATGGCCTCCATGGCGGCGGTGATGCCGTGGTTCGACGAAGCGCAAGCCGACACGGTGCAGTAGTTCGGTCCCATGAAGCCATACTTGATGGAGATGAAACCTGCTGCGATGTCGGAAATCATGCGGGGAATAAAAAACGGGCTAAACCGCGGGGTTCCATCCCCTGCGGCCCAGCCCAGACATTCATCGAAGAAAGATTTGATTCCTCCGATGCCCGAACTCCAGATAACGCCTACCTGCTCCTTGTCGATCGTCTCGAGATCGAGAGCCGAATCTTCCACGGCCTGTGTGGCCGCGATCAGAGCGTACTGCGTGAAAAGGTCGTATTTTCGAACCTCCTTACGGTCGAAATACTGGTTCGGGTCGTAATTTTTTACTTCACAAGCGAACTTGGTCTTAAATTTTTCGGCATCGAAATGAGTAATGGGTGCGGCTCCGCTGACTCCCTTCTCCAGATTCGAAAAATACTCCTCTATATTATTACCGAGCGGGTTAATCGTACCGATGCCCGTAACAACTACTCTTCTTCCTGTCATAAATTTAAGGCTTTATTAGCCGTGAAACGTTGTTAAAAGAAAATTATTTCTTGTGTTCCTCGATGTAGGTGATCGCGTCGCCGACGGTAGCGATCTTCTCAGCGTCCTCATCCGGGATCTGGATATCGAAAGCCTTCTCGAACTCCATGATCAGCTCTACAGTGTCGAGCGAGTCTGCGCCCAGGTGGTTAGTGAAGCTTGCTTCGGGGACTACCTCCGACTCCTTAACACCCAGCTTGTCGACGATGATCTCGACAACTTTTGATTGAACTTCTGACATAATTTTAATTTTTTAGTTAAACAATTATTTGGAAATAGTTCTTTTACATTTCCAGAGCAATTTTGCGCAAAAGTAACACTTTTTTTATTACTTTTGACAAAACGGCGTGATTTTTTATTCACAACTTTTTCGACATTTAGCACAAAATTTAAATTAATACATTCAAAACCATAGCCTTATGAAATTGCTTCTGATCTCGAATTCTACCAATGCCGGCGAGGAATACCTGCGTTATCCGCTGCCTGAGATAGGGAATTTCCTCGGCGGGGTGCGGGAAATCGTCTTTGTTCCCTATGCCGCCGTCACGTTTTCCTATGCCGACTACGAGAAGAAGGTACAGGCGCGTTTCGCAGAGCTGGGCATCCGCGTGCGTTCGGTACACCGGGCCAAAGACCCTGCCGCCCTGATCCGCGGGGCGGAGGCGATCTGCGTCGGAGGCGGCAATACGTTCGCGCTAGCCAAAAAGATGCAGCAGCAAGGGCTGATGACGGCTATCCTGCGCAAAATCAAGGCCGGAACGCCCTACGTAGGATGGTCGGCAGGCAGCAACGTCTGCTGCCCGACGATCTGCACAACAAATGACATGCCCATCGTGGAACCCGAATCGTTCAAGGCCATCGGAGCGGTCAAATTCCAGATCAATCCCCACTACCTCGACGCCAACCCCGAGGGACACGCCGGGGAGACCCGCGAGCAGCGCATTCTCGAATATATCGAGGCCAATCCGCGCCGTTGGGTGGCCGGCCTGCGCGAGGGGTGCATGCTGCGCTGCGAAAACGGGAAACTGGAGCTGATCGGCCGGCGTCCGATGCGGATGTTCCGCAAAGGTGTCGAAACGTTCGAGGTCGAACCGGGCGGCGACCTGTCGTTTCTGTTGTAACGCTTTTTTATTATATAAATAGGTATGAAAGTATTGATTGCGGGTCTGGGCCTCATCGGAGGCTCATTCGCTTTAGCCCTGCGCGACCACGGCATCGCGGAGGAGATACTCGGGGTCGAAGGCTCTGAAGAACACGCCGCCGAAGCGTTGCAACTGGGCCTTGCGGACCGGATCGTGACGTTCGAAGAGGGCATAGCCGAAGCCGACCTCGTAGTGCTGGCAACCCCTGTCGACACCATTCCGCTGATGGCCGTCAAGGCGCTGAACCGCGTGAAAGACAACCAGGTCGTGATGGACATGGGTTCGATCAAGGGCGAGTTGTGCGAGGTGGTCTCGATGCATGCACACCGCGGACGCTTCGTCGCGGCACACCCCATGTGGGGAACCGAATACAGCGGACCGAAGGCCGCCCAGCGGGGCGCGTTCACGGGCCGCAGCGTCGTGCTGTGCGATACGGTGCGCAGCGACAAGGACGCCCTGGCCACGGTCGAAGGCATCTTCCGCACGCTGGGCAGTCCGGCCGTCTACATGGACCCCGAGGAACACGACCTGCATGCCGCTTACGTCTCGCACATCTCCCACGTCACCTCGTTCGCACTGGCGCTTACGGTGCTCGAAAAGGAGCGCGAGGAACGCCACATCTTCGACCTGGCGGGCGGCGGTTTCGAAAGCACGGTGCGCCTGGCCAAGAGTTCGGCGGCGACATGGGTTCCGATCCTGCTGCGCAACAAATACAACGTGTTGGACGTACTGCGCGAGCACATCCACCAGTTGCAGATCATGCGCCGGATGCTCGAACGCGACGACGCCGAGGGGCTGAAAAACGCTATGGAGCGCGCCAACACCATCCAACGCATCATCCACTGATGACCGCGGCAGCCGAAACGGGCCGGGCCGGCGAGCGCGCCGCGGCGGAATACCTCCGCCGTGCAGGGTATGAAATCTGCGCCCTCAACTGGCGTCAGGGCCGTTACGAGCTGGACATCGTAGCCCGCAGGGAGGAGGTGCTGCACTTCGTGGAGGTCAAGACCCGGAGCACCGGATCGCTCACGCCGCCCGAAGCGGCAGCTACACAGCGCAAGTTCCGGGCCTTGTCCCGGGCTGCGGCCTGCTACCTGCGCGCAGTGGGCTGGGAAGGCGAAGTGCAGTTCGACCTCGCGGCCGCCGAAGCCGCTCCCGACGGGAGCGTACGCGTGGAGTTGATTGAAAATGCGCTGGAATACAACTGGTAATTTTGCAGTTCCGACAAATTGTACTATCTTTGCCGGACTGAAAAAGAACTGCCTGACGCTGGGTTAGCGGGCGCAGGCGTTAAAACTGAAAAACTCAACACCGTTAAATACCGATGTGGTTCTATAATTTCGGTCTGATTCTTTACGTTTGGGCCATCCGTCTCGTGGCTCCGCGCCATCCGAAGGCCCGCCTCTGGATCGAAGGCCGCAAAGACCTCTTCCGCCGCATGCGCGAGGCTATCGATCCCTCGGACAGGATCATCTGGATACACGTCGCATCGCTCGGGGAGTTCGAACAGGGCCGTCCCATCATCGAACAGCTCCGCAAGACGCACCCCGAATACAAAATCCTCCTGACCTTCTTCTCGCCTTCGGGCTACGAGATCCGCAAGGATTACAAGGGCGTCGACTACATCTTCTACCTTCCGATCGACACGCCGCGCAACGCCCGTCGTTTCCTCGACGCCGCGCATCCCGAAATCGCGATCTTCGTCAAATACGAATACTGGCTCAACCTGCTCCGCGAACTGCGGCGCCGGAAAATCCGCACCTACGTCGTGTCGGCTATCTTCCGCCGCAACTCGGTCTTCTTCCGCCCCTACGGCGGCATGTGGCGGCAGGCGCTGGAGTCGTTCGACGTGATGTTCGTGCAGAACGAGGAGTCGAAGAAACTATTGGCGACACTGGGCTTCGACAACGTGCTGGTAGCCGGAGATACGCGTTTCGACCGCGTAGCGGAAATCGCCCGTGCGGCCAAGCACATCGACATTATCGACCGTTTCAAGGGCGACAGCCGCCTGTTCGTCGCCGGTTCGACCTGGGGACCCGACGAAGACCTGCTGATCCGGCTGATCAACGACAACCCCGACGTAAAATTCGTCGTCGCACCCCACGAAATGGACGAATCCCGCATCGCACGGCTGATGAACGAAACCAAGGGCGGTGCACTTCGTTATACGCAATGCACCCCCCGCACGACATACGGTTCGCGGCAACTGCTGATCCTCGACACGGTCGGCATTCTCGCCTCGGTCTACGGTTATGCGACGTGGAGCTACATCGGCGGCGGATTCGGCGTCGGCATCCACAACACGCTCGAAGCGGCAACGTTCGGGCTTCCGGTGGCCTTCGGCCCCAACTACCAGAAATTCAAGGAGGCCCGCGACCTGGTAACGCTCGGCGCAGCCCGTTCGGTGGCCGACTACGAACAACTGCGCGCATGGTTCGTTCCCCTGCGCGACAACGAGGAGTTCCTCCTGAAAACCAGCCGCATCGCCAAGGACTACACCACCCGCCATCAGGGAGCCACGGGAATCATCGTCAAGACGATCTTTCACTAAACCCGAAAACCATATTCTGAAAAATCCCCTCTTCCGAGGGGATTTTTTAGTTATCGAACAACCGGCAGATTAGGGAACAAAGGATAGTCCCCGCCCTGTTATTCGTACAGCGATTCGCAGTATTGCTCCAGGTCCTTCCACGGATAGTACGGACCTCCGGCGACGGGCAGGCGCGCGTCGCGCTCGTTGAGCAGCACACGGACACGCACGTCGCCCGTTTTGGCGTTGCGGAAAAAGACGAACTGGACGTTGGCGGCCATCGGGGAAACCTTCTCGACGCTCCACGCCGAAGCAACGTCATCGAGCGACTCCACCCGGGCCGAAGCACCTTCGACGCCCAGCAAAGCCACCAGCGGAATGACAAAAACATCGTGGCCGAAACGAAGTGACGCCGCGAGGTCGGACCGCCCCTCGACGACCTCCCGGGCCGTTTCGACAATATTGCGCAGCAACGATTTGGCATCGGCGACAATCGGGTCGCCGAAGCGCGCCGAAGGCCCCATCTGGAGGTAACGGCGGACATTCTCACACGCCCACAGGTCGTAGAGTTCCCGGTCGGTAAAGATGTCGTAGAAAGGCTCTATCCCCAGATGATCGGCATCCTGGATGACCGAAGTGAGGATATATAGCTGCCGCATCAGTTTCACCGGATCGCCGATGCCTGCGGGATCGGTAAAGAGCGATTTCATCACCCGCCCGGGATTCATGCGCGCCCCGAAAAGACTGTCGGCCACCTTCAGGGCCGCAGCGCTGGAGGCCGACATCGAAGGCCCGTAAGCCATGTAACTGAAATCGCGGACGCTTGCGTCGCGGGTAATCCGAATCGCCGGGTTCAGTTCCTTGAGGCGTTCGTTGAAAGCCGCCATGCTCAGCATGCAGCGCGGAACCTGCGTCGAACGGCTCTCGATGCGGCACACACGGCCCTTCCGGGTCGAGAACACCGCAGAATAAGCGGCATACATGCGTCCGGCAATGGCACGGTGTTCCGCGACGCCGCGGGGCGAAAGGTCGCCGTAACGGCCCTCGGCGCCTGCGGCCAGCGATTCGGCTTTGGCCAGCACTTCGCGGCCCTTCGGGGTCAGAATACCTTCCCCGGCGGCTTTGCGAAGTATTTCGAGGGGTTCGGTATAGGTCGATGCAGAAGCGTGGTAGCGGCTCCCGTGACGGCTGTAATGGCTGATATAGAAAGGCGTATAACCGGCCGGGACCGGAGCGGCCGGACCGGGCAGGTACTCGTAGGAGTGGTAAATGCCGGCCGCACGTTCGGGATTTTCAGCGATTTCGGCAGGCGTGGTCTGCGCGGCGGCACAGGCGGCAGTCAGCAGCAGGAGCGCCAGCAAGCGGACTTTCAAGGTAAAGCGGTTCGTCATATGGAATACGGTAGTTGCCGGGACACGGGCGGCCGCGTACCGCAGGCATGGTTTATCGAAAAAATGCGCACCGGCCAGGCCAATGCCTGCCCCGATGCACATTTTCAATCCTGAATCCGCCGGATTATCGGTAGCGGGATTCGCAGTATTTTTTCAGTTCCTTCCACGGATAATAAGGGCCTCCGGCAACAGGCAGGTTGGCGTCGCGCTCGTTGTGCATCACACGAACACGCACGTCGCCCGTTTTGGCGTTGCGGAAGAAGATGAACTGAACATTGGTTCCCATCGGCGTCACCGTCTGGGCATTCCACGCCGCGGCAATGTCGTCGAGCGACTCCACCCGGTTTGCGGTCCCTTCGGCACGCAGCAGGGCCAGCAAGGGAACCACATAGGTATCGTGCCCGAAACGCAGCGAGGCCGAAAGGTCGGATTTCCCCTCGACAACCTTGTCGGCCGTCTCAACGATGTTGCGCAGCAAGGGTCCGGCGTCAGCGACGATCGGATCGCCGAAGCGCGCCGACGGGCCCATGATCAGGTAGCGGCGGGCATTCTCGCACTCCCAGAGCTTATAGAGTTCCTCCTCGGTAAAGATTTCATAGAACGGCTCGATGCCCAGATGGCTGACATCCTGCGTAATAGCGGCCAGCATGAAGAGCTCGTTCATCAGTTCGAGCGGCTCGTCGATGCACGAAGGATCGGTAACGAGCGATTTCATCAGCCTGTCGGGATTCACCCGCATCCGGGTAAGGCTGTCGGCGACCTCTCCGGCCGCCTTGCGGCTCGCCTTGAGCGAAGGACCGTTGGCCAGATAACCCATATCGCGGGCACTCGCGTCACGCGTAGCGCTGATCGCCGGATTCAGTTCCTTGAGGCGCTCGTTGAATGCCGCCATGCTCAGGATACAGCGCGGAACCTGCGTCGAGCGGCTCTCGATGCGGCACACGCGGCCTTTGGCCGTCGAGAAAACTTCGGGATAAGTCGCATACATACGCTCGGCGATACCCCGGTGTTCCTGCACGCCGCGGGGCGAAAGGTCGCCGTAACGTTTTTCGGCATCCGCGGCCAACGCCTCGACTTTGGCCAGTACCTCGCGGCCCTTAGAGGTCAGCTTACCGGCCTCGGCGGCTTTGCGCAACGCGGCGAGCGGCTCGGCATACGCGGCCTCGGTGGAATGGTAACGGCTGCCGTGACGGCCGTAATGGCTGATGTAAAACGGTTTGTAACCGGCGGGAACCGGAGCGGCCGGACCGGGCAAAAACTCGTAGGAGTGGTAAATACTCGCGGAACGCTCGGGACGAGCCGCAAGTTCGGCAGGGGTGGGCTGCGCAACGGCGCAGGTCGCGGCCAGCAGCAGGAGCGCCAGCAGGCGGGTTTTCAGTGTAAAGTATCTCATAGTCAGCATTTGTTGGTCATTATTCGGAGTACGAGTCGGTCGGTTTCATTCATACCGTCGCGGCCTATGGACGTGAGGTTGCGGATACATTTGTCGACATCCTCCTCGATAATGCCCTCGACAGGGCTGACGCAATGGCCGTCCATGGCCATCATCGCCGACAGGACGGCTGTCGAAACGCCGCTCGTAAGTTTCATCGCACAACTGGGCTTCGCCCCGTCGCAGATCATGCCAGTCAGGTTGGCTATCATGTTCTTCACCGCAGCAGCAGCCTGGTCGTAGCCGCCGCCCATCAGGTAGGTAATACCGCAGCTCGATCCCGTCGCCGCAACCACACAGCCGCACAGCGCCGAAAGGCGGCCGAGGCTCTGCTTGATGTAGATGACCGTAAGGTGGCTCAGAGCGAGCGCCCGGATCGTCTGCTCCTCCGAAGCGTGTGTTTCGTCGGCATAGACCACCACGGGCAGCGTCGCGGCGATACCCTGGTTGCCGCTTCCCGAATTGCTCATCACAGGGATCATCGCCCCGGCCATGCGGGCGTCGCAGGCGGCCGAAGTGTAGGAAAGTATCCGGGTGAAGATGCTGTCGCCCATCACCTGCCGTTCGCGGTCGCAGCACAGCGTGCGGCCCACGCAATGACCGAACTCACCGGCAAAGGAGCGTTCGGCGGCAGCCTTGTTCAGGCGGCGGGTTTCGAGAATGAAACGCAGTTCGTCCAGGGGTGAAGTCGTAGCGAAGTCCCACACGCGGCCGAGGGTCAGGGGCACGTCGCCCTCCTGGCAGTCGCCGGCTGCGGGAGTACGCTTGTCGAGCAGCACTTCGCCGTCGCGGCTGACGAAGACAAACGAAGTATGTCCTCCCGCGATGACGGCCACGGCCTTGCGGCCGGCAGCTTCCGCCTCCACTTCGATATAGAGCTTGTCGTCGATGTCTTCTTTCAGGCAGATTGCGATCCGCCGCTCGTCGATCATGCGGCGGCCGCGCTCAACAGCCTCCGGCGTCACGTCGCGCAGCACCTCCAACAGGTACTCCGAACGCCCGACCAGCGCCCCGAGGGCTACGGCGATCGGCAGGCCGATCATCCCCGTACCGGGGATTCCGACGCCCATGGCATTCTTGAGGATGTTGGCGCTCAGGCGCACCGTGATTTCCCCGGGCTCCGCGCCCAGCGTCTCCGCCGCACGCGCCGTACAGAGGGCCACGGCTATCGGCTCGGTACATCCGATAGCAGGGACCACCTCCCGGTTGATAAGGTCAATGATTCGTTTGCGTTCCGTTTGGGATATCATGCGGTTCCAGGTTGAGAGGCAAAGATACAAATTTTTTCGCTATTTTTGCAGCATCAAAACAGACTCCCGCCATGGAAAACCCTAAAAACCGCAAGTGGAAAGTCCTCACGAGCGAATACCTGGCCCGCAAACCGTGGTTCACGGTACGCCACGAAAGCCTCGAACTGCCCGACGGGCGCCGTGTTCCGGACTACTACGTGCTCGAATACCCCGACTGGATCAACGTGATCGCCATCACCCGCGACGGGCGGTTCGTCCTGGTCGACCAGTACCGCCACGCACTGGGTGAAACGTCGTACGAGATTCCCGCCGGCGTGACGGAACCGTCCGACGAGTCGATGGTTGCCGCAGCGCAGCGCGAACTGGCCGAGGAGACGGGTTACGGCGGCGGCGAGTGGCGTCTGCTGACGACGCTTTCACCCAACCCGGCCACACACACCAACCTCACCTACTGCTTCCTCGCAACAGGCGTCGAAAAGCTCGGTGAACAACACCTCGACCCGACGGAAGACCTGCGCGTGCACCTGATGACGCGCGAAGAGGTGCTCGAACTGCTCCGCACCGACCGCATCCGGCAGGCCCTGATGGCCGCACCGCTGTGGCGTTATTTCTCGGAAAACAACGAATAGAAAGCCCGCGCTACCAACTCCGTATCTGGGCATCGAGCCAGGCCAGGCGCATCGAATAGCTGGCCTTCAGGCGGTCAATGGCCTCGTCGAACGCGAGCAGTTCATCGCCGTTGGGCATCAGAACCTCCTCGCCGGAGATGTCGATCTCGGGCCAGCGGTCCTGGTTGCGCCGGGCTGAATCGGAGATATAGTCGCGCTGCGCCTCGATGTAGTCGGGCACGGTCGCTAAGAACGGGTAGAGCGCTTCCCAGCGTTCGCGCGCCTGCTTGCGGACCGCACGGCTCAGGAACAGCCGCGAATACCACATGCTGGTCTCCCTGACCATCCACCGCTCGGCGTCGGCCAGCGTCAGCGTGCCGTAGTCGAAATCCCAGACGGGACCCGCCGTCAGTTTACCCCCGCGGGGCTTGTGGATATAGAAACTCTTGGGATGCTTGATCTCCTGGTTGCCCATCAGTTCGTTGACGATCCAGTAATCGACGAACGAGGTGATGTCGAACATCGCCGCCGGATCGCGGTAATCCTTGTCGAAGAGCAGGTTGTCCGCTTCGTTGAAATAGTTCCGGATATACTGGAACTGCGCCCCGGTAATCGACTCATCGGGCGACTTGATGTTGACCGGCATGTCGGAATACGACGACCGGAATTTATTCATTTCGTCGAAGTAGGTGTCCATTTCGAGCAGGTAGCCGCCCGTCAGGGCGTCGCCCGCGTTGTCGTCGGTGGTCAGTTCGTCGATGTCGAGGCGGTTTTCATCGATCTTGATCTGCTCGACGACGAGGTAGTTGCCCAGGTATTCGCCGTTGAACCAGACCTCCGCATAGCGCGTGCGGGGCGTCCATTGCAGCGAAGTGTGCGAAGCCACGTAATGGGCGATGCGGTTGCGCATCAGCGTTCGGTCCATGTAGTTGGCGATCAGACACCAGCGTTTGTGCTTCGGCATACCCAGTATCCCGGTCTTCTTCGAGAGTTTCAGCGCATAGGGCTTCTTCTCCCATTTCCACGTCGAGTTGCCGCGCCCCTTGACTTCGGTCGCCATCGTCGGCAGGTCGTCGAAACCGCCGTTACCTTCGATGCGGATCGTCCCGGCGACCCAGGTATCGGTATCCACGACCGGGGACGACGCCGTAACGTAGACCACGGGCAGGCCCGCAGCCGACGCTGCCGAACTCCTGAGCGTAAACGGCTCGGAGGTCATCCGCTGTCCCCCGACCTCCACCGAGAGGCAAACCTGCTCGTCGTAGGCCCGCCCCGCAGCCGGATCGGTGATATAAATCGAGAACACGCCGTTTACCGGGCCGCTCCAGCCCGTCACCGTGCACCCCGACGAGAACGATCCGCCGGGCGCAGCCGTGAGTTCGGCGCGGGAGAGAGTCCACGCCGGTTTCCAGGGCGAGAGCGAAAAGCGCAAACAGCCCGTCTCGCTGCGCTCCAATTCGAGCGTCTGCGACGCGAGCGTGATTTCGAGCGGCTTGCCGGGACCCTCGTCCGAGTCCGAACAGCCGGCGGCGAACAGCGGCAGCAGAACCGCTAAAATCCGGAATATCCTATTGACGTGCATCTTCATAACTTCCATCGACATAATAACCTTTTTCCGACTCTTTACCGTCGACCAGCTCCTTCACGATGCCGTTCCGGAGGTTGTATTCGCGGAAGAGTTCCTCGTAATCGCGTGTATAGGCCGCATCGGGCACGACATTGACATCGAAGCGGAGTTTCAGCACCCCCGCCGGAAGGATGTTGCCGTAAACCCAGACGGTGTGGTCGACCGCGCCGACGTTCTTATTGCTATTGTACGTCAGGCGGATGTGCTGCGTACGCCCCGGGGGTACGATGATGCGCGACTTGCGGTCGGCGATGATACATCCGCACGAAGTCTGTATCTCGTGGATCACCAGCGGGTTGTCGCCCGTATTGGTCACCGGGAATACCAGGTCGAGCGTCTGCCCCTGCAAAATCGGGAAATAGTGCCGTACGGGGTCCTTGGCCTCGACGGAGGTCGGCCGCACGCGCTTGCTGCAGGAGGAAAATAACACGGCTGCAACAAGCAGCACGGCGTATGTCAATCCGCTTTTTCGCATAACTACGGAATTAAGTAAATTTCATCGGCGGCAAGCTGCACGCGGCCGCCTTCGGGACGCAGCGCTTTGACCGTAATCCGTTCCGCTCCCGAAAGGTCCACGGGACCGGAAACCGTAAAAATCCGGCCTTCGGCATCGGACGCCGGTTCTAACGTTTTGTACAACACGCCGTCCTTGTAAATCGCTACGCTCTGCGGCGCACGGAGGCGGTGGCGGGGCAGGTCGAGGAACGACATTTCGAACCGGTGCGCCCGGGAAGCCGCCCCGGCAGGGATTCCGACCTCCAGGTCGGCCGAACTGATGTGCCAGCCGTAGTGGTATCCGGCGGAAAGTCCGCGCACGCCGTCGGTCAGCACCCCGAGGTCCGCATAGCGTTCATCGGGCTTCGACACGGCTTTCAGCCCGGCGCCCAGCAACAAGTCCGAAACCGTTTCGGCCCGGGCAATGCGGCTGCGCCATGCGTCGAGGTACTCCCCGACGGGAAGCCCCGATTCGCTGATGTGTTTCATCGCGGCGAAGGAGGCGGACTCCTCCAATGCCGCGAGCCATTTTTCGGCCTGCGGCTTCACCCGGAGCCGGTCGCCCGTCCGCTCCGCAAATCCGAACGGACCGGCGGCATGGCGGCGGGCCACTTCGAGCCGCGTATAGCTCAGGGCCGTCAGCAGTTCATGCAGGCGCCGGCGTTCGGCATCCTTCGCCGTGGGCAGTACGCGCCCCAATGCGTCGTAGAAGGCGACGAACTCCCCGGCGTCGAGCCACGAGGCCTCTGCATCGCGGATACTGCCGTAAAGGTTCAGCCCCGTTCCGGAAGCTGCGGCCCGCCGTTCGGCCTGCACACAGAAATCGGCCAGCAAATCGCCCGACTTCGGATAATTCGCCGCAAAATAACGTCGTATCAGCCCCTCGACGGGCTGGGCGGGATCGCGCATCAACGACGCCAGCACATAAGTCCGCATGTCGTCGAAAGGCACGTAGTCGTAGCCGCTGCCGTTGAGAAAAACTCCTTCCACTCCCTTGTCACGGTAGAAGTGCAACCGCTCGCCCATTCGTTCCAACACGGGAAACGGCGTCAGGTAGTCGTCGTAATTCTGGATGTAGTCCCAGATGTAAACCTTGCCGGTGACGTTCTTCCAGCGGTCGAGCCGCGCGGCGAACTTCTTCCCCCGGGCGGATTTCAGCGCATCGGCCGACAAGGGCAGTTCCATGGCGCTGACGATAACTCCCGCATTGGCAGGCATCTCCACGGCGGGAGGTTCCTGCACCGAGAGGTAACCCAGCGTGAAGAATGTGTGGCGGGGAAAACGCCCGGCGAGCCGCCCGATCATCTGCATCACGGCCGGAGTCGCGCTCTTCGGCGTATTGCCCACGGCCGAACAGGCTTTGCAGGTACAGACGGCATCGTCGTCGGCCGGGGCGATCACGAACCGCTCCGGAATGGAGTCGCCCTCGCCAAAGTTATCCACGACGTATGCTTCGATGCGGCGGAACGTCTCGTCGGACGAAAAACAGAACTGCCCGTCGTAGGCCTCGCCGCCGACCGTAGCGAAGACCTCCTGCGGAGCATCCCCGGCCAGCACACGATCCAGTTGGTGGCCCCAAAGCCCCCACCCTGTTTCGACGTTGTCCGTCGAGAGGATTCCCGCGAGGTCCACATCCTGCGCCGCAGGGGTGTAGAGGCCCCGATAGCCGAACGCAAAGCATCCCACCGTATCGCGCAGGCCGACTGCCGCAGGCGGCAGGTCGGCAGCCTCGATGCGCACATCCTCCCCGGAAAGCGACTTCATCAACTGGTATTGCAGCCAGAGCATCGTCCGCCCGTCGCGGGCTGTAATGCGTATGCCCCGGCGGTCGCGTTGCACGCAGAAATCGCCCTTCAGCAGCGAGTCGACGCGTACCGTAAGCCCGAACAGCTTCCGGTCGCCTGCGGCTTCGTCCGGAACTGTCCGGCTGCCGCCGTCAGCGCGCCGGCGCAGGTGGTCGCGCAGGTAATCGGCCCAGCGGACATCTTCCCGCGAACCGTCGTCGGCCGGCGCGACCGCATAACCCGCACAGTCGGCGGGCGACAGGCCCGCAGCGGAGCAGCCCGCCCCGGCAAGAAGCAGGCACAGGGTCGCGCAAAGGAGCGCCGGAATCCGCTTAGAACGAGATATACAACTGGACATAAATATTGTACATATTTCTGTATCGGGTCTGGACCGCATCGTATCCCATGCGTTTCTCCGTATAATAAGTGTACCACGTGCCGAGCAGGCCCATCGTGATATTGGGCGCAAACATATACTGTCCGCCCATGCCCACCATCGTATTGGCATGGTCGAAGGCTCCCGGCAACGCCCGGTCGAGCACCGACAGTTCAGGAGCCGAACCGATGCCCGCCATGCCAACCACGTACGAACGCCCGTCGTCCACCGGATAATAGCGCACCTGGGCCATTGCGTTGTAGTAGAATTTCGAGTCGATGACAAAGAAATCGCATTTGCCGTTCAGCCACACCGGACCGATGAACTTCGCGACACCCGGACCTGCGGACCAGAGGTTGCGGCCTTCGAGCCGGCGATAGCCGACGCGGGCTTCGGCTTCCCAGTCGCGGCGGAAGAACTTGGTCACCGAGGCATTGCCCATCCACCTGGGGAAATACTGGTCGGCCCAGGCGAAATTCACCATCGTCTGCCAGTCGCGCGGGAATTTGTGAATCCATTCGCCCTGCAACTGGACGCCCACGCCGCCGCCGTCGAACGACGTGGCGTTGGCATTGATATCCTCCTCGCGCTCGCCGTTGCGGCCCGCATAGTTGACCCGGCCCGTATAGGTATTCTTCGGCTGTTTGCGCGTATACTGGAGCGTGGCGACGGACTGGATGGCGTAATCGTCGCCGTAGCGCGACTGCAGGTATTCCAGCCCGATTTCGTTTTGGAGCATCCCGTAACGCAGCCCCTTGAGGTGGCGGTTGAAAGAGTAGAACTCGGCAGCCGAAGGCTCGTAGTTCTGCTGGTAGAAATAAGCCAGCCCGTACTCCTTTTTCTTCTCGTAGGCGAGGCCCTTGGCATAGAGCAGCGACTTGTTTTTGGCGTCGTAGTAGAGCGCCGTATCGAGGACCGCCAACGCCTCGTCGGCACGCCCCCGGCGGGTCAGGTCCAGCGCCCGGTACTCGCTGCTCTGCGAGAGCGCCCCCGTCAGCTGGCGGTTGCCGGGATAGTCCCACAGCACGGGCCGGACCAGTTCGATCGAAGCCTCGTACTGCCCTTCGGCATCGAGCGAGGCGGCCTTCTTGGCCAGGTAGAACGGTTCGCGGGGATGGCGCGCCAGTCCCCGGTCGGTATATTCGCGGAAAACGTCGTCGCGTCCCATCTGCGAAGCGGCATTGATGGCGTAGCGCAACGCCTGATCGTTAGACGGGTCCAGCGTCAGCAGTTGGTCGGCCTCGGCGAAGGCGTGGGCCATGGCTCCCTCCTCCAGGCACTGCTTGATGTAGGGAATAGCGATGTCGGCATAACCCGCCACATAAAAATCGCGCATCTGGGGATCGGCCCGTTCGATAGCGCCCAGGTAGAGATACATCGCCTCGGACGTGCGGCCCATGCGGTCGAGCACGAGGGCCCGTTTGCCGATCAGGTTTTCCGTATCCGGGAAACGCGTCGCCAAGGTATCGAGCGTAGCCATGGCATCGGCGTAACGCTTCATCCGGATGCGGCACGAGAACACCTTCTCCCAGGCGGCACGGAGCGTCTCCGCGTCGGTCGGCTGCCGGGTGACGAACATCGCGGCAGGCAGCGCTTCGGTGAAGAGTTCCTGTTCCATCAGGCGGTCGGCACGCTGCAACTGCATGCGGCAGAGCGCATCGGTCAGCTCCTCATCGCCGGGATAGCGTTCGCACAACTGCATCAGCCGGTTGAAGGCCTGGCGCTCCTCGCCCATGTTGCGGTAAATCAGGTATTCCTTGTAAAGCACCGATTTATCGTCGCCGTAGTAACGTTTCGTCTCGCGCAGGTAGAAGAGCGCGTCGTCGTTATAACCACGCATCATCGAAGTGTTGAGCAGGTAGTCGAGCACTTCGCGGCTGTGGTCGCCGCGTTCGAAAGCCGTGCCGTAGAGCACATACGGGTCACGCTGGCGCTCGGCGCGCGCGGCATCGAGCACCAAGGTGTTATAAAGCCGCTGCAATTCGGGCGTAGTCCGCCCCCGCATGCGGTCGCGCATGAAGGCCAGCGCCTCGGGGTGGCGGTTCATCTCGCTCAGGATGCCCACCTTTTTATACACCAGCGTCACGCTGCCCGGCAGGGCGGCCAGTCCGCGCGAGGTCCAGGCCAGCGCCTGCTCCTGTTCGCCCTCCTGCAAATGCAGGTTGATGATATCGAGGTAATACTGTTCGTTGTCGGGAACGCTTTTCAGCAGTTCTTCGAGCGTCAGGATGGCTGTTTTTCGGTCCCCGGCGCGTTTCTGGCGCTGGTAGTTCAGTTCCATCGAGTAGACCATATCCTTGTGCAATACGGTGTCCTGCGGATAGATCTGGTTGATGCGTTTCAGCAGGCGGTCGGCTTCGACGTGGTTGCCCTGCTTGCGGTAGAGATCGATCTTACGCCGCCACAGCCCCCGCCAGTAGGGATTCACCTCCAGCAGTTCGTTGACGAAACAGATGGCACTGGAGTAGTTCTGCGTGATGTCCTCGACATCGACCAGCAGTTGTTTGGCCTCGACGTTGTCGTAATTGATATCGACGGCCTTGAGCAGGTAGTAGCGCGACTTGTCGTAGTCCTTCGCATTGAACCAGTATTTTCCCAGCAGGAATTGCAGGTTCGAGGCAAACGAATACTTCTCCACGCCTTCGTCGAGCAGCCGCTTGCCCTCTTCCCACTGTTCTTCGGCGAAATAGCCCTGCACCTTCTCGGCATACTCCTCCGGCGTCATGTCCCGCGCGGAAACGTGCAGGGGCGCCAGGACTGAGAAAAGAAGAACGGCCGTAAACAGGAGCCTTGCGAGGATTCGTATCGGATTTTTCATACTGCTTACAGGATTTAATGATCATTACCAGGAGTAGTCCCACCAACCGAGGGGGGGGGAACGTTCGGCCTGTCCACCGCTACGGCCGCATCACGCTGGCTGAAACCCTTGCGCGTCATCTGGCCCCACTTGTAGTCGCGGGACATGAGGTGGTTGAGATACCCCTTCAGCGAAAAAAAGGTGATCAGCGGATGGTAGATAAACGGTTCGAGGATGGATGCTGCAATGATCCATATGTATTCATAGCCCCGCCGGTAGAGCGTGCCCAGGTAATAGTCGTAGGCGACGACGACCAGCGAAAGGAACTGACAGAAAAGGTAAATGGCCAGGAAAATCACCCACATCGTACTCCAGTTGACGGCCCCGGTGATAGCCAGGAAGAGGAACACGAGAAATCCCGTGGCCTCGATAATCGGGGCCAGGAATTCGAAGATGACCATGTAGGGCAGCGTGATGAGGCCCGTCTGGCGGTAGGTCTTGTTGAAAATCATCTTGCGGTGGATCATCAGCGCCTGCATCAGTCCGCGGCCCCAGCGCGTACGCTGACGGTAGAGCACCACGAGGTTCGGGGGTCCCTCCGTCCAGCAGCAGGTCTCGGGGACCTGCACGACCTTGTAGGGACGCGAGAAGTCGCACATGTAGCCCACCATGCGGGCCAGCAGGTCCATGTCCTCGGCGAAGGACATCGGGTCGTAACCGCCCGCCGCAATGGCCACCTGGCGGTCGAAAAGCCCGAAGCCGCCCGAGACGTTGGGCATGGCGTTGATCGCCGACCAGCCCATCTTGCCCACCAGGTAGGAACGCATGTACTCCAGGTTCTGGAACAGCGGAATCGGCGTATGGGGCGGCCGGACCTCGACCACCTGCCCGTCCTTGATCCGGCAGCCGTTGGCCATGCGCATCGTGCCGCTCACGGCAATCACATGCTTCGACGACGAGAGCACGGGCCAGATGCAGCGGTAGAGGGCGTCGCGGCGCAAGATGCAGTCCACGTCGGTACAGATGAAATAGGGATACGATGCGGCGTTGATGCCCGCATTCGAAGCGTCGGCCTTCGTACCACCGTTCTCCTTGTCGACGACGATCAGCCGGTGATACTCGGGGTTCGTCGACTTGAGCACGCGCCGGAACGGCTGGGTCTTGATGCGCTCGATATAGGCGAAGGGGACCTCGATCAGTTCATAGTGCTCGATCAGCTTGTCGAGCGTCGAATCCTTGCTGCCGTCGTTCACGATGATCACCTCGAAAAGCGGATAGTCCAGGCCGAGCATCGAGTCGACGTTGTCGATGATGGTCTTCTCCTCGTTGTAGGCCGGCGCGATCACCGACACGCCGGGCGTATAGGGCGATTCGCTCAGCACCTTGCGCACGTAGTTGTCGTCGTAATAGTTCCTGCGGAGTTTCAGCGAGATGAACGACAGGAACATCATGACGATAAAGCTGATCGCCAGGAAACTCGTATAGAAGAATACGAAATAATTGAAAAAATCGAACAAAAACTCTTTCATGCCCGGTTCGTTAAGGGGTTCTTGACGTGGGCGAAAAGTTGCGAGGCATACCCCGTCGTCAGGGCTTCGAGCTGCCCGAAAAGGCTGCGGCCCGACTCCCCGTAATCGTAGAGGCAGGTCAGCGCACAGAGTTTCGTGCCCTGGTCGTCGGCACGCTCAAAGGCTTCGTGAAGGAATCCGAGCGCCCGCCCGGTCCGCAAACCGGCCACGGAGGCCAGGATGTTCCGCTTGATGTATTCGGGCTGCACGTCGTAGATTTCGACCATCTTCGGCTCGGACTCGACGTATTGCATGCCGCCGAGCGTGCGGATGATCTCATTGCGCAGCGTCCAGGTTTTCGTGTTGAGCATGTCGAGCAGCGGCGGACAGTTGTCGGTCTGTTCGAAGAGCTTAATCTCGCTCACGAAGAAAGCCTTCACATTGTCCTCGACCGAACTGTTAACCCACTTGAGGAAACTCGGAACCACGAATCCCATCTTCTGGCGGTGCTGCACGATCATATGGATTTCGGCCATGTCCCACTTGCTGAGTTTCATCGTGGTATCCTCGTCGAAGAAGCGGAACGGGTTGCTCTGGCTCAGCCACATGTAGGCGAAACGCGCAGCGTGGCGCAATTCGATGCGGCGGTGGTAGAGGAAACGCACCAGCACGGCCTCGGAGACGTATCCGTTGACCGACTGGATCGACAGCAGGGCCTGAATCTTATGCCGCGGCCGCCCGAACTGGATTTCGCGCTCGAAGAAACTGCCTACCTTGAATACGCCCTGCACATTCTGCATGTTGTAGTTGTTGATCGCCTTGTCGCCCAGCTCGCTCTTGATCTTGATGAGCACCTGGACCAAAAAACGCATCTCCTGGCGCTTGAGGCTCTTTTTGATGTCATGATTCACCAGGTCGGCGATCTCGCCGATGGTGCGGTTCTCGCGGTCGGCCAAGACCGATTTCAGGGGATCGTAAAACCGCTTGTAGATGCGGGCGAAAAGATTCTTTTCCCGCTGGCGGCGGTAGATGCCATAGGCCAGGTAGAGAGCGAGGAACAGGTAGAAAACCACGCACAACGTAACGACAGCGATACAGATGCGCAGCACGACCGGATAGCCGATAAACTTATAGTACAGCAGGTAAAAATAATATGTCAGGTAATCAAACCCGGACAAAACTTCATCCATCGGCTCTCGTTCAAATCGTCCTTTCCGCCGCACAACTGCGGATAAGACCCGTACAGGTCACAAAGTTAGGGATTTTTTGGAAAAACCGAACAACATTGTGCACTTTTTTATTTACCATATCATTCAGAATAACACACAATAGTTCGAAAACACCCCGCAAAAACCAAACATATCAGCCTAAGAACAACCCAATAACGCCCGAACAGGCATTCAGAATCACCGGCAGCGGCCTGCGTCACGGCGATTCTTTTGCCCGTAATTTGCAATTCCACCCCAAAAACTCCGTCTATGTACCTTTCGATCACCGTCAAACTGCTCGTCGGCATGCTGGGAATCATCTTCTTCCTGCGCATCTCGGGCAAAACCCAAATGGCGCAACTCACGCCGCTCGATTCGGTCAACGCCTTCGTACTCGGCGCCCTGGTCGGCGGGGTCATCTACAATCCCGACACCTCGGTCTGGCAGTTGGTCTTCACGTTCGTCGTCTGGACCGCCGTGAACGTCGCCCTGCGCTACCTGATGCGCTTCCGCCGCATCCGCAAAGCGATCAAGGGCGACACAGCGATGCTCGTCCGCGACCGCAAGTTGGTGCTGCGCGAGTTCCGCCGCAACGGCCTCGAAATGGAACAGTTCCGGACCCTGCTGCGCGAAAACGGCATTTTTTCGATGTTCGACGTGGACGACGTGCGTTTCGAGACCAACGGCCGCATCACCGTCTCGCGGCGCAACGAACCGCCCGAGTCCTACCTGCTGGTCAACGGCGGCAAAATCCTCGACGACTCGCTCCTGCGCTGCGGCAAAACCCGACACTGGCTCACACGCCGCCTCCGGGAGGAAGGCTGCCCCGATGTGGAAAAACTGTTCTGCGTCGAATGGACGCCCGGCAAGGGGTTCTACATCGCCCCGATGGAGGAACGCGGGCGGGGCTCCCGATCCGGGCAGGACACTCCTTCGGCCGACTGACGGCAAAAAAAGGGCGGCCCACGAATGGGTCGCCCGGATCATCGGCCGATACGGTTATTTGCCGACGGTCTGCGCCAGCGCCACGAAGTAACGCGCTGGCTCCAGCCCGAGGGCTGCCAGCAGTTCGGCCTCGGGAGCGCTGCCGCGTGTGATCGAACGCAGGCCGTGACCCGCCGTATAGATATTCACGTTTTCGGCATAACCCGCGGCGTCCTGCCCGCAGAGGTAACGGACATGCTCCGCCGGGATGTTCTTACCTTCGTAAGCCGTCAGGTCGGCCAGGTAAACCAGGTTCAGTGGAGCGGTATAGACAAAGTCCTGCATTCCGGCCAGTTTGCGGCGGTCGCCCTCCAGCACACGCACCAGTTTTTGCCCCTTGGCATCGTAGGAATAGACGCCTTCGGCGAAGAACGCATAGACACGGATCGGATAGAGCGCCAGCGCCGAAGGGGCCGTCAGGCGGTCCGGTCCGGGGCGGTTGATGCCGGCGGCAGCCCACATTACACCCGAAAGCTCTTCGAGCGTCAGCGGCGCAGCCGCATATTCACGCCACGAGCGGCGGTTTGCCAGCGCCTCGTTCACGCTTGTTCCACCCACGGTGTCGGGCATCACGAGGGCGATCTCCGGTCCGTATTTCACTTCGGTTTTCGTCGCCGCGGCCTTCTCGGCCGACGGACTCCCGCAGCACGCCGTCATCAGCAGCGCCGCGCAGGCAATCAGATTCGTTTTCATTTTTTCCATGTAATTAGTTGTGTCGCAGCTAAGATAAAAAAAATTCCGATTCGCGCGCATGTTTATCAACACAAATCCGATTCCGCCCCCTTAATCGAAAACAGATTCCGAAACAGAATCGAGCACGGTGACGATCTCCTCGCCGTAAAGTTCGGCTTTGCGGGCCCCGAAGCCCGCGATCGTGAGCAGGTCGCCGGGCGAGCTGACATCGCCCCGGGCCACATTGAGCAGGTCGCGGTTCGAGGCGATCACAAAGGGTTTGTGCCCCATATTCGCCGCACGCGCGTCGCGCCACCGGCGGAGCGCCTCGAAACGCTCGCACTCCTGCGGCGTAAGGTCCGATGTTACAGGCAGAAATTCCCGGACGAGCGCCGCCTGCAATGCAGGCGCATCGGAAGCCTCTTCGTTGTAGAAAATAATAAGCGTCCACGAATTGCGGCTTCGCAGGCATCCGCAGTGCATGCGCGATACGCGGACAGCCGAAAGAAATTCGTTCACCGTCCGCTCGTCATGCTCGCGCAGAGCCGGGTCTACGCGGATTTCAAAAGTTTTGATCCTCATAATCTGTCGTTTAAAGTTGCGGAGCCAAATATAGACGAAAGAGGCGGAATATGCAACATTTGGTCCGGAGCCCGGGATTTTTGATTACCTTTGCAAAAAGCCAACACCGAAATATGAAACCGGAAACCGTCTGTACCGTCGTTTTTTCACCGACGGGGACTTCGAAAAAAATCGCCGCGGCAGTGGCCCGGGGCATCGCCTCCCGGGCCGGGGAAGACCCCGCGGAAGCCGCCGCCCTGAAAACCATCGATCTGACGCATGCAGCGGCACAGTCCGCGACGCTGCCGGCGGACACAGTGGCCGTCATCGCCGCCCCCGTCTACGGAGGACACGTCGCCCCGACGGCCGTAAAACGGCTCGAAACGCTCCGCGGCGCGGGAACGCCCGCCGTCATCATCGCCGTCTACGGCAACCGGGCCTTCGAAAAGGCCGCGGCGGAGTTGGCGGAACTGGTCTCCCGGCAGGGATTCGTCCCCGTGGCCGCCGCCGCATTCGTCGGGGAACACTCGTACAGCACCGACGCCGCACCCATTGCCGCAGGGCGGCCCGATGCGCAGGACCTCGCCCAGGCTGCGGCGTTCGGCGCCGCAGTCCGCCAAAAACTCGCGGCAGAGACGCCGGCGCCAATCGACGCTGCAAAGCTGAAGGACCTGCATACGCCCCTGCTGCCGATGCTGCGGTTTATCAGCTTCGTCGTGGGCTACCGTCGCCGCCAGAAGAAAAACCCCGTCGTCTACCTGCCCGCAGGCGATCCCGGCCGCTGCACCCATTGCGGCCGCTGCGCCGCGATCTGCCCGACGCAGGCCATCGCACGCGGCGACGAAGTGCACACGGACCCGGCCCGCTGCATCCGCTGCTGCGCCTGCGTCAAAGGGTGTCCGGTCGGCGCACGCACCTTCGAAACTCCCTTCGCCGCAGCCCTCGCACGCAGTTTCACCCGGCGTAAACCTCCCGTAATGCTCTTATAGACAGTGATCGAACGACTCCCGTCTCCAGCTCCGCACGAACTCGACGCCCTTACCAGACTGTGGGAGAGTTCGGTACGCGCCACGCACCGATTCCTTACCCCGAAGGACATCGAATTTTACCGACGCATGGTGCGCGAAGAGGCGCTTCAGGCCGTGGAACTCTATGTAATACGGGATAACGAAAACGGCTTCGCGGCCTTTGCAGGCGTCGAAGCCGATATGCTCGAAATGTTATTCGTCGCACCCTCCGTACGCGGAAAGGGATTGGGGCGCAAACTCATAGAATACCTCGTCGCCCACCGCGGAATCCGGCGGGTGGATGTCAACGAGCAGAATACGCAGGCCGTGGGATTTTATGCCCGCATGGGCTTTCGCGTTGCATCGCGCGATGCGCTGGACCCCTCGGGCAGACCCTACCCCATTCTCCACCTCACACTTTAGGACCGGATTACCACCGTCACGGACATCGGCCCGTGGGCGCCGAAAACCAACGCCTGCTCGATGTCGGCGGTCTTCGAAGGCCCCGACACGAAACAGCCGTAGCCGAAATCGTCGACCTCGGGCCGCACGACGGCCTCGTGCATCGTGTCGACGACGGCATCTTTCGGAACGACGATCACGAGCGCCGTAGCTCCGAAATAGAGGGCTTTGTGGCGGATGTCCTGCGCGATCCACACCGCACCGTTCTCCGCAACGCCGAATGCTCCCGCCACGACGCCCAGGTCGACATCTACCAGGCAGTGCGGGTCTTCCACCGAATCGGGATCGAGTGTGGCAAGGGTCAGCTCCGGCAGAACCGAAGCGATCGTCCGTGCATCGGGATAACAGCGGCGAACCACCTCGTCGAGGGTTTCGCCGGGTTGCATCCGCACGGCTTTGCCCCCGGCAGCTTCGAGCCGCTCGGCAAACGTCGCCGCGGGATCGTCGAACCGCTGGGGTGTGAAATCCGCCTCGGGACGCGGATATTCAGGCATCCCGTCGGCGGATAATTTTATCAGTATCTCGTCTTTACTACTCATCTTTTTTTGTTTTTTTCCACCAGGCATTGAACGTCTGCGGCGCAAAGGGCGGCATAGCGCGGCCGGGAGCGCTCCACGGATTCAGCCCGTTTTCGAGCACGAAACGCGGCAATTTTTCGGCGACGCGGGCCAGGGCGATACCGCCGTAAAAGCGCCGCCGTCCACCCATGACAAAATCCATTCCCCTGACCGAAAGTTTCTTCACCGGATCGGCCAGGCGCAACCCGTCGAGTTGCTGCCGCCACATGTAGATCTGCTCCCCGAGGTCGATCCGCGCCGGGCAGACATCCGAGCAGGAGTAGCACAGCGAGCAGGCCGAGACGTTGCCGTGGTAGAGCTTCGGCGAACGGAGCATCCCGAGGTTGATGCCCAGCGGCCCGGGAATGAAATACGAATAGGAGTAACCGCCCGAACGGCGATAGACCGGGCAGGTGTTCATGCAGGCCCCGCAGCGCAGGCATTTGAGCATGTTGCGGTGCGCAGCGTCGGCCAACCACTCCGAACGGCCGTTGTCGACCAGGATGACGTGAATCCGCTTGCCCGGCGCAGGCTTGCGGTAGAGCGACGTATAGGTCGTGACGGGCTGCCCCGTGCCCGAGCGGGCCAAAAGGCGCGTGAAGACCGCCAGCGCCTCCATGTCGGGAATCACCTTTTCCAGCCCCATGATGGCGATGTGCAGGTCGGCGAACGAGGTTCCCAGGTCGGCATTGCCCTCGTTGGTGCAGACGGCCAGCGCCCCGGTCGAGGCCACCGCGAAATTGACGCCCGTCATCGAGACATCGGCCCCAAGAAACTTGGGACGCAGGGCCTTTCGTGCGGCATGGGTCAGGTAGGTAGGGTCGCTGTTGCCCGGTTCGGTGTGCATTTCGCGTTCGAACAGCGCGCCGACCTCCTCGCGCCGCACGCCGATCGCCGGCAGGACGATGTGGCTGGGCGGCTCGTGCAGCAGTTGCATGATCCGTTCGCCGAGGTCGCTTTCGACGGCATCGACGCCCCGTTCATGCAGGTAAGGCGTCAGGGCGCACTCCTCGGAAAGCATCGACTTGCTCTTGACGAGGTTCGAACCTCCGTGCTCCCGGATCAGTTGCCAGACCGTTTCGTTCATCTCCGCGGCATCCTTTGCCCAATGGACCGTCATGCCGTTGGCCGTGGCGTGGCGTTCGAATTCGCAGAGATAGTGCCCCAGACGGCTCAGGGTGTGGCGTTTGATCTGGGAAGAGAGTTGCCGCAGCCCTTCCCACTCGGGAACGGTCATCATCATCCGGTCGCGTTTTTCACGCACGGCGTACAACGCCTTGTCGTGCCAGGCCATGCGTTCGGCATCGGCGACGAACCGCTTCGCGGCTTTGGAATGCGTGCTCATAACTTCGAATTGAGGATTTCAACGATATGAATGGTCTTCACCGGCAGTTTTTCGCGGTCGATGATCCCCTGCATGTGCATCAGGCACGACGAGTCGGCCCCGGTGACATATTCGGCCCCGGTCGCGATGTGGCGATCCACCTTGGCGCGTCCCATGGCTACCGACACGGCATTCTCCTCGACGGAGAACATGCCGCCGAACCCGCAGCACTCGTCGCGCCGTTCCGGCTCGGCAACCTCGACGCCTTCGACCAGCGACAGCAGGTCGCGCAGTTTCGAATGGTAGGGAACGTTCATTTCGCTGGGCGACGAGAGGTCCATCTTGCGCACCCCGTGGCAGGAGTTGTGCAGGCTGACCTTGTGCGGAAAACGGGCGTCGAGCCGCGCAGGCTTCACCACGTCGTGGAGGAACTCGCAAATCTCCCAGATGCGCGCATCGATGCACGCATGCTCTTTATAATTGTCAAGCAACCGCGGATAGCCTTCGCGCACGAAGACCACGCAACTGGCCGACGGGCCGACCACATAATCGTACTTCTCGAAAAGCGCATCCATGCGCTCGGCCAACGCCCGGGCATCTTTCTCGAAGCCCGCATTGGCCATCGGCTGGCCGCAGCAGGTCTGGTCGAGCGGATAGTCCACGTCGCACCCGACCTTGCGGAGCAGTTCATACGACGCCCGCCCCACATCGGGATACACCGCATTGATATAACAAGGAATGAATAATCCGACTTTCATCTGTTTTCCATTTTTTTGCACCAAACTAAACCACACCAAAGATAGGGATTTTTTCCGAGACTCGTGCATGTCGGGGATCTTTCCGTCTGCTAAATTACAAAAAAAAGAGAGTCCGGTGCTCCGGACCCTCCCGATTCCGGGAATATTTTCCTACTTAACTTCGATCTGGCGGGCTGCAACGGCAGCTTCAGCCTCTTTCTTTTTCGGAATCCCGATGGTCAGCACGCCGTTTTCGACCCGCGCCGCAATTTTCTCGCGCTCGACATTGTCGGGCAACAGCAGGCTCTGCTGAAATTGCGTGTAGGAAAACTCGCGCCGCAGGTAGGTCCCCTTGTGCTTTTTGTCCTCCTCCTTCTGCTCGGCCCGCTTTTCCATCGTGATGATCAGTTCATTGTCCTTGTTGACATGCACCTTGAAATCGTCGCGCGTCATACCCGGAGCGGCGACTTCCACTTTATATTCGTTCTCATCCTCGAGGATGTTGACGGCGGGAGCCGTGGAGTTGTGGCGTTCGGTGAGCCATTCGCTGCCCAGGAAATCGTTGAAAATGCCCGGCAGCCAATTCTGATTACGTCTTACAGGTACCATAGTTTTGTCCTCCTTGGTTTTATTTTGGTTTAACGTTTCGTTCCATTCCCGCGCCTCCCGGCACGTTCATATCCAATACGGTCAAATCCTGTGCCAGTCAGCAAAAACTGATAAAATGTCACAAATTGACACAACAAAAACAAAAAACCAGAAAAAATGTCCGGACGGGAAGATATTTTAAATATTTTTATATATTTGCAACATGGACAACGAATTGACTTTCCGGCAGGCAAAGTCCTGCGAAGCAGACCGCATCATGCAGATCATCCGCCAGGCTCAGGCCCGGATGCATGCGGCAGGCAGCCGCCAATGGCAGGACGGATACCCCGCTCCGGGGCACATTTCGGCGGACATCGGCCGCGGCCGCGGCTATGTGCTCTGTAAATCCGGCATGGAAGGCCCCCATGCGGTAATCGCCTACGGGGCAGTGGTTTTCGGCGGCGAACCGGCATACGACGCCATCGAGGGCCAATGGCTCACCGATGAACCGTACGTACTGGTACACCGCCTGGCCGTCGCAGACGGAGAGCGAGGACGGGGCGTAGCGGCGGAATTCCTCCACCGCACGGAGGCGCTGGCACTCGAACAGGGAGTCCGGGCATTTCGTATCGACACCAACTTCGACAACCACACTATGCTGCGCCTGATCGAACGCGCCGGGTTCACTTACTGCGGAAAAGTCATCTACCGGAGCGGCGAACGGCTGGCTTACGAGAAACAACTCTGAACGAAAAAACAGAACCCGGGGCTCCACTCCCCGGGTTCTTTCATTTCACTAACGCGTCACTATCTTTTTGAAGAAATCCTCCAGCGGAACATTGTAATAGTCACACAAATCAGCCAGCGTCGTCAGCGAAATGCTATGTTTTCCGCTTTCGATCCGACCGATATTCAAGTCGGTATCGAACCGGACATTTTCTTGGGTTAAACCTCGTTCACGGCGGACCATCTTCAGTCTCTCCACGACCTGTTCTACCAAAATATCATTACGCCGCTGCCGTTTCATAGTGCAAATTACCGGAATTATGAAATGAATTTTTACTACACGCTTGTAGCTAGGCGCAAAAAACCCTGCCTTCAAACGTGTAGTTGCCGGGAGCACTACGAATACTAAACCGTTTGCGTTACTTTTCGAACGTTTTGGAACACACAAAAATAGATAAATTATTGCACGCTGCAACAAAGGTCAATAGTTAAATGACGAAAAATCCGGTTCGGAAGACCAGACGGAACAAAGCATGACGGATGAATCGGGAAGAAAGCGGCCCCCCCGGACAGAAAACCGGACAAACAGCGAAAAGCCATCGAAAAAATATCGTAAAACTTAGGAACCGCCCTCACAGCACACAAAAACGTTACGAATCGACGATCCACAACGTTTCCCCGACCGGGCTTCAAACCACCCTGCCGATCCGGCGGAAATGCCGAACTGCCTCCATAAAAAAACGGGGCCGGTATCTGCAAATACCGCCCCGACAATTCATCAAACAGTAGTTTAATGGTCAAAGGTCGTGTAACCGAAAGACCGCTGTACCGACACGGCCGCCTCGCAATTACAGATCCCTCTATCACATCTTCGTTTTACCTATGTTTTACCTCAGACAAAGAAAAAACGTTGTAAGTTATTCACCTACAACGTTCTATTCAATCTTAAAAGTGGTACCACCAGGAATTTATATAATCCAAGGCAGATTTCATAAGATCAATGAATTAACTTCATTCCTATATTTCAGTTCACACGATTAGCACACGGTTCAGGTTCACCGTTCTTCACCAATTTGTGTCTAATTCATTCAGTAATCATATTAAATGTAAATTTACAACTTTCTCATAAAACAACAATTTTTTTAGAAAAAAATTACATTTCAACATACCCTACTCCACCCTATTAACACAATAGCCCTGAATTCAAACGAATATAGCTCCCTATTCCAATCAGACCGCAATAAAATACAATGTCACATAGAGCAATTGAAAACCGAGCCTGCCAAACAGTGATCAAGGATAAAGAATTGGCACATATCATACAAAGCGCAGAACAACCCAATATTACAGGATCAATAGATCGAAAATTCAGATTTATCGCAGACACTAGACAGCATTTTTAATAAATCATTAGACTCCTCTTCAATCCACTGATTCTTTCTTATCAATTGATTAATCAAATCTATCTCCTTTGCCGTGAAATAGCTTATATCAAGCCCCGAAAAAGGAACCGATTGATTCCATTTACTGTTATGATTAGGGGAATCAATCGATAACCTATTTTGAAAATTGGACGGATAAAGTAAAACAACATCTTTTCCTTTTACTTTTAAAATATCTTTTATCCGGCAGTAAATTCTCAGACCGTCATAATCCCAATCGCAGGAATAATATAATGGTTTACTAAGTTTCTCGGAATTGATATGATAAATATTTGATATGTTGTTTCCTCCAACATACCAAAGTTCTATATTGTGTTGACGAGCAATGTTTGGAGTTTTGAGAAAATCAAGGTTTTCGCAAAGCACAACTAATTCCGGATTTAGACAATCGACCACAAATCTCCATTGAAGAACTTTAGGGTCTTCAGATGGGAAATTCTCAATATTTAGAATCTTAAGCACCATTTTGTCTAATCCATGGTGATTTTCTAAATATTTTGACCCTCCATATTTGAATACCTCGCTAGAAAATGTACGACGTGTGGTTAATGATTTCTTCACCTCTTCCAAATGGTCTGCAATAAGCATTAAGGTTTGTATATCTCTTACTGTACATGTTTTCCGTCCGTCTGTCTCCGGATCTACAGAAAGAAGGAAATCTTCGTATTGCTGAAAATCGTGTAAAAAGTTCTTCTCATAATACTCGTCATACCCAGCAAGGGGCACGAAATAGTTGCTGTTGCCATGTTGGTAGCCAATTAGTTTCCGACTAAGAAGATGCTTTATTTGACTGTCAGACTTATTTCCGACAAGAATTTTCTTCTTCACATATAATGTATGCATGGCTTTCAGTATCCGCCATGTCAAATCGCCACTCATACCTCAACCATTTCTGTTAGGTTATCTTTAATATCAATTCTGCTACGAATAGCCATTGGTGTTAGGTTAATATTTGCATCGACATCCGGATTCCTATGAAGAATATAGATAAACTGCCCATCGTAGCGTCCCAATGGATTAATTGCAAATGTTACAATTTGATAATCATATTTTTGAGCAATTTCGTTTAACAAGTCAAAGTTACTACCCAACCCTTCGGCTTCATCGATAGGCATAAAACGAATACCAGTATCCTTATTGTAATTTTTACTTCCAACGATAGATAACCGGGCAATACACAATAATGCAATGGCAGCATAAGTTTGCCCTGTACTTCCTTTATTGGATTTTCCTCTTGAATCTTGCATCTCAAGACTCAGCTCCATATAAGAATTAGGGTTTAATATGTCTTCGATAGCTACATCGCCATTTCGATTACCTGTCAATTCTTTAAATGCCTCCAAAATCTTTTCGTCAATTGACACAACGGAAGATAATTTATCCGCAATTGAGATATCAAATAAATTAAGTTGTTCTTGTGCTTTTCTTTTAAAATCGGCCAACCACTCAACAGGGAAGCCTTTGACTGAACTACTGACTAAATTGAGTTTGTAATTTCCACTAATTCGTCTTTCTCCTCCACTAAAGAATCGATTTATTTTACGGACAATATCTTCTTGCACACCAACTGCCGAACGTACATCATCCAGCAAGTCTTCTATTTTCCGTATTTTTTTCGAATTCAAATCTCGGTTTTTATCGTTAATTTGTTTTAGATGTGCTTCTATCTTACTAATAACGTCTTCTTCAATTACCCTTTCGTGTTTAAAAATATCAGGAAGCAAGTGGGCTACCAAATCTGCAAAATCTTTGTTCTCTCCCTCGAATCTATACGACTCACTTGATAAAAAATCCCCAACAATTCCATCAAATTGATTATTATAAGTACTCTTGGCTCCAATATATGCTTCTTTTTCCTGCTGAACCTGTATTTGAGTTATAGAATCATTATTTTCCTCCGCAACTGGCAATTTCTGATAAAGAGATTTATAAGTTTCTTCTTTACTCTGCAACTCAACCACAAGCAAATCAAACCTTGATTTGTCGCTCCTAAGAGATTCAATTACATCAATATTTTCTTTCTGAATGCCACATTCTATAGCGAAAGATTCTATTTTATCAGTGCTGTTATAATAAAAGTTCAAATCATAATCAGATGACGGATTGATTGGAAACCGTTGAGCAATATTTGATAATAACTCCTTATCGGCTTCAATGCTGCGTAACAGGTCTTCAGCTTTTTCGACTTTCACTGGCAACCTATCGGAAATTGCCTTATTCTCACTTTGTTTAGCAATGGCCTCGTCATAATCCTGACAAGCCTGTTTGTATTCCCTTTCAATAACATCCTTCCGCTTCAAACAGTCTAAATAAGATTGAAGCGTTTCTACACTTATATCCAGCAAATTATTCTCTCGGTAATGATTCAATTCTTCTTTCTTCCGATATGCTTCAATTGCACCGGACGCATTGGACAATTCTGAAAAAATATCGTGTAGACAAACAAGTTTTTTCTGCTCATCCTGTAGTTGCTTCCGCTGCTGTTCAACATTTTGCGATTGTGATTCAAAATACTTATTTATTGCATTTTGGTCAATCGTATTAAATCGCTGTTCGGAAACATATTCAACATATTCCTGGATTCCATCCAAATCGATCCAAAACCCATTCTTTTGCTCTTGAATCTTAGGATTATCGAATAAGACGGACGGGATAGGTAAATAACGGTCTCGTTTTCTCGGATTTTCCGGTTGAGTACGCTGCAACGTCTGAAAATGCAGCATTAGACTCTCTTCTATTCTCGTAAGGGGGCGTTTAAGTGAAATAGCCCATCGAACCAAAGACTCTGGATTGTTTACATCAACGTATTCTGACAGAAGATCAAGATTCTCCAAGTTTGACTTTATCTCACCTATCCGTTTTCCATAGTACTCATTGCCTGCCTTCAATCCTTTCACCCATTCAGATTGCTCAAAAAATGATTGTACGTTTTTAGCCGATAACTTTGATAGAAAATCTTGCAGAATTACATATTGCCCTCTCGTTCTTTGATAATTCCGACAAACTGGTTCTAGCTGATTTTCATCTATTTTTAAACTATCAATCAATTGCCGCGCATTATTCAATGTCACATAATGCGTTTTAGCAACAAACTGGATATCAGACATTCTTTGAACATGCGCGGAGAGACTATTTTTCGTTTTTTCTGCTTGAATGATATCCTCCCTCGCGGCATTGATCAACTGCTGTAAGCAATGAGAAGCCTCCAAAATTTTATCTGAATTTGTTTGTATTTTATCAGATAATCGTTTATACTCTTCTCGATGAAATAATAAATCTGAGGTAAGATACTTTTGTTCCTTGCTGTTTTTATTCTCCAAAGAAGATTTTAAAGAACATATTCGCTCAAATCTTAAAGTCAATCCTTTAATAATCTCTAAATTTTGCCCATATGCAAGGGTCGTATTCCCAAGATCCCTGACTATCTGAACATATTTATTATTCAACTCCTTTCCTCTCTCCTGCCCGAATAAAAAATCCAAAAGACTTTTACTTTCTTTTGTATTTAAGGTTTTCCCACGAGAAAAGGACTGGATAATTTTTGCGTAATCAGTCAAAACCTTATCGTTAGCAGACAAATCCAATGGGAGAATATTATTATTGTATAAAATACGATGATATGCACTAATTCGTTCCCATTTTTTGAATACCAGTTGTTTTTCCTCCATCGCATCCGTTAGCTCATCCAAGTCCAAAATCGTATTCCCTTTCTTGAAATCAATTGCCTTCAGAGGGATGTACATCGGAGTCAGTTTTTCGTTCTCGATCTCCGTACTCGATTGTATAATAAATGGCTTTGTATTTTTGCTGGTACTTTCAAAATAGGTTCCAATAACAATAAATTGTTCACTTGCAGTTTGAATATTCAAGAATGCATAGGCAATATTTGTTCCTTTTCCCGAAGTATTTATAACCAATCCATCCGGATCGCGTCTTTCTTTCAACGTTGCTGTTGCCGATCTAAAAGTCGTCGAACCAACAAATATCAATTGCAGCAAATCGGCAATAATACTTTTACCCGAAGCGCTATCCCCCATGAAATCGGTTCGCGCCGGATGAAATTCATAATCAATCTCATGATGATGAATAAGCCCTATAGTAGACAAGCTATAGATTCGCGGGTAACTTTTCATCCTGACTTTCTTTTAATATTTCTTCAATGTTGTTGATATAAGGGGCAAACTCTCGTGTTATTCTAAAAAATGAGGGCAATATCTCAAAACTATCACCATCCATTTCAATCCATTTTATTTTGTTGAATTCATCAAAGGCACTTTTAATACAGGCATCTATTTTCTCGTCATTGAACTGTGTTGCCTTTTCTTTCTTAACCTTAGCCAAAGTTTTTATTATACCAGGCTTCAAATCAGGATAATCAATCTTTATTATCCGTTGAAACTTACTCAACGAATCAAGTTCAATATTGCAATCATTATAATAAACTTTGTATAGAAGTAATCCGACAATAATATTTTCTTTTGACATGAGATGCTTGTGGTTCGTCGGAATTCCATTTTTCAAATCAGGACAGAATCTGAGGTAATAATATTTTTCGGAATCGTTGCCTCCCTGTTCAAGTTCAAGCCCCCAAAATTCGCGATAATATTGCACCAATGTCGGATAAAACCGCCGGAGATATGAATACAATTCTTTCTGTTTCCCGTACTCTTGAATA
>ENA-UEPG01000032-UEPG01000032.1-human-gut-metagenome-genome-assembly--contig:-NODE-32-length-148167-cov-7.519529_pt1 | contig 148167 bp, 141 predicted proteins | sample MGYA00242893_ERZ507902 | MGnify/ENA primary metagenome ERZ507902 (study PRJEB26167, sample SAMN06115491) | human gut metagenome | host: Homo sapiens | place: China:Gansu | collected 2015-04-23...
CATTCTTTTTTATTTTGAATGTCCGCAAAATCCGTCCTACATCACTTTCATAATAAGAAACAATGTTATGATTATCTTTTTCTGAAATCAACGAAAAAACTCTAATTTCATTAATGACACGGTTTAATTCTTTTCTAAAATAAGAATTAGTTTTTTCCCTGTCACCACCCATAGAGTTTAAAACTTCAATATATTCGTTTTTCGATGGTATTGTAATTACTTTTAATGCTCTTGTTGTATTTCCTACAATATTGCTTCGTTCTACTCTATAAACATCTCCGAAACCACCAGAGCCTATTTTTTCTACAACCCTGTAACCTAATATTGTTCTGCCTAAAATAGATTCCATAATTGTCTCCCATTTTCATCTATTTTTTTTGATTTTTTAAGTTCTCATATTAATGGTTTTTGACCATTTGCTATAATAAACTTTCCCGTCTATTATAATAAATGTTCGTGCCCTAAACTTATACTTTAATCTTTTCTTCAAAGATTTCTTTGAACTTGTTATTCCTACTGTTCCTTTTTTAATCTTGCTTTTTTTGATATTTAATGAAGTATTTATATTTCGGAATTTTTTATATTTTCCCTTACCGTTTTTCATATATACTTCTATTCCGTTACTTTCATCTGATATTATTCCCCAATATATCTGCCATGTTTTTGATGACTTCTTTATTTTAATCTTAGGCTTTAACAGCTTGGGGCGCTTAACTGTTACTGATGCTATGGGTGTTGACAGTGTCTCACCATCAACATAGCGTGCTTCAACATAATAGTAATACTTCTTCCCTATCTTTACCTCTTCATCCTCTACTTGTGTTTTTGTGCAAGTTCCCAGATTAATATACATTCCATCATACTTTGTTGAACGATATACATTATACTTTACAGCACCAATCATCTCTTCCCAATTAAGTAACACCTTCTGTTTTCCAATAACCTGTTTTGGCAAAATATTCGTATTATTCTTTTTAAGTGGCTTATAAAATGTAAAGTAGTGTTTCACGTAGTAATTATTATCTATGTACAATGCAATTTCATATCTGTGATTCATTTTCTTAAAAAATTCAGGTGAAAGATCAACCATTTGATTCATATACGTATCGTACCAATACTTACTACACTTATCACTTATAACTGTAGTTCCATCAATACGTATGGAAAATGTGCTTTTATAAATAGAATTTCCTATAAAACCTAACCTGAATTGTACTCCGGCCTTAGCCCATTCACCCTTAATATCCTCTTCAAAAGTAATACTTGGATAGTTTTCCATCAAATGCATACCCGCATTAATATCTGCAAATTCTACTTCCTGTTTATATTTTACATCTGTGTATACAGTCTCTGCATTAGCATTTATTGGAACAAGTATTCCTAAAAAAATTGCTGCAAGGAAAATAAGAATACTTATTTTGATTTTTTTACTATGGCCTTCAATTTTTTTCATATTTTTTCTGTTCTCCTTCTAATTTTTTTAGAAATAACTGTATTATTATGTTTTTAACATTCTGATCCTCTATTTGATTTCTTATACTTGTACCAATATTAACATATACACCGTTATACTTTTCCGAACGATATATGTTATACCTTTCAGCTCCAATGATTTCTCCCCACTTAAGTGACACTTTCTGTTTTCCATTAATCTGCTTTGGAGTAACAGTTGTATTCTGTTTAACAAGGGGTTTATAAAAAGTAAAAAAATGCTTTATATGACATATATTATTTATATATATTGCAATTTCATATCTATGATTCATTTTCATAAACATTCATCCTATTTTTCTATATTATTTTCCACAAACAACTGCAGCATTCCATAGTCTTCATCTTCCAAATCTAACGACTGCAATGTATCCTTAATATAATACTGTACCTCTTCCTGTATTTCCTCAGAAGTTTTTAGTCCTGTTAGCTCAACAAGAAGATTTTTACACTGTTCTTCTATATGTGGATTGTCGGAATAAGCACTTACAAGCGCCATATGATTAGTCTGATATGTGGGATTTGCCACATCAATATTAGACAACACATAAAGAATTATACATTCTATCTTGTCCTTTGGACAAAGCTTCTCCATATTGGCATACCATAACAACTGGTTTATTTCAAGACAAGACATATTAAGCTTAATACCTAAAGCCATAAGGCGCTGTCTGTTGGGAACTTCGCCCCAGTTTTTAAGATTTGAAATCATCTTTTCAAATCCTTTATCAAGCTTTTCATTTTCAATCAGGCTGTGATAAGAACCTCCTAAATTTTCCGCTTTAACATAGGCTTCAATATAATCAATCAGCTTATAATAACTGTTTAAATATTCTACTTCATTCTTTCTTACAAAATCCACCAGTTCCTTTTCATTAGAAAAACCAATAATTTTCTTTTCCATATCCATTGTACTATTAGGTGAATCTGCAAGAAACTTTCTTTTATTTTTTGTTTTCAAAATATTAAGGAAATTGGCTTTAATTTTCTCATATTCGTCATATGGATTTATGCTTTCGTCCTTTGGATAATGGGAAATAATATAAATACAAATGGCATCTTCCAATGACTTAGAATAAAGTCTTGGATACTTGCCGTATCTTTGAAGTACAAAATTAATCTCCTGTAGATTATATCTTAGACCCATACCAAACTTTATAAAATTCTCTCTTGATTTAGGCATACAGTTGTTTTTTACCCAACCTTTAATTGTATTCTTGCTAAAACCACATTTCTTGCCTAGTTTTTCATATGACAGTCCATTAGTTAACATAACATTGTTAACGTAATCCCTCCAATTAGAATAATATGGACTGTATTTGTTCAAAATCTGTTTCAGTTCATCTACTTCTTCACAGTTAATTACCTGAAAATACATATCTGTAGTGTTTACATGTTTCATCCTGTCTCCGTTCCGTATATTAGTTTTCTTTCTGCTCTGTATATCTGTTCTGTATATTAGTTTTCTTTTTGCTCCATTGATTGGATTCTTCTATATATCCTTGTCGCTGTAGGATTTCCTTTATCCATAGCTTTCCTATACCAGTATTCAGCGTCTTCCATATTGGCTGTTCCAAGTTTTCCTGTCTGGTATAAAATCCCAAGATTTAAACATGCCACATCATCCCCCTGCTTTGCCGATTTAAGCAATAATTGTTCAGCTTTATGTATATCTTTGTTTACACCTTTTCCTTTTTGATAAAGATAGGCAAGATTGTTTAGTGCTTTCGTATTTTTATGCTCTGCTGCCTTTTTGTACCAATCTGCTGCTTTAACATAATTTTTGGGAACACCTTTTCCTTTGTGATACATATAGCCTATCACATATTGGGCCTTTTCGTCCCCTTTTTTTGCGTTTTCTATATTTATTTGATAAATAAGTTTGTTTTGTTCATTCTTTTTTTTACAATATTCAATCTTTTCCAGACATTCCCTATTAAGTTCCTCAATACTTTGTTCTCTCACATCTATGTCAATCCTGGTGCCCAGTCCGTTGGCAACCTGCTTTACAATCCTTGAAATCTCATAAGCTTCATTGTTAATCATTACCTGATTCTTAATCAAATCAAAAAGCAACAACTTGCCCTTTCCACTTCCATCAACGCACAACTCTTCATTGTTAACAAAAATATTTAACTTGGAAAGCCTGCTTTTCAAATACTTTGCGCTCATTCCAACATCATACATAATCTCATAAAGGTAAATCTTCTTTTCTTCCTCAGTCCTGTTCTTTAACTCATCTCCACCATCCAAAACCAAATCAACTAACTGATTCACCCTTTCCGTCACTATGTAAATAATAATTCCGTCCTCAACACTTTCCTCATACATACTTGTGCATTGAATAAGATTAGAGCTGTTGCTGCTTTCTCCATAAAGCTGCTTTACCATATTCTTTAAATGAAGTTCATCCTTCTCTAAATAAATAACAACCAATGATTTCGGCAAACCGTCCCCATCTTCAATCTTAAAAACAACAACACCATTGTTCCATGAAGACTGTTCAATCATAGTTAAATTGTTATGCTTTAGGTATGTATCAATGCTTTTTGTTAATGCGAATTGATTCATGGAGACTCCTTTCTGTGATTGTTGTTTGAATGTTTAAATGTTTTTTCGAAATCTGACAATTCTTTTATATACCCTTTAACTCATTATATCATATGACTTTACCCCTATAAAACAACTTGCCAAAAAGGATTTTCCACTTGTTATTTGTGAAAAATCCTTTTTACTTTATTTCTACTTATTAAAGATTTCTAAAACTATCTTTTTATACAGTTCAGAGTATTGGTTTAAAAGTTCTTCTATTCTGTTTAGTTCCTCATTAGTGATTTCAAATTCGTTGATTAAATTGTCGATAAAATTTCTTTCCACTTCATCATATTCACCATCTGAATACATTAACCCTAATATTTCAAATACAATAACTTTTTTTTCTTCTTTATTAGTTTTTTCTTTTAACTCAGATAATACTTTATCTATATCTATTTTTTCGCTTGGAATTATTTCTTTCACTCCTAATTCTTTGCAATATGCCAATACCATTTGCTTTTCTTCTTCAATAATCCTATTAGCATTTGCAGCAGCCATACTTAGTTTCAAAAAATTTTCCTTAGATTCATCCTTTAAATAATTTAAAAACATTTTCTACCTCCATTATAAATTTATTATATTTTAAAATAAAATTATTAAGTTATATTTCTAAAACCATATCTGAATCATTCCAAAAATCAACGAACTCCTGATCTGTTTTAAATTTAACTTCTTTTCCGAAAACATTACAAATATCATTAAGCGAGTTTGTAAATGTAGCAACGTCATTATTTAATATACTTTGTTCTATTTGTTTAAAAGATTTCATTAATTTTTGAGTATTTTTGTTTTGAAGTTGTTCCAAATTTCTTTCTAATTCTTGTCTATAATTTTTAATCTGTTCAGCTAAATTGTTGTATTTTTCAATATTCTCATCTAGTTCTGCAATTTTAATTGCCTTATTCTTTACCTGATTGTATATTGCTGTTCCTACCATATAACCTACAGTACTTACTACAACACCCGCGATTCCCGCTGCCATTCCACTTAATTGCACTATTTCCTCAAATGCAACTGTTGTTGCTAACGCTGTAGCCATTCCACTTCCTTTTTCAGAAAGATTGTCTATTAACTCTGCTTCATCCAAGTCTCCATCCAAGTAAAGTTTCATAGATTTTCCAACTTCCATAGTAATATTAACTATTTCTCCTATTGCATTTCCATTTGCTACTTTTAAAAGTCCTCCGCCAACTTTTTCACCAGCTTTTTTCAAAATCGTCTTCTCGGTTTTATCCTTTATTTTGTCTGCTGCTCTTGTTGCTCCCTCTATACTTTTGTTTATAATTGCCATACTATAGGTTGTTACACCTGTTCTTGCCACATCAGTTCCAATATTATAAACAAATTCCTCAAAATCTTCTTCTCCTTTTGCTAATGCTGTTGCATTTTGTGCAGTTGAGATAATTGTTCCTATTTTTATACCTTGCATCGCAGATTCAAATCCAACTTTATTTGCACCTTTTAAAGTTTCTTTAGTAATCTCTTTGTCTACGGCAATTTCAGCCTTCACTTGTTCCTGAATCATATTTTTCTTTGTTGACGTTGACAAATCCTTATTTTTTAAGATCGTTTTTATATTTGACTTTGACCCTTTTGACTGATTTAAATGACCATTAATTTCTTTATAATTCTTCTCAATATTTACAATCTTTTTAATGCCATTATCATCTATAAAAACATTATTTCTAGTTTTATCATATACAGTTTCAATAGGGATTGTATGATCTGTTTGAGCAGTATGATAATTAGCACGATTTTTTCCATATTTGTTTTGAGCTGCTTTCGTAGATTTATGTAATGTTTCTCCCGTATAAGGATCTTTTATTGTTTGTTTATCTCCAAATTGTGCATCTCTAAATTGTTTTCTTTTTGTCAAATCATCATATTTAGCTCTATCCCTTTTTGCACTATATTTAGGTCTTTCCAAAGAGCTTTCCATATTCCTTATAATATATTTTTCTGTCTCTTCCTGTACATCTATTTTTTCTTCCTCTTTGTTATCATCCATATTTTCACCTTCTCTTATCAACTTTATTCTATATCTAATTTTTTAGATGTCTCATTAATAATTTGCTTATATTTTGTAGATATGTTTCCTCCTTTTGTTAACATTTGAGTTGATAGAATTTCTGAAACAGCTGATGTCAAATTAAACATTGATCTTATAGAATTTCTTTCATCTATAGTCCAATTATTTATATTTTCTCCCTTTTCATTCAAAATTTTTTCAGCATTTATTAATGAATATTCTAACATTTGATTTAGTCTATAAATCACTTCTATTGAATTATTAATTGTATTTGTTGTATATCTTACCTTTGTACACTGTGTTTTTGCATCTTCACACTCACAACGTATTCTTGCTCTTTCTTCTTTTGCTTCATCAACTTTTATAGTCATTTTCACTCCAACAATAGTAGAGACAATTACCCCACCTGCCGCTGCTCCTAAATATGCTCCTACAGCACCAATTGCTGTACCTGCTATAAGGTTTGGACTTTTCGCAAATGTAGATTCTTTAATACTTGATATTTTATCAACAACCTCTTGTCTTTCATTACATAGCACAACATTCTCTTCTTTTATTTTAATCTTATTCGTTATCTCTGTTGCCTTTTTTAATGTTGTCTTATAAATATTTTCACGCTGTTCAAAAGCTTTTGAGCATGCTCCCTTTAAATTTTCATTTGTCACATCAATCAATTCTCTAGTTTCGTCTATCATTTGTTGCGATTCATCTTGAATTTCTTCTATTTCTTCCTTCAAGTCATTTATTGCTGAATGACTTGCTACTGTATATAAAGCTGCTGCTCCAAATAATAATACTGGTATCATTTTTTATTCCTCCTTAATTCTTTACATATTTTATAATTTAGTTCAATATACTCGTCGTATGACATTGTATTTTCAAAAAATTTATATCCTTTTTCGACATTGCAAATTTCAGGTCTTGATTCATATATAGTACATAATTTACTTTTCCGCTCAAAATATCTGCAAACACCTGTACCATCATCAAGATCTTTAGCTAGTTCTACATTTTGTATATTCATACAGCATAAACCGCATTTTGTACACTTGAACTTTTGCCTCATTATTTATTTCTACTCTCTTTCTTTTTTACTGATTTACTCCGCTCTATTCGATTACTTCAACTTTATCCCCTTGGCTTTTTAACCACATGTCAATTCCCTTACCAAAGACTTCCGCTTTTATTGTGTAGTAATCACTTCCTTCATCAATTACCTGTGCTGTTGGCAGACGGTCTAATATTGCGTCAACGTCATCACCTTTATACTTAAATTTCACATTTCTAAGTTTGCCACCATACATAAACTGAACACGTTTTCTGAATTCGCCTTCTTCGAATCTGCTTCGATATGGTATAAAGAATTTTTCTTCTAATACTTTCATTTCCTTTATTCGGTCTATTCTATAGATTGTTGGAAATGAATCATTTATCACATCGAAATTCTTTCTGGCTTCTTCATCACTAATAAATGCAGTCAGATAAAAATAATATTCTGAAAACATTATTGCTACGGGCTTTAATTTTCTTTTTATTTTTTCTTTATTTCCCGGTTTCTCATAGTCTATTTCAATGTATTGACTCTTTCTTATAGCCTGGCCGATTTTCCACATTGTGTCCAAAAATGCTGTTTTATGTCTGGGCTCAACATAATGAAATTTTTCATTTTGTATAAGATCTAATATTTCTTTTCGATTCTTTTTTGAAACACAGCTTTCCACGAGCTTGTCCAAAATATCTATCATTTCTGTTTTCAATAATGCTCTGCTATCTAGCAGAATCTTGCATACTGCTAACATTTCTCCGTTAGATAATTCCGTACTGTTAAGCTGCTCTAATCTAAATCCCTTACAGGATCTGTCGTAAACAACATTATTGATAATTCCTGTACGTCCAACTTCAGATTCCATAAAGCTTCTTATGTCATCTATATCTCTTTGGATACTCCTTTCATTTACTCCGTAATTATTGGCTTCTTCAACCTTATTTACAATGTTTCCACTGATTAATTTTTTGTATATACCAAGAACTCGTTGTATCTTATCAGTGCTTTCACGTTGCATATCCGTTCCTCCATTTTTTTGTTTAAATGAATTATACTAATTAGCGTAGACATATACTGTCACTTTAATATCATTTATTGCATTTTCTTGACATTTCATGTCTTTTTTTCCCATATATTGGTTTATATAATTCTAACACTGGCGATACACTGTTTTTTTCACAAACTGACCCTTTGATTCTATACAACAAAAATACGACCTTAAAAATGTAATATTTCACATTTTTAAGGTCGTATTTTTGTATATCACTACATTTTTCAGGACGAAAGTTGATTCTTCGACACTTTGAAAAATATCTTATTTAAATTTAATTTTATGTAAACCGTTTTCACTTAATTCTGGTTTTCAACAAATCTGTAAACAATCTCCGGTTATTTTTCAAATATATTTTTGTAATCGATAATATTTATCATCCGATTCCGCCCAGTACTGCTCCAGCAACTAAGGCAATAAAAGCAAGTGGTACTAAAACATACTTTCCAAGTGGCACAAACCATGGACCGATATTCTTATCTCTTCCCTGATTAACCGCATTAACCGCAAAGTCTTTTCCTGCAACCCAGAAGAACATAATCGCCGCAAGCATTGCTCCCAGTGGACAAATATAAATTGAAACTGCATCCATCCAGCCTGAAACAATTCCCTGGATAACTAATGCTACAATGCAACCTACAACGGCAATACTTCCAACTGCCACAGGTCTTTTGAACCCAAATCTTTCTTCCAATGTTGCCACAGGTGCCTCGTATAAATTAACAAGTGAACTCATTCCTGCGAACAATACGCATATGTAGAAAATAATTCCAACAATCTTGCCACCCGGCATACCGTTAAACACGTTAACAAGGTAGATAAACATTAATCCCGGTCCGCCTGATGAAAGCTCTGCTCCACCAACTGCCATTCCCGGAATAATTACAAATGATGCAAGAAGGGCTGCCAATGTGTCAAAAATAGCCACATTTTTTGCTGAACTTACCACATCTTCTGTTTCACTTAAATATGAACCGTAAATAACTGTTCCATTGCCTGCAATTGATAATGAGAAAAATGCCTGTCCAAAAGCATAAATCCAAAGTCTTGGATTCAGCAATCCCTTAGGATTAATTGTAAAAATATACTTGTATCCTTCGCTTGCTCCCGGAAGTGTAAAAATATAAATTCCAAGTCCAAGAAACAACGCAAACAATAAAGGCATCATAAACTTATTGGCTCTTTCAATACCTCCGGCAATACCAAATGCCATAATCACTGCTGTAACAATCACCGCAATTACAAGCCAAGTATTGTTTCCGAAAGCTGAAGCCGTAGTTCCAAACATACCGCCTATGACATCCATATTCTTTCCCATTCCTGAAAGCTGACCTGATATTGCAAGGAATGCATATTTAAAAATCCATCCTACAACAACTGTGTAGCCAATAGCCAATGCAAGAGAACCAATTACAGGCAGTAAGCCCACAATCTCTCCTGACTTCTTCTTGCCTGTGTGCACCTCAGTACACTTTCCAAAAGCCTTAATAGGACCGCCCTTAGCCGCACGTCCCAAAGCCATCTCTTCAATAAGTCCAGTTGAACCTATCAAAATTACAAACAAAACATAGGGAATCAAAAAAGTCATTCCTCCCCAGTCTGATACCATATATGGGAATCTCCAAATATTCCCCATACCTACGGCAGAACCAATACAGGCGATAACAAACCCAGTTCCGCTCTTAAAACCGTCCCTCTTTTTTTCCATTATTTAATTATCCTTTCTACTCGTTATATGAAACCTATTGTATCATATTTACAATGTAAAGTCTTACATTATTTTAGAAAGGTATTTCAAAATATTCTTTTAAATTTTTAAATATACTTATAAAATTATTTTTATATACTTGTGATTTATGTTATTATTAAGTTGTATGGATAAGGGTCTTTTTTCAGGAGCTACAGTTAAGTCTGCAACAATTTCTACACAATTTTTGATGGTTCACATGCAGGACAGTATGCCGGTGTTGGAATGCAGATTAAAAAAACAGGAACAACAAAAGTTTCTTTTAAGGTAAGATGCGGAAAGAAGATATACAACTGCAAAACAACAGTTAAAGTTGTAAAATATGCTAACCCATTTAAGAAAATCTTATTAGACAATACAGACATCACAAAATACTATAACCATAAGTTTTCAAGTCAGGAAAGTAACCTTGGAAAAACTATATCTTTAAAACCTAACAAGAATTGGAAAATCAAATCTTGCTACCTATACAAAAACGGCAAGAAATTAAAGAAACTTAAAGGTTCTTCTTATAGACTTCCTGAAGATACATCAATGACACTTACAATGACAAACAAGAAAACAAAAGTTGTAGAAACATTAAAATTCGACTATGCCGACTTTGGTGATTACAACCTAGATATCTATTAAAATTTATTATTACATATTACAGAAAGGGTGCCTAATATTTGCAAGGCACCCTTTCTTTGCATATCTATTAATCAAATTTCTGCTTCTATAAACTTACGTGATAAATAATTGTCGGGTGCCACATTTTTCAGCTTCCCTTTAGAAAAATTATTTATTTAACACTAGCTAATCCAATTGCTCCCCTTTGCTTTCAATAACCTTCTTATACCAATAGAATGACTTCTTTTTGCTTCGCTTTAGGGTTCCTTTGCCCTCATTGTCCTTGTCAACATAGATGAAGCCATATCTTTTTTTCATTTCCCCTGTTGTAAATGATACGCAGTCGATACAGCCCCATGGTGTGTAGCCCATTAGGTCCACGCCGTCATCAATTACAGCCTTCTTTAATTGCTCTATGTGGGCACGAAGGTATTCAATTCTATAATCGTCATCAATTGTGCCATCTTCGTTAACAGTATCAATAGCTCCAAATCCGTTTTCTACTATAAATAGTGGAATTTGGTATCTTTCATAAAGAAGATTCAATGCATATCTAAGTCCTACAGGGTCTATCTGCCAACCCCAATCACTTGACTTAACATATGGATTAGGAACACTTCCCGGAAATCCGTCAATCCCATTACCATCTGCCACATGGTCTGCTTTAACCGCATTAGTCATATAGTAACTTAAACCTACATAATCCACAGTGCCTTCTTTAAGTATCTGTGCATCTCCTTCTTCCATATTAACGTGAATGTTTTTTCTCTTCCATTCCGGCCAGATATATGATGGATACTCACCTCTTACGTGAACGTCGCCAAACAAATATCTGTCATGCATTGCCTCAACTGAGTACATCATATCGTCAGGATTACAGGAATATGGATATAATGGAACACAAGCCATCATACAACCAATCTTAAAATCAGGATTAATCTTATGTCCTTCCTTAACTACCATTGCACTGGCAACCAACTCATGATGTACGACCTGATACATACATTCTTCCGGATGTTCTTCTTTTGTGAAAATCACTCCCGAACAAGTATATCCAAATAATGGATACTCATAGTTTTTCTGATTATTAATTTCATTAAAAGTCATCCAATACTTAACTTTATCCTTGTATCTTTCCATTACTGTAAGTGAATAATGAACAAAGAAATCAATAACCTTTCTGTTTTTCCAACCACCATATTCTTTTACAAGATAATATGGCATTTCAAAATGTGATAATGTTACAACAGGTTCAATTCCATATTTAAGTAATTCATCAAACAAATCATCATAGAATTTAAGACCTTCTTCATTAGGTTCTTTTTCGTCTCCATTTGGAAAGATTCTTGTCCATGCTATGGATGTTCTAAAACATTTAAATCCCATTTCAGCAAACATCTTTACGTCTTCCCTATAATGACCGTAAAAATCAATTGCCTCATGGTTAGGATAATTGTATCCTTCAAGCACTCCGTCTGTAATCTGTCTGTCAACACCGTGTGCTCCTGCTGTTAAAACATCAACAACGCTTGGTCCCTTTCCACCAACGTTCCATGCTCCTTCAACCTGATGAGCCGCTACAGCTCCTCCCCACAAAAAATCTTTAGATAACATTTAATCCTCCTAAACTGTTAAGAATGCAATATCCTTTACAGCTTCCTTCTTTCCTTCTAAAACTTCAATATTTTTTGATGTGTCAGTAATAATGTACATTACAGTATTGTCATAACCTTCTTTTTTGAGGAGTTCGTTGTCAAAATCTATAAGCAAATCTCCCTTTTTAACCACATCTCCCTGTTTAACCTTAATGCTAAATCCCTTTCCATTAAGATTAACTGTATCTACACCAATGTGAATTAAAATTTCTGCACCTTTTCCGTCTGACATACCAACTAAATGACCTGATGGATACAATGCAACAATCTTTCCATCAAATGGTGCATGGACTTCTCCATTTGCAGGGATAATTCCAACACCTTTCCCCATTGCTTCTGATGCAAAAGCCTGGTCTTTAACTTTACTTATTGGGAAAACTTCTCCGGCTACAGGTACTGCGAATTCTATTGTAGGTTCATTATTTTCTTCAATAGCTGTGTTTCCTTCTAAGTTTTCAAAGTCATCTGTAGGTTCATCTTCAAAACCAACAATCATAGTAAGAACCGCACCAAGTACAAATGAAACTAAGATTGAAATTAAAAGTCCAATAAACTGTGTTGTATGACCTGCTTTAAAGTATGCAGGTAATGTTGCAATACCCGGCATATTGTAACTCCATGAAACTGTATGGAAAGCGCCACCGATTGCACCACCAATTGCACCTGCAATACATCCGCAAATCATAGGTTTCTTTAGACGTAAGTTTACACCGTAAATAGCAGGTTCTGTAATACCGAACAATCCTGTAATAGCTGCTGATGCTGAAACACCTTTCATTTCTTTATTCTTAGTTTTTAAGAATACACCAAGTGTTGCACCTGCCTGTGAAAATACTGCTGCTGACTGTAAACCTGTAAATGTGTCATAACCTAAGTTAGCATAGTTGCCAACTGTTACCGGTGTTATCCCCCAGTGAACACCGAAAATTACAAGAATTTCCCATATACCACCAACTACAAATCCTGCAACTATAGGACTTAAGTTGTACAATGTATTATAAATACCACCAATTGCTCCACCAATTGTATTTCCAATAGGTCCGAAAGCAAGCAATGTAAGTGGAACCATAATTGCAATAGTAAACATTGGTGTAAATAAGTTTCTGATTACGATTGGCAAATGCTTTTCAAAAAATCTCTGAACATAAGATGCAATCCATATTGCCAAAATAATAGGGATTACTGATGATGTATAACTTAAAAGCTGAACTTTAATTCCCAAAAACTTAACTGTTTCTCCTGCGTTAACCATTGCTATGTAATCAGGACAAACAAGTGCACATGCAATTACAAGCGAAATAAAAGTATCTACCTTAAACTTCTTTGCCGCTGTTACTGCAATTAAAACAGGTAAGAATGTAAATGCTGTCCATGAAATAAAGTTTAAAATTCTGTAAGTTCCACCTGTTGTATCTATAGCATTAAGCGCAACCAAAACTCCAAGAATACCCTGAAGAATACCACAAGCTGCAAGTGTGTATAGGAACGGTGCAAATATTGCTGAAATAACGTCAATGATTCTGCTAACCACTCCTGCTTTCTTGTTTCCTGTGCCCTCTGATGTACTGTCATCCACTGTAACTAATTCCATAACATATTTGTACGCATCTGTTACATGATTTCCGATTACTACCTGAAACTGACCTCCTGCCTGAACAGTAGTAATTACACCTTTGATTTTTGCAACCTTTTCTTTGTCTACAATTGACTCATCTTTTAAAATAAATCTAAGTCTTGTAGCACAATGAGTTACATTTGAAATGTTTCCGTCGCCACCAAGTTCTTTTACAAGATCTTTGGCAGTCTTCTGATAATCAATTGCCATTTTAAATTCTCCTTTTTCTTTGTTTTTCCGTCATGTCTTCATCGGCTAAAAGTATTTTATCATAACCATATTTTATTTCTACAAATCTGCGTTTTATGTAACATATAATAAAAAAAGAAATATGTTACATAGGCGTAACACCCTGTAACATATTTCTTAACCCTTAAAATTTATTTTAATTTCCTGTTATATACTCTTTCAACCGCTATTTAACAGTTTTTTCAATAATAAAATTGCTATATTTTATAGCCTTCTTCCTATTGCCTCAATTAAATAAATAACCGGTATCTGCGTTGTTGTATTAATGTGATTTCCCATATCATGGTCAGTAACATAATAAGATAAACTGTAGTCTGATAATTTGGAAAGTGTAGAAACACTCTTATTCGTAATACTTATGATTTTACATTTGTTCTTTTTAAAATCACTTGCCATTTGTACAACCTGTTCCGTTTCACCTGAAACAGATAATGCTATAACAACTGCATCACTCATTCCCTCCATTATTGGAAAATAAGGATCTTCTATGTACTGACTAAATTTCTTTAAGTTAGAAAAATATCTTGCACCGTATTTTCCAAGAATGCCTGAAGTTCCAAGTCCAATAAAAATAACCTGCTTTGCATCTCTTACAACATCTGCAATTTCATCAAGTTCCTTCTGGTGAATTTCTGAACTTATCTTCTGAAAATATTCCTGAATCTCCTGAATATCCTCATTAACCTGATGTTTCTTATTCTTCTCTTCGTTTAAGAACATCTTAAACTTTACTTTAAATTCAGAATATCCGTCAAAACCGGCTTTTCTACAAAACCGCATAACTGTTGCAGTTGATACATGAACTTCGTCTGCCAATTCTCTTACAGTCATGTAAGTTACTTTCTCTTTGTTCTTCATTAAATAATCATACACCAGCATTTCCATATCGTTTAATGACTTCAGAATCTCATAATTAAACATATTATACCTCTTTGAAGCTTAATTAATTGTTTCAACTCTGATATTATACCATAAACGTGGATTTTATTGTTTACTTTTTGGTTTTCACTGCCTTAACTTTTGTCCATACTGAATAAACTTTCTTATTCTTACCATTTATTTTTTTCGTCTGATAAGCTCTTATGCGTACATAGTATTTTTTGTTTCCTCTAAGTTTTTTAATTATTACTTTGGTTTTCTTTGCACTTACTTTTAAAGTCTTTGTAGCTTTTTTAAAATTTTTCTTTGTAGAATATTGTATTTCATAAAATACTTTACCACTATTCTTCATCTTGTTAAAAGTTACTGTTAATCTTTTGGAACCCTTTGTTATTTTCTTAACTGATGGTTTTCTAAGTGTTTCCTTTTCTGAAGCTGTTGTACTGCCGATAAGTATTGTTCCGGAAGCTGTTGGTTTAGCATTTGTGGTTGTTGTTTCTCTGTCAGGGTTCGTTGCCCCATGAGTTGTAGTTTCCCCATCGGACTTAGTTGTCATCGGAGTTGTAGTTTCTCTACCGGCAGGATTTGTAGTTGGTTGCACACTTCCGTTACCTGTTTTTGAAGCCTGAAATGTATTTCCAAAAACTCCCATATTTATTCTATTTCCATTAGGTTCAGGTTCATTTGCATAATCACTTGCAGGATTTCCTGCGTTGATACACGGGCTTGCATCTGTATCTGTTACCCATTTTGAACCGTCCCATCTGCCACCTGTTGACTTAAGATGAAAGTCGCCATTGTTCAAATCTGCAAATATAGGATCTTTGAATATACATCCTTCTCCATATCCATAAGTATTTCCATCCCAACCATCGTTATAAATACATGTATAAGTAATATTAAATATATTTATATCTTCACTTACATCAAAACCTCTTGTATTTTTTGCTATAATACTATCTTGGATAATAGGGAATTTTGTCATTGATTTGCTTGCTTTAATTCCATAATAATTATTTGCCAGGGTAATATTTTTAAGTATTATGCTATCTGTAAGATTATCATCAATACTAAGGTCTAATCCAATTCCGTAACGTTGCTGTTGAAAATTGTAAATCACGCAATTAGATGCTTCAAAAATATTTTCCGATGGAATTTTATTACCATATGCAGTAATACTCATTCCTGAATATGTGTCATTTCCTGTTCCTTTTATAAATACGTTTTCTATTAAAATCTTGCCACAAATATAATCATAATAACTGTTATATTTAACGCTTATTCCTGATGATTCATTTATGAAATCACTATTCTTTATAGTCAGTACTTGTGGTATTTTTTCTTCTGACTCTGTTGATTTACTTACTACCGTACTACTTAACTTAACATTATCAAATATGCAATTTTCAAACACTGCCTTTCCCTCTAAATAATCAGAAGAAGAATTTTGTTCTAAACTAATTCCATTAGAAGATGTTGTAAGTCCCCTGTCAGATGCAGCAACAAATCTCACAGGATTTACTTTTTCTCCAATTGCCTCTAATTCCCCATTATATAAAACATTTAATGACTCTATTACATTTGTACTGCCTGCATTAAATTTAACTTTTGATTTGTTTCCATTCTTATATCCAATATTACAATTTTTAAAATAGTACTCCAACCCGGACACATTTCCAAGGTTACATTCCTGAGTTATCATACTTCCATTTAATTCTACATAATTTCCATATTCTGATGAATAATCGCACCTGTTTTCCTTATAATGTCTTGTTTTATCAGCGTTAATATTAGCTCCAAACTGTACTTTAATGGGTGCACATTTATTCATCTTTTTAGATTCCGTGGATTGGCTTCCATAAAATATGTTCCCTTCTATTATATAATTACATTGACCATCTAAATCTAATGCATTCTTGGTTAATGCTCCTCCTTCTTTAGTATAAAATATATTATCCTTTATTTCTGCATTTCCTCCCCAAACAACTGATGGGCTATAAGACTGTGACACATTATTTTCAAATATGTTATTTTCTATAACACAATTAGCTTTTTCATTATACAAATAACTATCATACTCATCAGAAGTTACCCCCTCAATTCCCATTGAAAGAGATTTAAAAGTCGAATTTGATATTTTTATATTTGATTCAACTTTATTTCCATCGTAGTCTCCATAATAGACGCCGGCTCCTATTTCACTTGTCTGCAAATCAACATTCTTAACTAATTCCGTACTATCAAAATTGCAATGATCTACTACTAAATTAAACTTAGTCTCTTCTGTTCCATAAGATACATCAATAAGCCCTTCCGTAAAATCTCTATATTGAGCTCCACCATTTATAAAATTACAGTACTCAAAGGTATCTGTAACCTCCCCATTATCCGGAAGAAATATCTCTATACCATTCCATCCTACATGAGTGTCTATGTTTTTAAATGTTATTGGTTTCTCCTTTGTGCCTTTTGCCTCAATGCTTCCATCCTCTTCAACTATAAAAATTGGATAAGGTCTATATACTACTTCTGAATTTTCTATTCCATCTATATTACCTGTTCCTGTTCCAAACAAAATTGTTGTTCCCGGCTCAATTATTAATTTACACTTTACGGTTGGACGATTAACCATATTTTTTGAACATATTACATATGTTTTATCCTTTGTCCATCTTACAACATTGCTTCCATCTTCGGACACGATGTCATCGCTTACTATTATCAAATTATCATAATTGACACTGTTGTCTTCTGCTGTAATGTTCTGTGGCATTATTAACATTATCAACGCCAGGCTTAAAATTATAACTACCCATTTTTTATTCATTACATATGCCTCCAAATTTTTATTATATTTCCCGTTATTTTCACATTCCCATTTATGTGCTGATTTGCAAAAATAATGTACACTTAATTTTATTCTTTAACAGAATTTATGTTAAAGAATAAAAAACCGATAAGGTATGTTTAGTATTACACATTCCCTTACCGGTTAACAAGTTGACATATGTCTCATATTTAATTTTATGCTGTTTTTACTGCTATAATTACTCCCAACTATACTATATCTAATATTTCTTTAAAAATCCTTCTTAGACATTTCTTTTAAAAGTTCTTTATAATATCCGTTTTTTCTATCACACAATCCAAATCAAAAATAATTCCTTTATATTTTTTCATTTTGTACTAACTCCATTCCTGTTTTAAGTACACGAAGTACTCTCTCTGCTGCATAGCATAAATATTTCTCTGCATTGTCTATGGCATTATTTAAAGAAATAATGTTACACACAGAAGCTTCCATTCCGCTAACCCCCATACTATACAATTGATTGATTTCTTCTCCTAAACTTCCTGAAATAACCAATACCGGAACATTATATTTCTTACATTTTCTTGCAATTCCATGGATAACCTTTCCACATGCTGACTGGTAATCCGTCTTACCTTCTCCTGTAATAACAATATCAGTACTATCTAATTTTTCTTCAAAATTATTTAACTCAAGTAACACATCTATGCCTGATTGCATCTTTCCATTTAAAAATCCATATAAAGCGGCACCAAGTCCTCCTGCAGCACCTAACCCTTCAATTTTTTCTATTGAATGTCCCAAATATTCTTCCAGAATTTTTCTATAGGAAATCATTCCTTTTTCCAGCTTTTCCAACATTTCTTCTGTACCACCTTTTTGTGGTCCATAAACGTATGTTGCACCTTTTTCACCTGTTAGAGTATTAGTCACATCACACATGACAATGGTTTCGACTTCAGAAATTTCTTTTATAGCAAAGGTATCATCTATAGTTGCAATTTTTTCAAGATTTTCTCCTATTCCTGACAATTCATTTCCTTCCGAATCCAAGAATCTATAACCAAGGGCTATCATTGCACCTATTCCTCCATCATTTGTAGCACTCCCACCTATTCCTATATAGATTTTAGTACAACCGTTTTCAATTGCATGCTTTATGAAAATTCCAGTTCCAAAAGATGTTGTAATCATAGGATTTTTTTCTTTTTCGTCAATTAACGTTAATCCTGAAGCCTGCGCCATTTCAATAACTGCAATATTACCTTTTCTAAGATAATATCCATCTATTTTTTTACCTAAAGGATTCACTGTATCAATTACTATTTTGTCATATCCATTGCCACTTTCACCATAAATAGCTTCTAAAGTTCCTTCTCCTCCATCAGCAATTAACATTTTTTCACAAAAGCTCTTTGGAAAAATTTCCTTAACTTTTGATTCAATAATATTATTAACCTGATTAGAAGATAAACTTCCTTTAAACGAATCTGACGCTATAATAAATTTCATTTTGTTTCTCCTTTAGTTCTAATTTTAATATGCAATAACCACTTTATTCTGGTAAATATATTCTTTTTATTAGTTTTTTGAATTTTTCTATATAGTCTTCTACACCTATCTTTTCATCTAACTTAGTGTATTCTTCAAATTTATTTGATTTGATTTTTTCTATACAATGTAATGTTATATTAAATGAAAAAATCATTTGATATCATAACAAAAGTTATATTATTCTCTTCTTATATGTGCATATAATCCCAACTATAATGATAGTTATGTAATAAAGAATAGTACGAGCATTTTTAATTTTATCAGCTATCATAATTCTGTATGCCTCCTTCTTCCATGAGATTACAGCAAATGTAGTAGTAATGTCTATCAAAAGGCCTTTACATATTAGATAAAAGCATGTAAAATTTCTTTTACATAGCTTAATTGCGGTCTATTTAGCTTGTTTCCTGACTATTCAGGAAAAATATTTCTACCCTCGCCCCACCTGTATTTTCAGAATTTGAAAGTTTAATACCTCCACCATATTTTTCAGCCACAGTTTTTGCAAAAAATAGTCCCATCCCATAATGGGCTTCGCCATTTCTACTTGTGTCATCCATAAAAAACTGCTCTGTGCCATGCAATAATGCTTCTTTTGTAAATCCTGATCCGCTATCCTCCACAATGAATGTCAGCCGGTCATCCTGCTCCTTTGCGTCAATATAAATGATTCCATTTTCTTTTGTATGCTCCACTGCATTCTGAATCATATTCATTACGGCCCGGAACATTGGATCATAAGCAATCGTTACCTTTTTATCACTTTGTTCCGCCTTCCAATCTATCTTCTGGTGATAGATTTCTACCAGTCCGAGTGCCTGTTCCTTTATATCTGCGAAAAAATCTTCTAACCTCACCGTTGTATAGGTAACATCACTGCAATTCCATGATTTTGTGACATCTATCAACTGTTTTACATAACTTTGTATCTGTGTTGTGCCGTTCAAAACATAAGTGATATTATTCTTCTGTTCTGTGGTCAGTTCAGTCTCTGAAAGTAGTTCTGCATTTCCCCGTACAATCGTAAGAGGTGTTTTAATATCATGCGCCAAAGCAGACATCTGCTGTTTCTTTTCCTGCTCTGTTTTCCACTGCTTTTCTAAAGATTCTCGCAATGCATCTCGCATATCATCGATTGCCGATAAACAGTCATCAAACTCTTTGATACCGGAACAGGATGTCTCATATTCCAGATTTTGATCCTTTATTTGTCTGATTGCGTCTAATACAGGCTGCATCTGCTTTTTGATTCTTTTTCCAAAACGTATGGACGGAATGATGATAATCGCTACCGCTCCAATCACAGACATAATAATCATCACATTCTGTGGTCCTATAAAATGCTCCCTCAAAAAAGCTGAATGATATTGAGGTGTCAGGCGATATTGCAATACAACATATTCATTTTCCCTTACAATTACTTTATAAAAATATTTCCCGGATGCGTTTCCGTACTTTGCAACATTCCATGCTATCTGTTCGTATTGTTCTGACAGATCTCCACCTATTTTCTCTCCATTCTCTGAAAAGATTACATAATCACAAAGTGCAGGAATCATCTCAGCAGTCACTTTATCTGCACGTAGAATCGTATCATATGCTTCATTAATCTTTTGCTCTGCATAATTTGCCGGATAAATACAGCCCACACTAATCAAAAGGTACAGCAGCAGATAAGCAACAATCACCAAACCAACTAATGATCCAAGCATGACCAGTACATATCTCATAAAAATCCTGCTGAGTGCATTGCTTCTCTTTACTCTTCCCATTTATATCCAATCCCCCAGACTGTTTTTATTGGTGTATAATCATAATCCGCAAATTTTGCTCTTATATTTTTGATATGCGTGATTATAGTACTGTCATTACTCTCATTGTCAAAGCCAAAGACCGCTTCCAATATCTGTTCCTTCGAGAAAACCTGTCCTCTGTTTTTAGCCAGAAATTCACAGATTTCGTACTCCGCTTTCGTAAGAGGAAGTTCCTTATCATCAACCAATAGTTTCTTTTGAGATATTTGAATACAGACCCTCCCCAAAACCATCCGGACAGAATGTTCCCTGTGCTCTCTTCTAAGATGTGCATTGATCCTTGCCCGAAGTTCCATCACTCCAAATGGCTTTGAAATATAATCATCTGCTCCTAAAGAAAGTCCGTTTACCAGACTGTTTTCCTCCGTTTTTGCCGTAAGAAACAAAATCGGACAATCCACAAGTGCCCTGATTCTTTTGCATAATTCGAAGCCGTCAATTCCAGGCATCATAATGTCCAGTAAAATCAGGTCATAACGATGTAATTCTTCCATATTAATTTTTAGTGGATTACTTACTTTGGTAACCAGATGTCCATCCTTATTCAAAATGCTTTCTATCATTTCCAAAATTGCCGGTTCATCATCAACTGCCAGTATTTTTGCCATAGTTTCCCTCGATTCTATTCCGATATTCTGTTTCCTTCCCAGTGGTTTACCCACCAAAAATAGTATACCATACTAATCCCTGTAAATGTTAAGCAACCTGGTATGAATGACAACCATTCACCTACACTAGTTTCTCCCAATACAGATTGCAGATAAGTATATGGTACTCTACCCGTCCAGCAGACAAATACATATTTCCACACATAATCTCCAAGTCCGGTAAGCATCAATGCACTAATTAGTCCTGATATAATCCCTGCTCCAATGGATACCCCTTTTCCAAACTGAAAAGCCAGAATCAGCTGCCACAGATAAAGTGGAACACTGCTTCCCCACAGCAGCAATGCTGCAAATATACATCCTTTCATAATTTCGATATCGCTTGATGCGATTCTTCCAAATCCAATTCCGAATATGATTGCTGTCAATAGGATAGAGCACAGACACAAAACCAGTAGCATCAACAGTTTCGATAAAAATGCTGCAGGTTTATCCGGTAAAGACAACAGATTTTGAAAATCACCTGCATTTTGTTCCTGTTCCATCACACTTGCTGTAAAAATTCCAATAAGTACCGGAAGTCCTGCTCCTATTGCCTGATAAAATGCAATCACTTTCATATTTTCATTCCATGGTGAAAAAAAGTAATATATTAAAAATATAACGCTGATTATAATCGGAATCAGTAAGTGTGCCAGAATCACAGATGTTCCTTTCATCTTTCGCAAGTCTGCATTAAGAGATCTTCCAATCATCTTATTTCACCTCTCTTCTCTCAAACCATTTCAAAAACAGAACCGTTACAAAAACAAACCAGATGATTGAGAGACACATTCCCGGAACAATGACTCCCGTATCCAAAAGAGGATTCCCTGCTTCTGCTGCAAGTCCATTTGGTAAAACATGAAGCAACGGGCACATCATTCGCATAGGGATTGCAGAAACAAGTACATACCAGATTCTGGTTTGTGATATTACCACACCGCTGACGGTAATAAATAGGCAGACGAACAGGTTTACAATCATTCCAAATCGTTCACTTAAAAATAAAGCTACCGGAATCTCCCATAACTCAGAAACCGTCAGAAACAATACTGCAATCAACGCTCCTCCAACTGGAACATGTGTCGTTAGAAGAAAGCCTCCAAGCGTTGCTCCTGCAAACACAATCACATTAGAAAACAAAATCATGTACCCAATATAAATAATTTTCCCCAGCAACAATTTTCTTCTGTCTGTGGGAATAGTCATTAAATGATAGTATTTTATCTTTTTCTCCTGCGCCACAGAAAGATAACAAAATAGAGCAATCATCCCCGGCAGCAAAAGTGTATACCACCAGTTCCAAACACTTTCTGCATAAGCATTTGTCATCCCAAGAGTAAATATAAATGCCATGACAAATGTAAGAAGAGGAAATCCCCAGATAAACTTTTTTCGCATGGTTCTTTTGGCTTTTTGATGTTCTGCTTTTATAATATTAACCATGGATTTCACCTGCTTTCTGGTTTTTTCTTACCACATTCATAAACAAATCTTCAAGATTATCTCCCTGCTTTAATGCTCCTTCGTATCCTAAGATTCCACCTGAAATAATCCCGACTTTATCTGCAAGTAACTGTACCTCTGAGAGAATATGACTGGAGAGAATTACAGTGATTCCCTGTTCCGGAAAAGACCGGATCAGCTCTCGTAATTCCTCGATGCCTATTGGATCTAATCCATTCGTAGGTTCATCCAATATCAAAAGTTCCGGTTCTCCAAGCAATGCCATTGCAATGCCTAGTCTTTGCTTCATCCCCAAAGAAAACTGTCCTGCTTTCTTCTTTCCGGTGTTTGTAAGTGATACAATCTGCAAGACCTCATCAATTCTGTTTTCATCTGTACCAAGCAATAATTGTCTTACCTTCAAATTCTCTCTGGCGGAAAGATTTTCATAAATAGGCGGATTTTCAATTAACGCTCCTATTTTTGATAAATCTTTCCTATCCAAAAGTTTTCCATCAAAGTAAATCTTTCCTGCAGTTGGTTTCATCATACCGGTCAGCATTTTCAATGTGGTAGATTTACCAGCGCCATTCGGTCCAAGCAGTCCATAAATCTGTCCCTTTTCGATATTAAGCGAAACATTATTTACCGCTTTCTGTTTTCTAAAATATTTACATAGATTTTGTGTCTGTAACATCATTTCCATCTTTACTATCCTTCCTTCTATATTTCATTTCTTACTGAAATATAACCTAACAGAAAAAAATAAAGATTTGATGAAGATTTATTCCCGTATGGAATAAACCATCAATTGAATATCATTATCAGAGTCGAGGGTGCGAACATTTTCTGTAATTCATTTTTCTTGATATTTAAGACATCAGCTAATGCCTTGGAACAAAATATATACATAGCCAATCTACTCCTTACATTTCCATAGTGCCATTGGATGATTCTTTACTCTTTCAACTATCTCCACGTCTTCAAAAAGCAACTCCGGCATGTATTTTTTCTCTTCGAATCTATCAAGATATTCCTTCTCTTTAATAGTCAACACCATAAGATTCAATATGTAATTCTTCGCAATCTTCTTTCTCTCATCCAACTGGAAATTATCTTTCTTATTAAGCACTGGAAATAAATCTCTTCTGATTTTGTTGAAATCAAGTGTGTCAATAGCTGAGGTGTCAAATGATTTATTAAGCGTATCTGCTGAAATCGTCATATAAAATAAAAAGCATTTTCTAAACAAATCACGCTGTTCTTCAAAGAGACCCTCAGACAACATATTGCACCAATCATACAAATCCCTGGCTGCAGCTCTTGTAATAAGAGCATTGCCTTTAGTTGCAAATATTTCCATAGGATTCACCATACGTATCTTCATTCTATCATCAAAAGTCTCAGGTAGAATACTACTATATACTGGTTCAAAGATATGCGCCCTCAAGGAATAATTGAGTTCTATCTTAATCATATCCCTATTACCACCGGCGTTCTGATAATTGTAGTGAAATGCATCCAAGCTATGGCTAAATCTTGATGCTTCCGATAACTGATACCCTTCTGATTCCATGTATTCCTTAATTATGTCCGTTATCTTTGCACGGCATTCAAGCATATCCTCTCTCGTATCATTAGGAGTATAATCCATATCGATATCTACTGATAATCGAGGAAGGTTAAATACTGTTAAATTAATTGCTGTTCCGCCCTTCAAGAGTAAATGCTCTCTTAAGAACTTGTCCTTATTCAGAAATTTTAATATTTCCTTCAATCGAAGCACCTTTTCAAAAGTATCCCTCACAAAACCACTTTCTGTGGCCATTCGTCCAAGTTCTGCTCTATTATATTGTGGCATCTTCTATCACCCCATTTTTCATATTGTAAATATTCTCTGGTATCACAAGCTTCCATTCATCAACATATCGTCCACCCGACATGTCCTTCGTCAGGTAACGCTTACTCTTTCCAATCTGACTCTTACATGTATCAAAGAATTCATCTGAAAGCCCCATCTTCTCCTTATGCTCAGAAAGAAGAAATCCCATTTTTTGGTATAGGAACTGATTCGATAATAGGTCTAAATATTTCAAGACTCTTTTCTCCTGCATTCGCTTCATACTTCCAATATCCTGTATCACTTCTTCTATTCCAGCTATTTTATCCATATCCTTTACACAGTCTACCAAAGTTCGTTCCCGATTTGTGATACGTATTCCACCGCTTAGTGCAGGCGTTTCCACGCCTTCCATATCCTTTGACGCCACATATCGATACGTATATCCATCAAATTCAAACTCTCGAAAACTGGTTTCTGATGCAACATATACATCGTAATATACCTGATCGGTTATCCCATAATATTCCATAGCGGTATGGTGAGACACATAAGAGGTTGGCGTAATCTTGCTTGCTATCTGAAATCGATTAGCAACCGGCGCCCCTGTCTCTCCACTGATGCAGGTATACATATTGTTACGGATTTTCGCCACCATTCCCTCCTTCTTCAATCGCTTGATTGCAGAGCGAGCGCTGTCCATATTGTCATAATATTTATTTACATCTTCCACGGTAAATACTGGAGTTTTCAATAGTTCAAAATACAAATTCAAAATCAACACCTCCATGTTTTATAAATCAACTTGGGTTATATGTAAACTAATTTGTCACTTTTATAAACCTAATATAATACCAGTTTCCAGCAAAGTCAAGTTTAATTTTATTTCAAAATGGTTTGTACAGTTCTTTATTTGTCGCATTTTTAAACTTTTTATATTCCGCACCTTAGTAGTATTCTTTCCAAGGCAATTAATTACATACTCCACATGAGAATAATTAAGCTTCAGAAATTTGCTTTTCACAAGATTTTTGCCACTACACATAAAGAAAATTTTCATATCGGTACTCGTGTTAAAGCATTAATCTTTAAAGATGGTGAAAAAAGTGAAGCAGTACGTTTATTTTTCGTTACTGCAATAAATAAGCTCCAGATTCTATTTAAAGAATATCTTACTAATGCCACTGATAAACTTCCAGAATTATCTATAATGTTACCTGTTAAAGATGACGGAACAATTGATTATGATTATATGGAAATACGTCTTCCTGTGTATTCAAATGATAACATCGACTACACATATATTACAGCATTCATAAAAGTACAAGAAAAATTATCAATTAAGAATGTTATTGATTGGAAAGATAAAATAATAAATACATCAAAGAAATGTATATAAAAAATAGGACTTCCTCATTTTTATATCGGGAAGTCCTATTTCTTTAGCGTGTTCTCTTATTCTAATATAATTTTGCTCCTGCCGGAATATGGTTATCAACCATAACAAGATGAAGTTCCTCATCTTCTGAATCCTTAAGGTTATTTACTGCTGAAAGTAACATACCACATGATTCTATTCCCATCATTTTTCTTGGTGGGAGATTTGTGATTGCAATCAATGTCTTTCCAACTAATTCTTCCGGTTCATAATATGCATGAATACCAGAAAGGATTGTTCTATCTACGCCTGTGCCATCATCAAGTGTAAACTGTAAAAGTTTTTTGCTCTTTGGTACTGCAACACATTCCTTAACCTTTACTGCTCTAAAGTCTGACTTACTAAATGTTTCAAAATCAACTTCTTCTTCAAATAAAGGTTCAATCTTTACATTTGAAAAATCAATCTTTTCTTCAACAGTCGCATTCTGGTCGCAATTTTCTGCTTCATCACTCTTAGCTTCCTTATTTTCCTTAACAGGGCTGTCTAAGCTCTTCATTGTCGGGACTTTCTCCGACACAATTCCGAAGCCACTCATATTCCTGAGCAACTCCCTACTTTGCTTTTTTCAACCAGATAAAAAGCCTTGTTTACCTTTAAAATTGATTACTTTCCGCATAAGCAGTTGTATTATTTGATGTATTTGATGTAAATCCCGATTGAGAGAATGGGTTCTTCAATCGGATTACTTACTAAATTATAATCTTTATTATTGAATAAGTCAATCAGACCAAAAAAAGCAGCGTACCAATTTTCATTTTAAAGTACGCCACTTTTTCCTACGCTATTGAATTATTAAAGTATTTATCCAGTCCATCAAACTCGGTTCTTTTTAGTTCCTTTGTTACATCAGTATAGATATTTAAGGTTGTTGTTATATCCTTATGTCCGAGTGTATCCTGAATAACTTTTATATTTACACCTGCTTCACACATTCTTGTTGTAAATGTATGTCTGAGCGAATGACAACTAAAATGTGGTAAAAGCACTTCTGGGTTTTCTGTTTTCAAAAACTGCTCATCGTTGCAATCACGGATTATGCGTCGGATTGCCTTATTCAAAGTCGATTGATGTTGTGGCTGTCCGAAGCGATTGAGAAATATAAAATCTGTATATCCATCTATGGTCGCTTCGCAGTGAACCCCTAGCAGTTCTTGTCTTTCTTTTTCCATAACAAATGCTTCTTTAACAAAATCGAGCATCGGAACTTGTCTATTTCCTGCTTCTGTCTTTGGAGTATTCACATTGAAATAGCAGCCCTTTTTTCCTTCAGAAGTTCTGTGGTCATAATAAACCAACGTGTGATTAACATCTATAATCCCATCTTCCAAATCAATATCACACCATCTGAGTCCAGTAACTTCTCCAACTCTTAACCCCGTTCCAAGCATTACTGCAAACACCGGATACCAATACACTGCTGTATTAGAGTTCTTCAGATAATCCATAAACAATTCCTGCTCAGGTCGAGTAAGTCCCCTGCGTTTCTCTGTCTTGAAGCAATGAGCTTTTTTCAATTCCCTTAAAACATTATTTGTCGGATTGTTTCTGATATAGTTATCATCAACCGCCATATCAAATATCTGATGAAGAATGTTGTGGACACCATCAACCGTTGCTGGCTTCAATCCTCGCTCATCAACCAGATAATTATAAAATCTCTTAATATCTGATTTCAAAAATGTTGAAACTCTCTTAGAACCGATTTGCCGACGTACAAAGGTTTCATAAATATATTTGTAATTCTCAAAAGTGTTGTTTTTCAATCCTCTCTTCAGGTCTTTCCACAACTCATATAAATCATCGAGTGTAACATATCGTGCTTCCGCTTTTATGCCATCACTTTTGTCTTTCTCAATCGCTTCCTCTTTAATCCTGAGTGCTTCAAGCGTTTTTGAATAAACATATCTTCTTTTATGGTTTTCATCAGTCCAACTGTACTGATAACTTCCATCACTTCTTTGAAGTTCTCCCGTGCGAAGAACTGTCCTTGTTTTATCTTTTCGTTTTGGTCTTGCCACGGCTGTTCCTCCTATATTTCATTCCTGCTATTTAAAAATTCCACAAATTTATCGATGATGACATACACCTGATAACCGTCTGTCGTCATAAAATTGCAGTCTTTCCTTTTCATCAACTCTCGTATTTTTCCCCTTCCGATACCTGTATAAGCGGCTGTTTCATTTACCGACAAACATTTCTTTTTCCAAAATGGCTGCTCTTTTTTCTTTTCTATAAGACTTTCCCGATAAGCAATCATTTCTTCATCTGCAAAATCCACATTCATCGTTCCACCTCCTAAATCTCATACATTTTTTCAATGTACTCATCAAACAATTCTCTTTTTATCATTCGGCGTTTTCCCACCCATAACACAAATGGACAATCAGCAAACCTTGTCATTTCACGAAGTTTTTCTCTGCCAATGCCGGTATAGGCAGTAGCTTCATCAATGGTCAGATACGGCTTATGCCATATCGGTACTTCTAATCTTTCTTTTTTTACTGGATTACTCACAATGATACCTCCTCATATCGAATACTGCTTTTTTATAAATTCAACAAATTCTTCTCTCTTGATAAGTCGCTTTGAGCCATTCCATAAAACGAACGGACATCTTTCATTATCGGTAAGCTGTCTGATTTTTCTGCTTCCAACACCTGTATAAGCTGCGGCTTCATCAATTGTAAGCATTACTTTCTCCCAAAGTGGGACATTATAGATTGTTTCATCTTTTTCGTTGTTCATATGCTGTAACCTCCTTTTCGTGGTTACAGCATACTTAAAAATCTACACTGAGCCAACGATGCGAATTTGCTCATCGCAGATTTGACTTTTTCATTAAATAGAATACTGATTTGCAATATATTCCTCAAAAATTTTTCGCTTTATCATTCGGCGGCTTCCTATCCAAAGTACAAACGGGCAATCTTGCTTTTCCGTCATTTCATAAAGTTTTCCTGTTCCAATATTGGAATATATAGATGCTTCTTCAATCGACAAATTAGGCTTATGCCAAAGCGGCACATTATAACTCATCTTCTTTACACTGCTATTAGACATTCTTGCACCTCTTTTCTTTCTTGGATGAATATCTGTCGGTAACAACATAATCCCAACCATCTCCATCACACTTATCACATCTGTCTTTTCGCTTTGCAAATGGGTCGAGTCGCCTTACAATATAGTCTGGATTGTGAATGTAATCATTCAGGCACTTCGGGCATAGACATCGAATATTTTCTTTTCCCTCCGGCTTGTAAACCCAAAGTCCAAAAGTCTTTTTCAAAGTTGCGTTAATCTGCCTGAAAAGTTTATCGTCATCTACCGTTCCTATGTATTCACGCAAATCCTCTCTATTGACTGTCCGTATCTGCTCCAGAAGAACCATTGACGGTTTCTTCAGTCCAAACTTCTCGCCGAGAATAATGTGCGATGGCAAATATCTTTTCTTGATTACACTTGTAACTGCCGCAACAATAATCGTTGGAGCATTCTGGTTGTAATCGTCTGCCTGAACGACAAGTACCGGACGCTCTCCACTTTGTACTGAACCACTGTTATCTCCAAAGTCATAGTAGAATAAATCCCCACGACAAATCATTTTTTCTTTCATATACATAACCTCACAAGAATCAAATTTTTAAAGTGTCATTTGTATCCGGAATGAAATAACCCCTTCACTCATTTGGACAAAGGGGTCTGAAATGCACACCCAAAATCAGAGATTTTCATAAAATTTGATAAAGTTTTTCTTTGCCGCAGCAATGGACTTATCCACGGAGCTGTAATATACGCCCTCCTGCTTTGCAATCGCTCTGGAACTCAGACCGCAGCACACATTCTTCATAAGGCGTTCCCTTTGAAGTGGCTGCAACATCGAAAGTGCTATTCTTGCTTTCCTGATTTCACACTGACGCAATTCTTCTCTTTCCAGTTCAAGTCTTTCTTCCTCTGCTCTTTCAAACGGGTCGTCAAACATAATGGCAAGTTCTTTATGGAACTGTGAGGACATTTCATCGTCATATCCATAGCAGTCAAGTGTGCGACTGCTTCTCTTTGCATACTTGTCCTCATTTCGGTTTGCATCGTCAATTACCTCTCCCTGAGCAATGGAAAGATGAACAAACGGAGAATATCTTTCTATAACAAGGTAATACTTCTCCCAAAGCTCTTTTACAGATAATTCCGTAATAATCGCCCATTTCTCATCTCCGGTATAACCGTTATATTCGTATTTAAGGTTTATCAGTTTACAATCCTTTGCAAATAATTCTTCTTGTTCTGTTAATGTAAGTTTGTTTGTCATTTCCGTAATCTCCTTTGAATTTTGAAAAATTGATAAGTTTCAAAATTCGGAGATTATGGGTACTCAGCTATCTGGCACTGCCAGGCGTTATAAAACATAAAAGTCCTTTCCCAAGTAAGGGAAAAGACCTAATACTGCACGAAGCATAATCGAATAAAACAGCAACAAAAAAAGCACCGTCGAATCTGGACAGCAAAGAATACTTCTATTCTTCACTTATCCGGCTTCGTACGGTGCTTGGTAGTTTAGCAAATAAATTGCTTATCTCCGCTTACTCGATTAGAAATCGTTTCGATATTTACTTGTAATCTTCATCGCCTGCAATTCCTGCCATATCCGTTCCTACGGATTCTGCGGAAGTAAGCAAGATTTAAAATGTGGACATTCTTGCATTTCTGACACTTCACACTCAAATGTCCGGTTGCGTCTGAAAAAACTCTTTGTATCCTGAACCCGCAAGTCGGGCAGAGAATATCACGCTCTTTCAGACTTTCTGCTTCTACTCTTGACAGAAGCAATCTCTTTTGTATTTCAGGTGCTACCTGAGTCTGTAACCTCATTGTGAAACACCTCCCAGATTTAACTCATTGGAAATGTACTCAAGGATATTGTGATACTCAAATAGCCCCATATCTCTCAATCTGATAACCAAGGCTGTATAAGATACTCCGATATAAGCTGCCATTCTACGGATAACTGCTTTATCCTTTGAAGTAATGGTATTATCGCCATAAACTTTTATCGGATTTGACTGATTATATTTCGCCAAGGCATTTTCAATAATTCTTCTCGGCATAAGAAGCGAAGCTCCCATTGTATCTGCCTGCCACTCAACAGACGCAAACATCTGAGCCAGTTCCTCTTTGGAATAACTACGCTCACTGTCATACTCTGCATGAAAGCGTCCTTCACTCGGCATTGCATACATCTTACTCAAGATATGATGTGACGCTTCGTGTGCCATTGTAAATCTGCGACGTCCCTGCTCCTTTTCAGCAAGAAGAAATTTATCAAGTACGATGGTATCTTTCGGGAAAACAAAGGGAATAATTTTTCCGTCCTGATGTACCAGCAGTGGTGTTGCTCCATCTGCCAGAAAGCCAATCCTGCCTGCATCATCTTCTGCGAAAGAAGCGTATTCAATTCGTAACATAAGAAATTCTGTAATGAAATGTTCTATGTCGATGGATTGAATCACTCGATTGCTAAACTTATTAGCATAAGCTGTTATCAAGCCTTCGCTGATTTCTTCCAACTCGGCTCTTGACATATAAATACTCAAGTTGTGTCCACCTCCGACTCCACCTTGTCCGGCGGTGCAACTCCTCCGGCAAAGTTCTGTTGTATTTCCGCACTATCCAAATTGATTAGATAGCGAATTCCTTCAAGTGTTCTCATTCGTCTGTCCTCTGTTATAGTTCTTTGATGATGTGACAAGCCACACCCTGAATGCAGCACTCATCTACAATGATGTCTTTCATCTTCTTATTTTCCGGATGGAGAATGATTTTCTTATTCTCATCATCTCGGAAGTAACGTTTCAATGTATTCTGATTATCCACAAGGGCAACTACTATATCGCCATCATTGGCTTCTACTTGCTTTTTAACAACCACAAGGTCGCCGTCATCAATCCCTGCTTCAATCATAGACTGACCGCTTGCTCTTAATATAAAGAAATCTCCTTTGCCGAAAATAGCAGTAGGAAGTGATACATATTCTTCAATATTTTCTTCCTCATACTGAGGACTGCCACAAGGAATAGAACCTACAATCGGTGTCTGTGTCTGTTCGCCACTGTACTTACGGGTCACATTGGTACGAATCTCCTGCCCGTCATACTCAATCATATTCTTCTCAGCCATCTCTACCAAGTATTTATATGCTGTACCTCTGGCAATACCAACCGCTTCAGCAATCTTTGTAGTCGATGGGGATTGTCTGTTTTGCAGGTAATAATCCTCGATATACTTTTTTATCTCACTCATAAGTTCAGGACTCTTGCTTCTCATACCTGCACCTCACTTTCTTTTCTATCGGAAGCACTCTGCTTTCGATAGTTTTATTATACCTGATACGAAAAATTTTTCAAGTAGGTTTTTCGCAAAAGAAAAGAGGTGTCGCAATTTGCTAACACCTCTCCATTCTTTGATATTGACTTTACGCTTTATGCAGACCATCTACATAAATGCAAATCTGCACTATTCATTCTCTTTCATATCTTCAGTAGCTTTTGTAAGCATTTGTCTGTATTGCTCTTTCAAGCTTTCCGGTGCAAGTATCTGTACCTTGCCATTAAAGCCAAACACCCAACCGAAAAAAGTCGGACTGGCTGATACTTCGGTCTGTACCCTGAAAGAAGTCATATCATACGCAAGGGTTGTCACATCTTCTCCGAAACGGTCAACCATTGTTTTCATCAGACTGTTATCACACCGTAAATCTACAAGGACTTTCTCGCCTGAGAACATAAAGAATACTTCCTTTGTGTAATTCTCAATATCAAAATCATCCGGCATAGGAATAATATCTTTATCCAATATCTCCGGCTTGGAAGCAATACGGTCTACCCTGAAATTGATAACCTTGCTTTTCTTCTCTGAATATCCGAGAACATAATAATAGTCCCCACACCAGAGAAGTTTATACGGGCTGAGCTTATACACTTCGCCCTTGTTCTTCAGAACCTTTTTCTTTAATCCGGTATAATCATAATACTGAAAAGAAATCTGTTTACCTGTATTGATGGCATCGTTTATAGCGTCAATGATATAATATATCTGCTCATTATCCGGCTTAATTCGATTGACCACATAGTTATTACGCTTCAACTTTGCCACCTGCCCCGGACTGGTCATCGTATGTATCTTCTCAATCAGCGTTTTGCTTTTCTTCTTTGTAATAAACTTCGATGACTCCACTGCATCTATCAGCAGTTTCAGTTCCGGCAATTCAAACTTACGACTGGCTACAAAGTATTTGCTCTGAGTAGAATGGATAGTAACAATATCCATTCCAAACTCCTGAAGTGCTGCAATGTCTTTTGTGACCGTCGTTCTATGTGCAGATATTCCGTATTCATCATTCAATATATTGATTAACTGTGTTGTGGAAAGAGGATTCTCTTCATCGGTTCTTTCCAGTAAAATCTTTTGTAGGTATAAAATCCTTGGCTTTGTTTCCATAGCCCGACCTTTCTAAAATACTATTTAATCAAACTGTTTTTCTGCAAGTAATTGATAAAGCAATCAATCATCTTTTTATATCTGTCAATAATATCATTCTCGGTAAAGTCAGCCGATGTAGCCGTCAGGTCAAGAAGTTCAACAACACCTGTTCCCTCTTTTATCTGACCTTTACTGTTTGTAAATCCCTCATAATACTTCTTCTTATCCGTAAAACGATAATCAGAAGCACGAATGTTGATTCTTTTCTCAAGTAATGCTTTATTGCCCAATGACTCTACATTTCGAGCATCTGTTAATGAATTTTCTTTCTCGTTTCTATTCCGAGCATAAATATGTTCAATCTCAAAAGTAGTTTCAAGTGAAAGTAGTGGCTGTTTATCATTCTGATATGCCCACCAAGCTATCATTGCTTTTGTAATTGGACGTGCATTATTGAAGCTGAAATTATCAAACATACTTCTTATAGTATCTGCATCGAACTTATATTTTGAAAATTCAACAGGCTTATCATTTACGATATTTACCATCTCAGCATACACTGGTGTTCTAAGTGCATTTACACCCGGATTTGTAATAGCATACGTCCATATAAATCCAGTTATCTTTTGCAAGAATGTATAGAACTTCTCATCATCAAGCAAACCTTCATCATCTTTATTTTGCATAAAATATACGGATACAAAATATGTCCACATTCCGTTCGGAGCATAGTTCAATACAAAAAATTGCTTCAAAACTCTATTTGAAAATCTTTCGGTATCTTGATTGGAAACATCTTCCCAAAATTCAGCCAATACAATCAATTCCGTTAATGTATTAGTATCTTTCAAAAGGGCATAAGAATTTTTCTCATAAAATTTTCTTAAAGCTTCTGTTGTAGATGATACAATCCCCATTTTTGCACGGACAAAATACATATATCGTGTAAACAATTCGTCCATCGGTGTACCAGAAATCGGATGGAATATTCTCTCACAAAGTTCTTCGAGCTTTTTCCATTGAGCAATAAATTCTTCTTTTTTACCCAATTTAGAAAAATGCTTATAAAACTGTGCCTTAAAAATATCCGCATCAGACAGCGGCTTTCCTCTATCATTAAGCGTTGAAAAAATACGCAACGCTGTATCCTGCGACTCAGCTTCAATCGGAAGGAGAATACAGTTATTCATAATACGGGTAGGTAAATAAGCAAAGTAAGTAGGGTATTTGGACAAAAATTCATCAATATTATTCTGGAAGAATCTGAAGTTGCAAGCGTATTTGCTTTTCATTTCTTTATTGACAATTCCTGTTCTTAATATTTCAAGAAATTCTTCCTTATCATTATCAGTAGCAACCTCAGAGTCTATCTTGAGCTGTGACATATCAGGCTCGCCAAATTCATCAGTTTTCCATAAACACTTTTCAATGTTCTGCTTTGTTGATATAGAAGCCTTGTCCTGCATATGACCGAACTTAGAATAGAACGCTCTTAAAAGCAACATAAGAGTTGTCAATCTCTGCTGTCCATCAATAACCTCTAATTTATCCTCATTTCTAAAAGTTACAATCGGACCGAGGAAATACTCGCTATTACTATCAAATTCTGTCTTTCCTTCATCGGGAATAGCAAATGAAAATATATCGTCCCAAAGCGTTCTGCATTCAGCTTCGCCCCAAGCATAAGGTCTTTGATAATCTGGTATTAAAAAGTCCGATTTTTTACTCTGAAATAAATCTTTTATTGTTTTTTGGTCAACATTTAATTTTGACATAATCCAATTCCTTTCTCTTCTAAGTTCTATCTTCTGAAAATTACTCCTGATACAATCAGTTTTTAATTCGCATATTTCTTGAAGTTCTCTGCCTGCTCAAGAACTTCCTTGTAAACATCATCAATGGTTACTGGCGGATAGCCGAACTCATCAAGCAGCAATATCAAATCCACTTGCAAGTTTGCCTTAATATCATCACGGGCAGACCAATCGGTATAGCGTGACTTATCATCAACAATCAGCTTTATCCTCTTGGATAGTTCAATCATTTTATCGTCCGGATATTCAAACTCAAACTTCTTGGAAACTGCTTTCAAAATATCATAGAAAGCTTTTTCTTCATAATCTATACCCATATTCTTGAAGGAGTTCTTTTCTGTTTTCAGTTCAGACAACAACTGTGCAAGCTGCTCCGCAACATCATCAAGGACTTCGTTGGCATACGCTTCATCACGACGACGGTTATTATACTCATCAACAACTTTCTTGAGTCTGTCTGCAAATTCCACACCCATAATCTTATTAACTTTCTTAAACTCGTCAATCGCCTGAGAAAGAAGTCTTTGAAGTATCTTAATTTTCGTATTCGGCAACTGAATAGCATTTATCTTATCCATATACTCATCGCTGAAAATATCCACCGATATATGCTTTCCGGTTTCAAATAATTCCTCAATGCCATCCGACTGGATTGCTCCCTCAAGCATTTTGCGGACACGAGCATTCATCTGCTCAATATCCGGTGCGTCGCCCTTTGTCAACTTGAAAAGGATAGAACGGACAGCACAATAAAAATGGATATAATCCTTATCTTCATCAGAGAATTTCTCACTTGAACTACAAAGATTAAATGCCTGCTTCATTCTCTTGACTGCTGCCATAAATCTTCTTTCCAGTTCTTCAGACAACTGCACATACTCAACTGCACGGTTCAGGCAGGCAAGCTGTTCAGTAGGAGAACCGTTGAAGAAATCACTACTGTTAAAGTTGTGGAACATCTGACCAAGAACTTCTAACTGGTCTTTTACAATCGTGATAGACTGCTCCACACCTTCAAATTCTTCGCTCTCAAAATTCGTATATTTCTTGAGGGCAGTGTTCATATTTTTCTTAATACCTATGTAGTCAACAATTAAACCTTTATCTTTGCCCTCGCATACACGATTTACACGAGAAATCGTCTGAATAAGGGTATGCTGCTGAATAGGCTTATCAATGTAAATCGTATCAAGCTCCGGCACATCAAAACCAGTCAGCCACATATCTACAACAATGGCAATCTTAAAGTTTGATTTCGGATTTTTGAACTGACGGTCAAATTCTTTTCTATCCTCTTTTGTGCCAAGCATATCAAATAGGTCTTTTTCATCATCTTTATTACGAGTCATAACCAACTTGATTTTTTCCATTGGCTTCAACTCTTTTTTATCTTTCTCACTCAGAACAACACCATCATCACAAATCTTCTTTTCTGTCCATTTCGGTCTGAGTTCCTTTACTATCTTATAGAAATCGTATGCTATATTTCGGTTGGAACATACAAACATTGCTTTGCCTGCTACGGTTGCACCTTCTGCCACACGGGTTTCATAATGCTTGATAAAGTCCTCTGCAACAGCACGAAGTCTATCAGGGTCGCCAATAATAACTTCCATTTTGGCAACTGCTTTCTGACTTTCTTCTACTTGATGTTCATTTGCTCCCTCAAGCTCACACTGTGCATAATATTCTTCAATCTGTCTTACCTTGTCCTGATTAAGCATAACCTTAGCTGCACGACCATCGTAAACAAGATTAACTGTAATACCGTCCTTAACAGCTTCCGTCATTGTATATGCGTCTACAACACCACCAAAGACTTCGATTGTTCCATCAACCGGAGTTCCGGTAAATCCAACATAAGTTGCATTTGGTAAAGAGTCGTGCAAATACTTGGCAAAGCCATAGGTTTTCTGAACACCTGACTCTGTAATCTTAACCTTTTGGTCGAGATTGATTTGGCTTCTGTGTGCTTCATCAGAAATACAAATAACGTTCGTTCTGTCTGTAAGAAGCTGCAAATCCTCTGTGAATTTCTGAATGGTAGTCAGATAAACGCCGCCACTCTCTCGTCCTTGAAGCTCCTCACGAAGTTTCTCACGGGACTCAATACTTACAACCGTTTCATCCCCGATATATTTCTTTGAACCTACAAACTGTTTGGAAAGCTGGTCGTCAAGGTCTGTTCTGTCCGTAATAATAAGAATAGTCGGAGAAGAAAAGTATTTGCTTTTCATCAGCATACGGGTAAGAAAAAGCATTGTATAACTCTTGCCGCAGCCTGTCGCTCCAAAGTATGTACCACCTTTACCATCTCCTTCAGGGCGAAGATGAGCCTTGATATTCTCATACAATTTATTTGCCGCAAAGAACTGCGGATAACGGCACACTATCTTCAAATCCTTATCTGAGTTATCCGGAAAATAAATAAAATCTTTAATAACTTCAAGCAAACGGTCTTTTCGGAAAAGTCCCTTTATCATTGTTACAAGAGAATTGATACCGTCCAGTTCTTTATCGTCTGAGTTTATCTTTCTCCACGCATAGAAGAAATCATATGGGCTGAAGAAAGAACCATATTTATTATTTGCTCCATCACTGATAACAACAAACGCATTGTATTTGAAAATCTCTGGAATATCTCTACGGTAACGGATTGTAAGTTGCTTATATGCGTCCATTATGGTCGTATTCTCTTGTACTGCACTCTTAAATTCAAGAACAACAACAGGAATACCATTTACGAACACAATGCCATCAGGAATACGCAACTGATTATTTACGCCTTCAATTTCAAACTGATTAACCGCTTTGAAAATATTGTTTTCGGGAGTGTCGAAATCGATAAGTTCAATATAGAGGTCTTTCTGCGTTCTGTCCTCACGATTAAGAATAAAGCCATCGCAGAGCAACTTAAATACAGCTTTGTTTGCTTCATAAATCGTACCAGAAATATTACGCAGCATTAGAATGACACTATCCACCTCACTCGGTGTGATACCGTCTTTCGCATAGCGATTATAGAGGTATTGCTTCAGGTCGTCCGTAAGCAGAACCTCCGTCCTTTCTCTGTGTATCTGGTCGCCACTGACATAGGTGTACCCCTCGTCTTTGAACAACTCCATTATTGACATTTCCAATGCGTGTTCATTAAAATTTGCCATTGCGTTCACTCCTTTTATACGCTCTGTGTTTTATAAAATATCTGTCCTTCTCTTTAGTAAATACAACTTGTGACGGGAACAAATTCTCTCCCATATTCGCCATTCCAACAGCCATCAATGCCCAATCGCTCAATTCTCCTGGCAAGCGGTAACAAATCGGTTCGCCCTCATTTGAAATCGTAATCAACGGAACACCCGATTTATCCATTCCAACAGATAAAACCATTTCCGTTTGACTGCCTTCGGCAATTTGAAGAATAGGTTGCTTCGTAATATCAAAATAAACTTTCGCTCCACGACGGTTTAGAAAATACTCCTCATCATTTTTATCAATAAGGTCTATCGGTAATTTACTTCGCCTGCGGTTAAAATAATCAGATAACTGCTGACAAACATATCCATTAAAATATTCGCCCTGCATTTCAAGTTCTTCATTGACAAGCTGTTCTGCATTTTCAAAATGAGCCATATAACCAAGCAGTCCTATAAAACATACCAAGTCATCGGAATAAATTCCTGCATACGACTTATACCAAGCATTATCCCATTTGCAAATTATCTTATATAACTTTTTATATAGGTTCAGTTGAGCTTCATTAAGCTGAAACCATTTTGTGCTTAACAGTTTCTTCTCCGTTCCCTCCGCAATGGAATGATAGTGCAATTCATCACACAAGGCTTTTAGCAGCTTTGAAATGATACCCGCCATCATATCAGCCATACGCAAGCCACAACTGTCTTTTGAATTTTCCTCTGTTACATTAGACAGTCCCACTTCACACGCAGCCTGCATTGTTCTACTGGCTTCGTTCTGTTCTCCCTCTTTATCTAAAACTAAGGCATAATTCTTAATCTGTTCTTCCTGCAAGTATTTCGTAAAACCACTAAACGGCATAAGATAATCCCATTGCAGTTCCGGAATAGCTGAAATATCGTCCAAAATATACAGTATATTTTCAAAGGCTTCATTCTCCTGCTCTTTCAGACTCATATTTGAACGGTTACATTCAATTCGTTCTCTAAAAAATCTTTTCAATTCCTCTACAAATTTTTGGGAATTATCATCATAAATACTTTGGATAACATTCTGCGGACGATACACAATAAGAGCCTTTGTAATAGAATACTTAACTGCATTTGCATCTATAATGAAATTATTATGATACCCCATAAAAAGCTGCAAAATCAAATATTCTATCTTACTCGCAACAGAAAAATACAGCTTGGTACTTTCATCGAAAATAGATAAGAAGTCCATTATAAACTGTGTGTTGGCTTTATCAAGCGAAGCAAATCCACATTCAAATTTCTTTTGCTTCAAGGTTGTGCTTTTTAATTCTCCATTTCTATCTTTACGGTCAGCATATTTATTTTCAAAGTCCTCATATTTCTTGAAAACTTCTTTTTCCTTTTCTTTCGCCCAACCAACTACAACTGTAACAAAATTATCGTAATAATTTGGAGCAGTTACGGTATTATAGTTGATTTTTCTACTGTGTTCTGACTCGTCATAATAAAATTTATATGTGTCCACAACTGTTCCCTCTCCTTTCGGTTAAATGATAATTTAGCGGCTTGAAATGGTAGTTAGAAGAACCTTTTTTAATTCTTCTAATACTTCAATTTCTTTATTATTCTCATCAATGATTGACCTAAGTTGCTTTGCAATATTATCAAATTCAACTACTTTACTATAAGGTGGCAACATTACTTTGTGCATCGACAAATCGTTGATGGTAATTTGCGACTGAGCTGAGCCAGAATCCAATGAAATTAGATTGTCATTTTCAAGGTAATATAATAAGTAGTTTATATATGTTCTGTCATAAAGTAGGACAGCAATCGAAAGATTTGTAAGATGACAGCAAGGTGGAGAAATTCGCACCTCGCCTGTACCGCTTACACCTCTTGCAAGAACAACTAATTGCGGTTCCTTGAACATATATTTGTTGCAATATCCTACAGTACGATAACCACTATAAACTGGAAAGCCTTTTTCACATAGAATTTCTGATGTTGCCATCTTTCCATATTTAAAATCAGCTAAAAATGAGAGTGGTTTTATACACCAATCCTCAAGTTGTTCACCAGAAAACAATATCTCCTTGTTTTTCTGAAACATATCTTGAAATTTGGCATATATTGTGGCATCTAAATTATCATTTATCTTCTGCTTCAAAGCAATTCTGTCTGTAACAATCTTATATGCATTCACAATCTTTCGCTGTTTTTCAATAGGCGGTACTGGTAATTTCATTTTTGCAAATTCTTCCCACGGCATACTACCACGCACACCGCCAACCGCAATAAAAGCAGCTTCTCTATCAAACTCTGGTCTTTTGAACCACATTTCCAAATACTCTGGTAAAATAATATTCTTATCTTTTACTCTAAAAATGGGATATGCGGGCGACATTATTGCTTCTTCATATTCCTCTAATCTTGCAACCGGTATTTTCCCGTCACGACTGACCTGCATTAAACTTACCGCAAAGTCATTTTTACGGATAATCTTATACTTTGAAAGGTCTGTTCCATTTGTATTTGCAACAGACTTAATGAAACATTTATCAATACTTACACCTATCAATTCTGAAACTATTCCATCATTATTTCTTTCATCTACTCTTGTTACAAGTTCCTCAATGGTTTTATACATATCTTCTCCGCCTTATCCTATATATTTTCTATGAGCAATTTTCACATTGCTCTGCTTAACCATTGCATATTGCAATGTCGTATCTATTCTTCTATGCCCCAAGAGCTGCTGAAGCTGTTCTATCGGCATTCCTTTGTCTATTGCCATTGTTGCAAGTGTTCGTCTGAATTTATGAGGGTGTACCTTATTTAGTCCCAATCGTTTTCCAAGCTGCCGTAATCTTACTTCAATACCTCCGATATTCATTCGATTATACGGAGATTGCAATGATACAAAAAGTGCCGGATTATCGTCCTTGCGACTATTCAAGTAATTCTGCAAATGTATCTTTGTTCTTGCATCAAAATATACTATTCGCTCCTTATCGCCTTTGCCGAAAACAACACATTCTCTCTCATTAAAATCTATATCCTCACGATTTAGTAACACCATTTCTCCGACACGCATACCCGTTGAAGCAAGCATATCAATCATTGCCAAGTCCCTGAGTTCCGTGCAATTATCTCTCATCAATTCAAGTGCTTCATCTGAATAGGTTTCTTTAATGTTCGTTCCGGTCTTAACCTTATGTATTCGCCTGACTGGACTTTTCAAAATATAATCCTCGTCCTCAAGCCAAGAGAAAAAACTAGAAAGTATTCGTCTTATATTATCTACCGTAACCTTACTGGATTTTTTCTTAGCCTGATACTCAGTCAAATAACAACGAATATCATCTGTTACAATGTATTTGATACCTTTTCCAATGCCATCAAGCATTGATTGTATCGTTGCATTATAGTATTTCATGGTTTTCTCAGAACAGCCTTCAATACGCTTTGCCGATAGGAAAGACTCTACTAAATTCTGTTCTGAAAGTTCCTTATCTTTTTCTGTCTTTGTTACCTCATAATCAAAAAGTGTATGTTGCAACACCTCTTGCAATCTTTCTGTCTGTGCGTTATTCAAATAAGGTAACATTCCTTGAATAATATCTGTAATTAAGTTCTGTTTCATAGTCAATTCTCCTTTTGTTTTTTAAGAGAACGACTACCAGTGGCAGTCCCTTGTTTTAACTCCCGCCACTGATGGGAGTTCTATTGTAAATGATAATTTAGTTTCAACTTTACAGAGTATATATAAAAAAATGTTTTTGGAATCACAAAACACATATATGACAACTCCCCTTGCTGATTTGTGTTCCAAAATAGGTAGCGGTGCAACTCCTAAAGGTGGAAAAGCTGCATATTTTGATAAAGGAATATCGTTAATCCGTAGTATGAATGTTTTTGACTATTTCTTTTCATATCCGGAGTTGGCTCATATCTCTCAAATTCAAGCAAATGCATTAGCGAATGTGGAAATACAACAGGCAGATGTATTATTCAATATAACGGGAGTATCAGTTACCCGATGTTGTGTAGTTCCTGATGATGTTCTGCCAGCAAGAGTCAACCAACATGTAATGATTATCAGACCATATAAAGGTAAAAATATGAGTTATTATATAATGTGTACTTTATGTACATCTGAAAATAAAGCAAAATTACTTGGTATTGGTCAATCCGGTTCGACTCGTGAAGCAATAAATAAGCAAGAACTTGAAAGTTTTGAAATCCCTGTACCTTCAGATGAGGAACTTGAAAGTTTTGGGAAAATAGCCACCAAAATTTATGCATTCATTTTTTCTAATACAAATGAAATACGAATGCTTTGTGATATGAAAGATACACTTTTAACTAAATTGTCAAGCTACTAAATTATCATTTATCTTCTGTTTAGTTTCTATTCTTTCGTTCAAAACCTTATAAGCATTTACAACAAGCTGTTGAAAATCCATTGGTGGAATTTCAAATGGGACTGCACACATATCCTCCCAGTTAAAGAATTCCGTGGCACTGCCAGTTGACTTATATCGAGCATATCTATCAAATTCGTCCCTACAAAAGAACATGTACAAATAATCTGGCAGCAATTTATCAAGATATTCCTGCTTAACTCTAAATGCGACATAATCATTCGTAAAAATATACTCTCTATCGGTATTATTGTATGCCATACCGATTTTTTCTCCATTGCGAGTTGTACGTCTATTAAATACAAACTCCTGCGGTCTTAAAACAATGAATTTCTCATAAGTACGTCCAATTAAGTTTGCCCTTGTTTGCATCATCTGCTTTGTATTAGAACAACCTCGAACATCTTCAATACCATATTTCAAATCAGAGTTTGTTCTGGATACCATTTCAATATATTGTCCTAACTGATTATAATTCGATTTCATATCCCAACTCCTTAAATACAGCAAGCAAATCTGATTTGGATTTTTCCTCTTGAACAAGAAGTTCTTTGAGTTCTCCCTGCAATGACTTCATTTTTGTATCAAAGTCGATGTTCTCATCACGGTTGACAAACTCAATATATCTGCTTGGTACAAGAGTAAATCCTTTTTCTTTTACTTCTTCAAAAGAAGCAGAATAGCAAAACTCCGGCACATTCTCATATGTATCTTCATAACCTTCCTGCTGCCAATTATGGTAAACAGAAGTAACCTTTGCTCTGTCCTCCTCGGTCAGTTCAATGTATTTCTTCTCATAAGGACTGCCCATCTGTCGTAAATCCATAAAGAGTATTTCATCTTCTCGGTCACGATAGCGTTTGAGCTTTCCGTTCTGTTCCACAACACGAGCCTTTTTATTCTTATTAAGTACCCAAAGGGTAACGCTGATGTCAGTGGTGTAGAAAAGGTTTCTTGGAAGAATAATAATCGCTTCTACCAAATGATTTTCTATAAGCTGCTGTCTGATTTTCAGCTCTGTACCGTCATCGGATAATGCTCCATTGGCAAGCAGGAAACCTGCCACACCGTTTTGTGAGAGTTTGGAAACAATATTCAGTATCCAACCATAGTTTGCATTGCTTGTTGGTGGGACTTCATAACCATTCCAACGAGGGTCGTCTACAAGCTCATTTTCGGCTCTCCACTGCTTCTGATTGAAAGGTGGGTTTGCCATAATGAAATCTGCTTTAAGGTCTTTGTGCTGGTCGTTGGTAAATGTATTGGCTGCCATCTCTCCAAGATTTGCAGAAATACCACGGATAGCCAAATTCATTTTTGCCAGTTTGAAAGTGGTATTTGTGTATTCCTGACCGTAAATAGACACTTTCTTTTTATTACCGCTATGTGCTTCTACGAACTTGATGGACTGCACAAACATACCGCCCGAACCGCAACAAGGGTCATAAAGTATTCCATCGTAAGGCTCAAGCATTTCGGCAATCAGGTTTACAATACACTTTGGTGTGTAGAACTCTCCTTTACCTTTTCCTTCTGCAAGAGCGAACTTACTAAGAAAATACTCATATACACGACCTATAATGTCGTTCTCTTTATCATCAGTGTTGATACGATTGATTTCATCAAGCAAAGAAGCCAACTTTGCCGTATCAATATGTAAGCGGGAGTAATAGTTATCCGGCAAAGCACCCTTCAGTGCCGGGTTGTTCTTTTCAATCGTATAAAGTGCTGTATCTATCTTCAGGGCAATATCGTCCTGCTTTGCATTTTCAATAATGTACTTCCAACGGCTTTCTTCAGGAAGATAGAATACATTTTCCTGAGTATAAAACGGTTTCATATCCGCATACTTTTCGCCGTGTGTAGCAATAATCTTATTACGGCATTCCTCAAACTTGTCGCTGGCAAATTTAAGGAAGAATAAACTCAGAACAACGTGCTTATACTCCGCAGGCTCAACAGAACCTCTCAGTTTATCAGCACTTTTCCAAAGTGCTTCTTCCATTGATATTTCTTTCTTTGGTTTAGCAGCCCTTGCCATCTATAATTACCTCCGTGTTTTAATCTTCATCTAAAATAACTTCGCATATATCTCCAATGTCACAATGAAACACCTGACATATCCTCATCAGTACTTCAAGAGATACTGGCTCATTCTTATTTATCTTCGTTGCAGCGTATGATGTGATTTTGGCTGCACGCATTAAATCCTGTCTTTTCATTTGATTGTCAATCATAAGTTTTTGAAGTTTGTTATAGCATATCTTCATCAGTAACACCTCTTCATCTTATAATTCTTCTTCGTTACAGTTAACCATTTAACATTATATATTAAATTTTCAGGCATTTCAAGATTTCGGACAGAAATGTAACCTTTCAGACACTAAGGTGTCACTTTTTACAAACACCTAATACAACTCTTTTAAAGAATAATAAAAAAGAGATGCCGAAGCACCTCAATTATACATTCTATTATTAACATTCAATGCAATCATTGCTATGACCTTTTCTATCGGCGGCTCTTTTCCGTCCGGTGCAACTGCTTTCCAAAAAGCGATTGCTTCCGGTTCAGCACTTTTCATTGCTTCCCGAATGGCAAACTGCATTTCCTCTTTTACTGCTTTTTCGGTTGTTCCATTTTCTTTCGCTATTTGTCTGAAAATGTCGTTCACTTCTACTTCCTCCTATGTCTATTAGTATGTGTCTATCACTGACAGTTGTTGTTATAGCATATTTGCTCTGTCGAAGTCCCGAAAAATTTGTCGATAGCAGAAATTTTTTATACTGAAAAAAAGAAAGCTCGTCGATTAGGACGAACTTCTGTGTTTTATGGAAGTATTTGCTTTGACTGCTTCACAAGTGTATCTATGACTTCATAAATTCTGTTTCTATCTTCAGGAGCAAGTTTTTCAAGCTTCTCATTCAGCATTGAGTTCTTGACTGTATATCCCGTTTCCAGAACATCTGTAAGAACCATATCCGATGATACACCTAAAGCATTTACTATCTTTATGAAAGTTTCGAGTGACGGAATTTTCTCTCCACGCTCAACCATACCAATATAATTTGTTGTCAAATCTGTTTTCTCAGCCAAATCTTCTTGGCGTAATTTTCTCGCAAGTCGGAACTTTCTTATATTCTTGCCGATTGTATCGAGCTTCATCACATCACCTCCCTTAGTGTGTTTCCATAACTAATAGTATAGGTTAAGTCGATTTCAAATCACACGCACCCAAAGGAAGTCAAACCAACTATTAGTGATGATTCACAACTATTTTTATGTTATACTATAAAAGTAGTAATTCACGATTGTTAATGGCGAAAGACAAATCACAACCCAAGAGCCAAGTTAAACAATCTCCATAGAATAAACTTAGGGGTAAAAGGAATGGACGAACAAAAGATAATATTCAGTAATCGGTTTGAAAAAGAGAAATTTGAGGATTACAAAACAGATTTGGGAACTGACAGCTCAGTCACTCCCGACTTTACGGAAGCTGATGATTTTTTAAAATTTATACAGAAGAACCGCAGAAGTGTTCCAAGTAAAGAGCGAATTGCTGACAAGGATAAATTTATCAAAACCGTTTACGAACTATCCAATAGCTTTGAAATTGACGCTGACCTGATAGAATTTGCCGAGGGATATATCGCCAACATCTATGTAGATTATGCCTGCTACACTGGATATATCAAGAAGCTATTAGCAATTCTTTTTATCCTTGCCGATGATATTTCCTTTTTAGACGGCAGTAAAGAAAATGCCGATATGCTTTTCAGCTTCACTTATCACACACACCATATTTTCCTGAATAACAGAGAAACAACTGATTTCTCATAATGTACCCGATGGCTACTCAACTGAGCAGCCATCTTTTCAATTTTCCAGACACCGTCTGGAATTTTTAATATGCCGGAATACCGTATCCATAGATATTGCTGCTTCCGACTGCGTACTGTCTTTGCTTGCAGGCGTCGCCTGAGTTGCCCTCTACGGTATAAACTGTGCCATTCTCACACTTCTCTACGATACCAACGTGGTCTGTTGTACCGTCGCCTTCCCAATCAAAGAAGATAATATCTCCTACCTTTGGTTCATAAGTGCGGTCTTGCCATTTTCCATTTGACTTAAACCAGTTTGCACCATCCACGCAACCTGCAAATTTCGGAACAAGTCCGCTTTCAATATACCCGCATTGGTCAGCACACCAAGATACGAAGCAGGCACACCATTCCACTCGACTGTTAAAGCCGTACCAGCTCCAGTAAGGTTGTCCGCCCTGATTGCCTAGCTGTGTCAAGGCAACCTCAACAATCGCCTGATTACCTCCGGCAGTAAAGGCTCGCCCATACGGATAGTATCTCAGAACGTGAGCCGGATATTGGGTATCTCCATAACTGTCCCAACCAAGCCTTTGTGCCTGCTGAGTGGAAAACTCCACTGCATTGGCATAAGAATAACCGCCATACTTTGTTTTTGCCCAAGAAATATACCCATTACCGAAGTTGTAGCCTTGTAGGGCAAGTTTGATATGCTCCATATCTATCGGACTTTCCACTTCTGCCGAAGTAAGAGCCGCTTTCAATTCCTGAACTCCACACTGGATAGAATATTCAGGGTCTTTAATTCCATTGGGTTCGTGTGGATACTTCGTATTGAAACTTCCTTCTGCTGCCTGCATAGGGTCAAGTCCCCTGCCGCCGCTTTCCTGCATCATAACCGCCTTGATAAGTTCTACATACTCAGGAATGCCGTACTCTTTGGCATATTTCTGTATGATAGGTTCATAGGCTTCTACCTCTGCACTTACCGGAGTGTAGGAATTACTGTCACTTCCTCCTCCAAACATTGCTACGGCAGCACCAAACAACACGACAATCATAATAATCAGCACCGCTATCCAACCGCCTGCTGCGATTGCTGCTACAAGTGCTTTTGTCCCTGCAATAATCGCTTTGACTGTCGCAACAGTAGCTTTCGCTGTGGCTTTGACGGTATCTGCTGTGGCTTTCGCTGCTTTCTTCGCCGCCTGAGCCGCTTTCTGTGTTGCTTTGGCTGTTGTTTTTGCTGTTTTCTGTGCTATAATGGCAGCTTCTTTTGTGGTCTTAATAGAAGTCTTTGCCGTTTGTTCTGCGGTCTTGACCGACCTTTGAACAGTATTGGTTGCACCTTTCGATACGGTCTTGACTGTCGTATTTCCTGCCGACCTTGCAGACTGTTTAATTGTTTTCTCCGTACGCTCCAGAGTTCGGATGCTCTGTTTTCCGACAGGATTGACCGATTGTTTTTGAAGCTGCTTCTCTGCACGCTTGGTCTTGAAATTCTCAATTCCCGTTTTGGCTTTCTGATAATTCTGTCTTGTTTCACGCACACCCCATCTGCCGACTTTATCCACACGGTATGCTGTTTCGTGAACAGTCCTATCCGTTGCCGCTTCGATTTTATCGGAAGCATATTCCTCTGCGGAATTTTCCGAAGCATTGGTGGAATGTTCTGCCTTATCTTTCGTCATCACATAGGCTTTCTTCATTCGCTCCGTGGCAACTGCTGCCTTATTTATGGTCTTGATTGTACCTTTGCTTGTATCTCTTGTTTTTATATCAGCCATCGGTTTCCTCCTTTCTCGAAAAATAATAGAGAGTGGGGTTTAATCCACTCTCTTAGCGACAACAACAAGCCTGCCATTGTTTCTTGAATATTCACAAGTAGAAAGAGAAATCAGCTTGTCGCCATATTCTGCCGATACTCCGGTATCATACAAAGAAAGTTCCTTGCACTTAGCAACATACGCATCAAACTCTGCCGCATTTTCTGCGTCCGTAAACTCATAATACTTAAAGCTATCGGAGCTGTCTGTATAAACGACTGTCTTAAAGACTGCAATCACTTCATACTGGTGTCTGTCCGTCAGTGTATCAAAGGTAATAGTCTTATGACCTTCCCAAAAGCTCTTGTTTCTGTACTTCATCAGTCCCGTAAACATCGAACCGTCATTCATATGGTGTCCGTATATAATGATGTTGTCTGAAGGTTTCTGCACATCACAATTTTCCTGCACATATGGACAGCCATAAGCGGAATAGGTCTTATCAAACTTGTGCTTCAGGTAGAAGTTCGGCTCATTTACAGACTGCACGACCGGATAGTTGATATTGGTATCCTCAACCTTTATCCAACCCACCATATCCTCATTCTGCCGATAGAGTTCAAGATATTCCGCAAGATAGTCCTTATCTTCCGAAAACGTCACGCCCTCATTTTCCTTTGGCGGCTCGTCCTCCACAATCTCCGCAAGGTTATCATAGACTTCATTCTGCTTGGCAGAGTCAATGTGATTACGGATAATAAAGAAGGTGCTTACAGACAACACTACCGTAAACACCATCGCAATAATAATATAGATTTTTCTGCTCATTTTCTCTTACCTTTCCATATCATTTCTCTTAGGTGGAGTCAAATCTCTGCAATACTCCGGATACCTCAACTTGATACCCTCCATAAAATACGGAGCATATCCGCAACAGAACAGTTCCTCCGGTGTATAGAGATTTTCCCTGCCTTCTTCCGTAAATCCATTCCAGAGATTAAAGGCAAGGTGGCAGACCTTGACTGTGCCACTTGTCTGCCAACCGCCGTGCATACCTTCCGGTATGATGCAATCCCTCTTAAAATCAAACATCTTTCCGATGTTCATTCTTGTTTCTTCTGAAATACCCATCACATAGAAAAATGCTCTGTGATAGCAGTCGTTGACTTTGCACTTATCCAGATTTTCCAATACAAAATCTCTGTGTGCAGCATTGCGAAATTGAATCTTAGACATTGTAAATCCCTCCTTATGCTTCGCCTGGTTTGGTTGTCATCAGTTTATAAAGTTTCGTGTTCTTAGGGAATTTGTTTGCAAACGGTACAAGCGAACTTCCCACCTTGATAAGTCCGTGTCCTGCTTCCACATTCGTGATATAGGACATCTGGAGGTCAGAAATATTCAGAAGTTTTGCAAGCTCAAGCCTGTCTGTGGAAGCCTGATTCAGCATAATGATGAACTCTGAGTTTGCAAGCATTGTTCTCGCTGTGTGGCTCTGCAAAAGGTCATCGACATTCTGAGTGATTCCACTTGCGTATGCACCGTATTTTCTCACACGCTTCCACAAGGTAAAGAGGAAGTTTGCAGAGTATTCGTGCTGGAACAGAAGATAAATCTCATCAATGAAGATAAAGGTGTTCTTACCCTTTGCACGGTTCTGTGTGATGCGGTTCAGGATAGAGTCAAGGACAACAAGCATACCAATCGGCATAAGCTGTTTACCCAAATCAAGAATGTCATAGCAGATAAGGCGATTATTGGTATCCACATTCGTCTGCTTTGCAAAGGTATTCAGAGAACCGTGTGTGAAAAGTTCAATGGCAAGTGCCAGTTCCTTTGCTTCCGGTTCGTCCTGCTGCAAAAGTTCTGCCCTGAAATCCTGCAAGGTCGGTATATGTCCCTGATAGTCATTCTGCTGATAACTGCGATACACGCTTGCCGTGCAACGGTCAATGATAGACTTCTGCTTCGCTCCGAGATTTGTTCCTCCGATAAGCTGTTCACAAAGGGACATAATAAACTCGGATTTCAAAATGACAGGGTTTGCACCGTCGCCGTAATCCTTATTCATATCCATTGCATTGATGTGATTGTCGGAAGTAGCAGAAATATTGATTACCTCTCCGCCCATTGCATTGACAAGCTGTGAATACTCTCGCTCAGGGTCGATGATGATAATATCTGCGTCTGAAGAAAGCACCTGATTGATGATTTCTCCCTTTGCCGCAAATGACTTACCGCCACCAGATACACCGAGAATAAAGGAGTTACCATTCAAAAGCTGCTTGCGGTCTGCGATAATCATATTTTTGCTGATAACATTCTGACCGTAATAGATACCGTTCTCGTGGAAAATATCCTGCACCCTGAATGGGATAAATACCGAAAGGCTCTCTGTTGTAAGTGTTCTGAACGCATCAATCTTTCTTGTTCCAAACGGCATTACCGTATTGAGTCCATCTACCTGCTGAAATCTCAGTGTTGCAAACTGGCAAAGATGTTTTCTTGCTGTGGTAAGCAACGCTTCCGTATCATTCTCAAGCTGTTCCTTACTGTCTGCCGTAATAACCATTGTGATAACAGCGAACATCATTCTCTGGTCACGGGTCGTAAGGTCATCGAGGAACTCTTTCATTTCTTTCTTCTGCTGCTCCATATCATACGGAACGGTGGCAGAGAAGTTATTATTGGCATTCTGCCTACGCTGCCAGTTTGTGATATTGGTTTCCACACCAAGCAGACGGTTCTCTGCTTCCTTTACTGCTTCATCCGTTGGAACGGGAACAATATCAATGGACATCATCAGATTTCTGTTCATATCCGTAAGTTCCGCTACCATACTGTCTTTGATATAGGACGCATATTCACGAAGAAAAAGGACTCTTCCATAACGGTTTCCCATCTTGAAATAGTCCTTTTCAAATTCCATTGTGTCGGGGCAGATATAATCCTTAAAATCGTGTCCCTTTTTTCTTGTTTCCTTAATATCAAAGTGGAAAGAGCTTTCTTCTCCCACACGATAGAAGTCGTGGAAAATACGAAGTCTTTCGTCTGTTTCCAGTTCCACACACTTACTTCCAAGCCTGCCGAAGTGAGCAATCAAATCTGCACCGACACGGGCAAAATAAGTTCTTGCGTCCTCCACACTCTTTTTGTTGATGGAAATGGTAATATACTTATCCTGAACAATGGAGTTTGCACCCGTTGCCTTATCAAGAAGCATTTTGTTATATTCCTCTCGATATTCGTCCAGATTATCTCCGGTTGTCGGAATAAGGATTGTCTGCTCAAAATCCAGTCTGTTGAGCCGACGATTATTGATTGTGATTTTTGTCGTTGCACCACTGTCAAGAGAGTTCAGAAGTTCGGAATATTCAAGGAACATCGCTTCCTTATCTTCACGACTTGCCACTGCATAGTTAATGTCCGTAAAGCGATAAGTCTTTGAATATTTATCCTTTCCCACTTTGAAAATGCCATCATCAAAGATAGCTGCCACGGGAATCACGTCCTGCACTCCTTTCGGTACAACAAATTTTTCTTTATCCTGCTTAAACAGGTTCGTAAGAGTCTTAATCATTTGACTTCAATACCTCCTTCTGCTTCTGTTCAATGCTTGGCTTCATCAGTTCGTAATAAACATTGGTGGAGTGAAATACCAACTTCTTCGGCATTAAAAACTCCGACTTTATCCACGCATAAATTGCTTTCTCTGCGGTCATACCGTTATACTTCACAAATCCAAGTGCCGCAAACGGGGCAGCACCCAAAATGCACACCCACGATACGGTTTCCGTGCCAACATACGGTCTGAGCAAGAAATACAGTCCTACCGCAACGCCACAAGCGAGAACAGAAAAAATGAACTGTCTGAGCGACAGTCCAAAAAACATTGACTCTGTATAATTTCTGATTTCACGGTTAATTTTTACTTCCATATCTGTTTCCTTTCCTGCGGTTTCGGTCGTTCTCCCTCCCGCATTTATCATTCAGGCAAAAGACTTTGCCCTTCCGTTTACCGCCATAGTAAACACATTTCTTACAATCTCTTTGGTTCATCTCAAAATCTCTCCTTAAAGTCCCATCATTTCTCGGATAATACGGTCAGACATTTTCACTGCACCGACAAGAACGAGCATATTAAATACCAGTTCCCCGATATATGCCCACACCTGCGTAACTGCTGCTGCATCAGGATTAACCACTGGCGGCGATGAAGCAAATACGGAGAAAATAATACAAGCAAGTACAATGACTGCTCCCTCAAGCAGAACGGCACAATAGCTCTTGATAAAACTCTTGCCTACATTCTGTGTCGGTTCTCCTGCAAATGTGGAAAGCGGTATCGGTGCAAGTGCTGTGTACATATACAACTTGAAAAATCTTCCGTACACCGTCATTATCAGAATGAACGAAAGCACTGTGATAAATAATCCTCCGATAAGCGTTACCGCCCACAATGGAATACTCTCGAAAAATCCGCAATCCTCTATGGTCGTTACCATCTCTGCGGGCAAGGTCGTTTGTTCCGGAGTTCCAAATCCGGCAGCATTCATAATGGTTGAAATCGTACCTTGCACAATATTGAATAATGCAAGCATAAGCTCCATTCCGTATGTGATAACACCTTTCGCCAAGGCAAAACGGACAAAGAGTTTTAAAGCGTGTTCCGGTTTCTTCACATCTGTAAAACTTCCGCAGGTCTTTACCATACCTATCACGAAAAACAATACAAGCAAGGCAAGCCCGATAGCCTGAACTGCACCATTGATGTCAACGATAACCTTCCAGATATTCCCGCCCTTAAAGTTCTGCGGTGTAGTTGTGATAAGTGTCCATATTTCCGACAGTTTTTCATTCCAAGTTTCAAGAGCATTTTCAAGATTTTGAACTACCCAGTTATCACTCATTCAAAGCACCTCCTTACAATTAAGGGGTGTCCCTTAACTTGGCACACCCCTCGATAACTGTGTAACTCTTATCTTAGCCTGTGATAAGAGTAAGGATTTCTTTCGCAAAAGTGATAATGACACCGCCCGCAAGAGTCAGAAAGCCATTGGCTCGCTGAGAAGGGTCGTGAGATTTGAGTGAAAGACCGACCTGCACGATACCAAAGCCAAGCAAAATCATACCGATGGCACGGATAAGTCCGAAGATAAAGTCAGACAGATTATTAACTACGGTAAGCGGGTCATTCGCTGCAAATGCAGTCGTTGTCATTCCAAGTGCCAACGCACCGACAATGACCATTGTGCAATAAGCACGGAAGCCTTTCTTAACCTTTCCGGTCATAGGCAGTTTCTTTGTTTCCTGAGCGTCAGTTGCTTTTTTCTTAAAAATAGTCATAGTTGAATACCTCCAAAATTTAATTTGTTTGATTGTTTATGAACAGAGCTTCCATCTCCTCATCGGAAAGAAGTTCCCAGTTCGTTTCTTCCATTTCCTTTTCAGGAAGTGTTGCAGGGTCAATGTCCCAAATGGCAATCGAAGCAATATCTTTCGTAACTTCTCCGTGCTTATAAGGACTTGCCTTTCCGTCTGTGGTAAGTGCCACATTCGGGTGTTTCATAATGTCATATTTGAAATCCATAATGGGTCTTTCCCCACGGATAAATAAAATAGCGTACTGATTATCGAGCATACGCACCTCATCAGGGGTAAGTAACTCTCTGCCGCTAATCTGATAGTTGGTGGAATAGTTACCGCTTCTTCCGGTACTCTTTCCGAACGTGTTGGTATCAATGGTTTCCTTGCCCAACAGCTCCGACACATATTTATGGGTTGACTGCTCATTTCCACCAAGGTAAAGAAATTCATCGCAGTTACCCACAATGCTCTCCCACTGTTTTTCAAACAAGGCTTTAAGCTGTGCCAAGTTCTGTAAGATGATGCTTACCGATACACCACGGGAACGCATAACCGACAGTATCTTGTCGAAGTCGTCCGGCAGTGAAACATTGGCAAATTCATCCATCATAAAGTGAACAGGCATCGGCAAACAGCCGCCGTGGATATGGTCGGCTGCATAAAATAACTGCTGAAAAAGCTGTGTGTAAAGAATGGATACCAAGAAGTTGAAACTAGAGTCGTTATCCGGTATCAGTGCAAACAGTGCCACCTTTTTCTCTCCGAGTGACTGCAAATCCAGTTCATCGGCAGAAGTAAGAGCAGCAAGACTTTCCAAGTTAAACTTTTCAAGCCTTGCTGCAAGGGTTATCTGTATGGATTTTAATGTTTTGGAAGAACCGGAATGATAAGAGTGGTAATACTTCAAAGCAATGTGGTCAGGATTATCTATCATCAAATCCGAAAACAGATTATCAAGCGGAGAAGGACTTGGGTCGTCCTCGTCCTCAATCGCCCCGGCTCTGAGCATTTCCATTACCATCGCAAAATTCTGTTCTTCCGGCGGTGCTTCATAATGCAGATAAAATACAAGTGCAAGCAGAAGCATTGACGCTGCCGTATCCCAAAATGGGTCATTGCTCTGTGAACCTTTCGGAGTGGTACTCTTGAAAAGATTGGTTACGAGCTTCTGCACATCATTGTCATTCTGCAAATAAACAAATGGATTGTAACAATGGCTTTTCTCCATTGAAATCAAATCAAGCACACGCACTTCGTAACCTTTCTTCTCAAGAAGATGTCCCGTATCTCGCAGGATTTCCCCTTTCGGGTCTAATATCACATAGCTATTTCTTGCAGCATTCATAATATTAGGCTTTGCATAAAATCTTGTCTTACCTGCACCGGAGCCACCGCACACAAGCGTATTCAGATTTCGTCTGTGCTTCTTGGCATTAAGTCCAATGCACACATTCTGAGTCATCAGCTTATTCTCTGACAGCGGCTTTTGTCGGTACTTTTTATCAATGGCTCTGACATTGCCCCATTTGGCAGAACCGTGTTCCTCTCGTCTGCGGTAATTCTTTCTTGTCGAAAAGTAAATCCCGATACCCATTCCATAGCATAAAAGCAAAATGAGGACAGTTTTTAAGCTGTCCCCACATAATTTTATGGAAAATGGATTATCAAAAAGTGTCGCAAGATTGGCTGCTATCTCCGGCAATCCTCCGCTTATGGAAGGTGCAATCAGAAGTGACAGCCATATAACCGGAACGATACCGACAATGGATAAAATAATGGCAGTCTGCCTGTCATTATCTCGCTTCATCTGAGCGTTTCCTTTCAATCACTTTGAACTTTTTCAATGGGGCATTTCCGACTTTTACAAGCAGGTCGTCTACTGCGTCTGCCGACTTACCTTCCTCCATCAACTTTGTTTTCTCATCGTTTAAGGAGCGAATGACAACACCGTGTTCGTAATCGTCCAAAGCAATGTGGTAGAGTTTTTCTTTTTCCATATCTGCCCTCCGTTATCTCTCATAGTCCTTTGAACGCTCCTGCTTCTTGCGGAACATTTCATCAGAGATATGACTGTGAATTTCTGCCATTGCATTTCGTGTCTTGGAAAGCTCCGCACGGATTTCTTTCGGCTCTTTGGAAGCCAGTCCCTCCGGAATACGGTTAATTGCAAAATTCTGTGTATCTACGCCATACTTCTTGCAAATCATATATCCGATACACACTGCCTGAAAGCCCATATCCCTGCGGCTGTAACTTTCGCTGTTGATGGAAAGCTGTGCGTGTCCAAGTTCCTGAGCGACACACTGAGCAACTGCTACGCTGTCGCCCACATTACGTTTCACATACAAGGTCTGCTTTTCATTATTATAGAAAGCTGCCATATTCGGATACGGAAGTTCATCGGTTGCCGCAACCTCCACCGGAGATACATCAAGCATTGCCGTGATAAGTGCTTTCGGGTCACGGTTTGCTGATACTGCCGGAGCTTTTCTTCCATTTGTCTGCGTAACATCAAATACCTTTTTGACATTGTAGGAAATACCCGGAGAACCATCTGTTCTTGTGTATTCCACTGGTTCAAGGATAGAAATACTCTTTGCCCCTTTGGTAATCTTCACATTGTCCTTACCCCAATCATCAAAATCTTTAAGCTGTGTCGCCTGCGGATACTGACTGTAAATAAGGAGAGCATTTGCTGCGGAATATCTGTCCATTCGACTCTGCGTATCAAGAAAGTTCTTGAACTTCTCAGGGTCACTCACAATCTCACGGGCAGCATCATCAATCATCTGATAGACTTTTTCTTTTTCTGCTCGCTTCTTTTCTGCATACTCCTCTTTGGATAATCTTGGCTGATTACCGCCAGCCTTTGCGGGTTTGAAATCATTTGTCATAGTGAATTACCTCTCTTTTGTTTTGGGTTTCTTCTTCGGCTGACGGTGTACCGTCTGACCGTTTTTCTGCTGCGGATTCTTGCCGCCTTTCTTAACCTCCGGCTCTTTACGCTCTGCTTCTTTTTGCTGTTTTGCCTGTGCCTTGTAACGGTCAAGTTTCTCTTTGACCGATGGCTTTTCCACTGGCTTTGCAACACCCTTATCAGATTGCGTTTCTACCGGCTCTGAGTTTTGCCTTGACAGAGGGCTTTTGTCTGTTTTGGCGACTGAGGGGTTTGCGTTTGCTCGCTCCTCTTTCTGCATTGGATTTCTGACTGCTTCTTCCATAATGATTTCACTCTTGGATTTGGTCGGCTTTTCTTTCTCAACCGCTTCACGGTCTGCGATAGCCTTCTCTGCTTCACTGACAATCGAAGCTTTATCCACCTTGCCAAGTTCAAATCTTTCAACGATACGCTGAATTTTAGAAGCGTCCTCTGCTCTTGCAATAATATCTACCGGAGCGTTCTCTCCCTTTGTGTTCTTATCTCTGAGGACACAATAAAGAACGCCATAGCGTTTTGCCTGTTCGGTAAACTTCTTCAAATCCTTTTGCGGAATGGAAAAGACTTTCAGCTCCTTGCCTGACTTAATCATATTGGTAAGTCTTGCTTTGCCCTTCGTCTTTTGTTCCTGCTTCAGAACCGATACCAAAAGCAATGCGATATTCTTCGCCGCCGAACCGCTTAATCTTGCAGCAACTTCAAATCCTTCAAGCGAAAGCCTAACGACCTGCTCTGCTGCGTCACCACCGTTGTTCATAGCGTGATTTCTCCTTTCTCTGCTGTTTTTGTTCCTCTGTTTTGATATGCTCAAGGTTTTCTTCCATAACCTTTGACCTCTCCGCAATATCCTCGCAGAGTTTTACTTCCCGTCGGAGTTTTTTCAATTCTCCATTGATAGAAGCGATTTCATCTTTTGCCGCCTGAAGCTGACCATCATCAATATTTGTTCTTATCTTTTTTCGGAGATGTGTTCTTCCGGCAATCAGATTTTTCATCTGCTCCTCTAAGGAAGTCTTATATGAAAAAAGCTGTTCGTCCGTGGAAATATTTTCTCGTCCGAGCAGCCTTACTTCATCAGTAATCTTATCGAGCTTCATCAAATCATCTTTCAAAAGATAATGAAGCCTTGCGTTATTCTGTTTCTTATACTTGGGCAGATAACCGAGTCTGTAACAGTAATACAGATACAGCCCATAAAGTCCGCCTTTCTTTTTCAGCTTCTGCCCTCTGGTCTGCATACGGTACTGTCTTGGTTTATAGGTCGCCCTCTGGAACGGCTCAATCTCTGCCCATCTGTCACGATTTTCTTTGATACGCTCTACAATCCGGTCATTGGTATAATCTGCTCCGAGATTTTTCAGTCGTATCGGCTTATCATATCCCTTTGGAATGACTGTCCAGTATTTTCGGCTTGGACTTAGGTTATAGGCATATCCCATTTCCTTGAGAGCAAACTGAAATTCTTTCAGGGTCTTGCTATGGTCGATAGCATAATCAATGGCTTCTTTTGCAACCGAATAGCGTGTCGGCATACCTGCCTTTTCTTTCATCGTCAGATAATCCGACTGCTTACTGCGGTTCGGATTCGGGTCATAGTAAAGTCCGTACTTCTCACAAATTCTGTCTGCAACTTTTCGGAATTTGAACCACGCTTTTTCCTCTCCCCACAAATGTTTGCCATCGACAAAAGAAATAGAGTTGATGACAAAATGGCAATGCAGGTGCTTTGTGTTCAGGTGGGTTGTCACAACGACCTGAAATCTTTCACCCCACACTTCATTTGCAAATTCCATTCCGATTTTCTGTGCCATCTCAGGAGATATATCTGTTTCCTTGAAACTCAAATATCCGTGATAGGCTTGGATACCGTCTGTCTTTTGGTACTGCTCCTTAACCGTTATGAATTGGTCACGGGCAATCGCTACATTACAGTTGATACCCTCAACATAGAACTCACGCTCTGTTTTTTCCTCGTCCTTTGCATAAGCAATAACATCTGCAAGAGCCTGATACTGTTCCGGCGAAAACTCCCTTTTGATTTTTGCAGAAGTCTTTTCCGGATTGGTCGCATAGTCAATGACCTGACCGAGCCTTTCTGTTACCGACCACAACTTTGTTACTGCCATTTCATTTCGCTCTGATTTGGACGAAGATATGTCCTCTCAATCTCTGACTGGAACTTATTCCACTTCGCAGCTTCATTCTTCAGCATAGGTGCGTCAATGAAACCAAGCGTATTTGCTTTAGCCGCAAGCTGATTGATGTTATTACCGATAGAGGAAAGTTCCCTCATCACATCATAGAAGCGGTCATCGGGTTTCTCTTTCGGCTCGTAACCTCTGATAAGTAAACGGATAAGTCCGGCTTCGGAAAGACAAGCCTTCTTTGCCTTTGCTGCCAAGTCCTGTGCTTCCTTGCGGTTAAAGCGTACAATCTTCTGAATGTTTCTCTTTCTCATAATCGGTATCTTCCTTTCTCTTTATTCTGCAATCTTTGTTAATCTGGAATAAGCACATCATCGTAACGCCAAGACAACTGCCGAACAGTGTTCCGGCGGCGATAAGTAATAACTCTCTCAAATCAAGTTCTCCTTTCTCACGGGGTATTAGGGGCAACCCCTAACGAGCCTTTTACCGTTTGGGAAACTGTGTTTATCCAAATGGTCTGCTCGCTAAGAATAAACATCTCCTCTGGGTTGCCCCGTTCTCAGTCTACTATCTCTCATAATCCTTTGATTTCGGCTTAAAAGGTTCAGCCACGATATTGCCGCCCACTTCCTTAGAAAAGCGTTCGGGATACTTGAACTGTTCCTTGTATTTCTTCATCATATCGTCCGGCAAGCTCTGAAAACTCTCACTCTCAGGCGGTGCATAACAGATAAAGAATTTGCCGCAGATAATATCTACCATCTCTTTCTTATCATTGTCCTGCACATAAACTGCACGGTTAAGCGGAAGTCCTCTCATCTTTCCTTCCTCATTACAGATGATTGCAACGTCATCGTCATAGGGCATATATTCCTCAATATCCCCGCCGACAACCTCCTGCATTGCTTCCAGACTGTCGTCGATTACAATTTCCTTCGGGTACTTTTCCGGTTCTACCAAGAGAACTTTAATCTTAGAATCATTCATCGTTCTTCATTCCTTTCGTGTGTTTTTTTATTGTAAATGCCCATCCGCATACAAAGAAAATCGTTGAAGTCCTTACCTGCTTTTGGTGGCTCATCAACGATTTCATACTTATCCGGCAGAATGGTTTTTAAGGTCTGTGCTGCCTTTCTGCCCGCTATATCATTGTCAAAATGGATACGGATTTTCCTGACAGATGAGTTACTGCCAAGATACTTTTCCAGTGCAATCGGCACTTTACTGTCCTCAATTTTCTTTGCCGGAGAATACACCCCGGACAGCGAAACAAAGCTCATTTCTTTCCACTCCTGCCCATTCAGCTTCGCAAGCGTGGCATAGGATAACAGGTCTATGGCACACTCAAAGAGGTGTACTTCCTCCAAGTTTTCCTTACCAAGCCGAAAAGAATAATCTTTTTTACTGCCACTGCAATCGCCCATAATCCTACGCTTATTCGTGGAACGGTAGGCTGCATATTTCGGCTCTTTCTTCTCGTCATAGCCTACAAACACAACATTGTGATACGGCAGGCTCTCAAAGATAAGGTCATTAGAGATACAGTAATTGATGATTTCAAAATCTATTCCTCTCCCGAAAAGATACTCTGTAATCACTCTGTTGGAAGCACATTTTTCAGGGAGAAGAAGCGGTTTATTTTCCTCTTTTGGCTGTGGCTTTTCATAGACCGGAGCCTGAATCGCTGTGTGTCCAATAATGGTTTCCACCGCTTCAAGGAAGCTGTAACCTTTGACCTTAATCAGATAATCCAAAGCACTCCTGCCACCGATACCTCTCGACCACCATATCCATTTCCCGTTTGAAATTTTCAAACTATCGTGGGTTCTGGTGCAATAGGTGTTACCTGAAAACTTAACCAGTTCATACGGTTCATAATTTTTCAGGTAGGTTAATAAGTCCATCTGCTTCGCCTGAATGATTAACTCAGGTGCGATAAAAGGCATATCGACCACCTCCTTAAAATAAAAATAGCCACCTGATTTTTTGAAAACCAAGTGGCTATATAATATTAAATTTTGTGTCTATGTTTTATGAAAGAATCTTCTTTTAATCAATTTTTCTTTCCTGTAGCTTTACTTTTTCAGTTTTAACCCATCTTTGAAAGCTTCACCCACACGCTCTGTAACCTTGTAGTAACCATGAGTATAAGGGTCAAATGCAATGGCATTTACCTTGGAAATATCAATTTTACCGTCTACTATAACGCTCTCATCGGCAGTTACATTCACTACCTTTCCAATAACGCCACAACCGTATTCATTATCTTGATACTCAATAAATTTACATTCTAAACAAATTGGAAACTCATTGATAATAGGAGCATCTACGACTTCAGCCTTACTTGCAGTCAATCCGCTACGTGTAAATTTATCTGTTACACGATTACCAGACTCTACGCCAAAATAATCTGCTTCTACCAAGTGTTCAACATCTGCGATACTAACAGTAAATGCACCTCGTGCCTTAATATTTTGCACGGTTTTATGTGTTTCGGTAAGATTCAATGCAACTATGTCCCTTGCTTGCATTGTCCCCCAAGCAGCATTCATTACATTCACACTGTTGTCCTCATTATAAGTTGCCACCATCAACACTGGCATAGGAAAAATTCCTTCCGTAATTTTCAACTTTGTTCTCATAATAATCTCTCCTTAAAATTAGATTGACAGAATTATTTATCCTGCTTATAATTATATCCAATCAATTCAGAATTTCAAGTACTGGTAAAAATGATAGGTACTATCCAAGGAGAAAGTATAATGATACAAAACTACATTGAAAATGCCAATTTTGAAGATACAGGCTTTGCTTACACCTTGTCCCTGATTTCCGGCAAACATAAAATGGTCATTCTTTATTGTTTAATGGAATTTAAAACTGTAAGGTTCAATGAGCTGAAGCGTTATCTGAAAACAATTTCCGATAAAACATTAAGTAGCAATCTCAAGGAACTAGAATCTGACAAACTGATTATCCGTACTGAATATCCTCAAATTCCACCCAAGGTGGAATACTGTCTTTCGGAACGTGGCAAGTCACTAATGGTAGTGTTAGATCAGCTTTGTGTTTGGGGTGAAGAAAACAAACTGACAGATTAACATCTTCTAATTTTTTTGAAAATATTATTTCTGGCAGTATAACTTTGTACCATCTCACCTAACATACTATCTGCGGTATGGGATTTTTCCATACCGCAATTCTAAACTCATCTTTCAAAATTTCTTGACTTCTTTTCAATCATTTCGCCCTCATCAGGCTCTCCGCCGACAATCTCATTTTCTTTTTTATCCATATTGAGCAGGATATTCAGCTCATCAAGTCGGGCAGTTTTTGCCCTCAATTCTTCCTCCTTTGCAAATGGCTTTTCAATTTCCTGCTTCGCTGTTTCATACTGCTTTTCCGTATTTTCAAGACTGTTTTTCGTATCAGCAAGTGCTTCCTCAAAGCGTTCAATACCGTTATCTATTCTCACGATATTACCGTGAGCGTCATCGCCAAGCGGTACATCTCTGCTCGTTTCGCCTTTTAATTTCACAACATAATTACGCTGCACCGTATCAAAATACAGTTCCATTTGAAAGCCACGGTACTCGCCAAGTGGTATCGCATCAGGACTGTTCATTGACTTGCAGGTATTGATGATTGCCTGACCTGCTTCGGCTTTTTCGGAATAAGAAACACCCGATACCATCATTCCAAGCGGCTGCTCGTCTATCGGTTTCGGGTGTGATTTTGCTGTTTCAACATCTTTTGTAAGTCCCTCTACACGGGATTTTAAGTAAGCAATCTGTTGTGGGTAGAACTTGATGACCTTATCCTCCAGTCCGTATTTCTCTGATAAGAAATTAGATTTTAACATCTTCAGCTTCTGTACCTGAATGTCTAAGTCCATCTTTTCTTTGATATACGGATTGCCTGTTGCAAGCATTTTTATCTCCGCATAGGACAGTGCGGTTTCATCAATATCCTCTGCCGACCTGACCGGAGATTTGCTCGTCATAATCTGACTTGCGAACTTCTGCTTACCTTCCACAAGCTGATAGAGGTATGCATCAAAGGTCTGCTCTGTTACATAACGGTAAATATCTACCTGCGGATTTTCATTGCCCTGACGGACAATTCTACCGGAACGCTGCTCCAAATCTGAAGGTCGCCACGGACAATCCACGTCGTGAAGTGCGATAAGCTTGTCTTGCACATTCGTTCCTGCTCCCATCTTCTGAGTAGAGCCGAGAAGCACTCTGACTTCTCCCTTGCGGGTCTTTTGGAACAGTTCTTTTTTCTTCATATCCGTGTCGGCTTCGTGTATGAACTTCACTTCACTTTCAGGAATACCTCTCTCAATCAGCTTCTTTCTGATGTCGTTATAGACGGAAAATGTGCCATCATTCTTCGGCGTGGAAAGGTCACAAAACACAAGCTGTGCTGATTTCTTGTCGGCATTTTCTTTCCATATCCGATAGATGTTATCGACGCAGGCATTGATTTTACTGCCCTCAAAATCAGGCAGCATATCGTTTAGCATACGCTGGTCAAGAGCCAGTTTTCTTCCGTCATTCGTGATTTTCAGCATATTATCTACGCTTGAATCCACACCGCCGCCACGCACCTGCTCGGCTCTCTCTGCAAGGGAAGCAACCATTTCCTTCTGCATTTCCGACGGCTTTACTGCAATGTTATGGTACTTTGCTTCTGGTACTGGCAGGTTCAACATATCTGCTGTTTTAATGTCCGCTATCTCCTTGAACATTGCCATTAGTTCAGGCAAGTTATAGAATTTTGCAAACCTTGTCTTTGCTCTGTATCCCGTTCCTTCCGGTGTAAGTTCCACTGCCGTAATGGTTTCTCCGAAAGTGGAAGCCCAGGCATCAAAGTGCTGCAACCCATTTTTCACAAGCGTGTTGTACTGCAAATATCGCTGTATCGTGTAGAGTTCCACCATACTGTTTGAGATAGGTGTACCCGTTGCGAACACGGTTCCTCGCCCTCCGGTAATCTCGTCAAGGTAGCGACACTTCATAAAGAGGTCGGAAGATTTCTGGGCTTCCGTCTGTGCGATACCGCCCACATTACGCATTTTTGTATAAAGATAAAGGTTCTTGTAATAATGGCTTTCATCAACAAAAAGCCTGTCTACACCAAGTTCCTCAAATGTTACAACATCATCTTTTTTCGTCTGGTCATTGAGTTTATCAAGTTTCTGCTTGATAGATTTCTTTGACTTTTCAAGCTGCTTTATGGAGAAGTTTTCCCCTCGGTTTCGCTTGAGTTCTGCAATTCCTCCGGTTATCTCCTCAAGCTGCTGTTCTAAGATTGTCCTCTGTCTTTCAATGGACATCGGGATTTTCTCAAACTGTGAATGTCCGATGATAACTGCGTCATAATCTCCGGTTGCAATCCTGCCGCAGAACTTTTTACGGTTCTTGGTTTCAAAATCTTTCTTTGTTGCGACAAGGATATTTGCCGCCGGATAGAGCTGCAAATACTCAGCCGCCCATTGTTCGGTCAAGTGATTGGGTACAACAAACAGTGACTTGTTACAAAGCCCAAGTCTTTTCGACTCCTGTGCTGCCGCTACCATTTCAAAAGTTTTTCCTGCTCCGACTGCGTGTGCAAGAAGCGTATTTCCTCCATAAAGGATATGGGCAACCGCATTTTTCTGATGTTCCCTGAGTTCAATTTCAGGGTTCATACCATTGAAGATGATATGACTTCCATCATACTCACGAGGTCTGACACTGTTGAATTTCTCATTGTAGGATTTGCAAAGCCTTTCCCTGCGTTCAGGGTCAGACCATATCCAGTCCTGAAATTCCTGCTTAATCATTTCCTGCTTCGACTGAGCAATCGCTGTTTCCTTTTTATTCAGGACAGCCTTTTTCCTACCCTCATCATCTTCGATATAATCAAAGATACGCACATCTTTTAAGTTCAGCGTTTCCTCGATAATCTTATAGGCATTGATACGGGAAGTTCCGTAAGTGTTATATGCCCTTACATTTCCTTTGTCGTAAGATTTGCCCTCAATATTCCACTCACTCGTAAATGGAGAGAAGTGAACTTTGATATTCCACTGTGCATAGCGTGGTGTTTCAAGCAAATGAAAGATAAACTCCTGCACATCGTCCGGTGGCAGCCAAGTTGCACCAAGTCGCACGGAAATTTCACTTGCAGTCAGGTCTTTCGGCTGCACCTTTTGAAGTGCTTCCACATTGACCTTATAATCTTCCGGATAGAGTTCTGCCGAGTTCTTTGCAATCCTCAGCTTCTCTCTGACATTACCGGAAAGGTATTCATCAGCCGTCAGATACTTCGGTTCGTAAGAATTTCCATACTCATAAAGCGGATTTAGGAAGATAACACCCTTTAAATCCTCAAAGATTTCATTCTCCGATTTACCGGAAAGCTTCATCATATAGTCCATATCAATCGTGGCTTTTTCTCCAAGAGATACTGCCAACGCTTCGCTTGCCGTATCAACAGAAGTAACCGGAGTATGCGGCTTGATTGTCCTCTTAGAAAACATATCAGCCTTATGCTCCAGTTCTCCATCTTCTCCGATTATCTCCAATGCGGAAAGCAAAGAGAATGAACTGTCCTGCGAAAAAGCAGACGTATTTGCACGGCTGTTAATGAGTCCGTACTTACCTGAAAAGGTATCATAAAGTCTGTTTAATCTCTCCTGCTCCGCTTTGATTTCACTGTCGGGGTAATCTTCTGTCTGCAATTCAATCAGCGTTCTGACGGAATTTCTAATAGCAATCATACCCTTAATTCGGTTCTCTGCGGTTGCCGACACTTCCACCAGAGTCATACGAGAATTTTCACGATAGTAGATTTTATCGTCCACCACCGTATAGGAAAAGTTTCTCACTGTCGGGTCTGCCGGAATAGAATTATCTTCCTCCTCCAGTTCTTCCTCGGCTTCATATTCCGTGATTTCTCCGTGAATGTTTGCTACTGCTTCATCAAGCTGTGCTGCAAGGTCTGTATTTTCATACGGCACACAAGTTGCTTCCATACCGAAACGCCCCGATACCATTTTCATTTCTCCAAGTATCATTTCGGGGTGCTGCACAAAATAAGAGTTCATCTTAATTCCGTTCTCATCGGTATCAAGATGAACCCAATCCGGCTCAATATCTATCAGTCTGTCACGCTTTTGCAGGATAAGAATATCCGAAACAACTTCCGTTCCTGCATTACCCTTAAAGGTGTTATTCGGCAATCGGATTGCTCCAAGAAGCTCTGCCCTCTGTGCAATATATTTTCGTACCGCCGAGTTTTCCTTATCCATTGTGCCTTTGCTCGTTACAAGAGCCATCACACCGCCGGGTCTTAACTTATCAAGGGACTTGGCAAAAAAGTAATCGTGTATCAGAAACTTATGCTTGTCGTACCTTTTATCCGATACCTTAAAATCTCCAAAAGGCACATTGCCAACCACTCCATCAAAAAAGCTGTCCGGCAGATTGGTTTCTTCAAATCCTTGTGCCGCAATGGTTGTTTTCTGGTAAAGCTGCTGTGCAATCCCTGCGGAAATCGTATCAAGTTCCACACCGTAAATCTTACTGTCCTGCATTGCGTCCGGCAGCATACCGATGAAATTACCGATACCGCAGGACGGCTCTAACAAGTTGCCTTCCTGAAAGCCCATCTGCTCCATAGCCTTATAAATGGCTGTGATAACTTCGGGCGGCGTGTAGAACGCAGTCAACGTGCTTTCTCTTGCCGAAGCATATTCCTCCGGTGTTAATACCGAAGAAAGTTCCAGATATTCCGTTGCCCACGCTGAATTATTTTCATCAAAGGCTTCTGAAAGCCCACCCCAACCAACGTACTTTGATAAGATAATCTGTTCTTCAGGAGTGGCAAATCTGTTTTCTTCCTGACATTTTTTTAGAAGCTGTATCGCCATAATATTTCTGCGGAAGCGTTCCTTTTTACCAACTGTTTCAACCTCATTTTCTTTGAGATTAAAGGTGTGGCGTTCTGCCATAGATACATCAGGGTACAAGTCAAAGCCTTTGACTTTTTTCTTCTGCTCCCAAGCGGGAACTACCGGCTCAGGCTCTTTATCATAACCGTTTCCTATGCGATACCCCTGATGATACATCTCATCATAGCTGTCAAAACCTGACTGCGAAGCTACTATCTCTCGATAATCTTCAATCGGCATACTGCCCATATTGGTCTGAACTTCTTCCGTTTCATTTCTTTCTTCGGCAGGTTCTTCCTTTACAATCAAATGCTCATTCATCGGATTCTCACGCACTTTTCTGTCAAACTCTGTGCGTGAAAATTCCTTATTGAACAGTGGCATATCATAGTCATAGAGCATTACTCTCTCATCATCAACAGATAAAATTTCGTACTCAGAAGCACCGATATACACCTTATCGCCAAGATGATATTCATATTTCACATCTTGTAGCTGTTCTGCTTCTTCAGGTTCTTTTTCGGCTGGTTCGACCTCCTGCTCCGGCGGTGCATTAGAGAGTATCTCTCGGTTTCTTTTCGTTTCCTCGATTTTGGCTCTGCGTTCCTCTTGACTTTCAAGCCACTGAGGATAGCGTTCTTTTTCCTTTGGATTTAAGTATCTGTCCATTCGGATAAGTTCCCCGATACGTTTCTCCACCTGCGACCACGAAAGCGTGATATGTGGCTTCTCTTTACCGATGCCTTTCGTAATCGTAATACCTTTTCCGTCGTGACTCTCATCAATGCCTGCCCCGATTATAACGGGATAAGAACCGCCCCAACCGTATTCATTTTTCAAGAAGTCGGCATTTTCTTTTGCAGAAAGACTTTTTTCAAACTGCTCATAGATACGCATTTTCCCCTCAGAAAATCCGCTTCCATTCGCAAGAACAGCGTCGATAATCTCCTGAGAAAAAACAAAGGCAGAGGTTTTCTTTTCCTCTGCCCGACCGTCTAATATGAATGTCATCTGACCGTCCATTGACGGTAATGGTTTTATGCTGTCACTTAATTCTCCCAGTAATCGCATAGCTTCAAAATGACGGGCAATAACAGCCCAATCATAATAGCTCTGTGCGGTTCTGCTGTCGTATTTGCCCTCCCACAAATGCAGAACGTTTTCAAAGGTCTTGTACCCTACTGTCCTGCCGTCCTCTAAAGTAAGTTCGGTATAATCATTATTGAAAATACTCTTTATATACTCTGTGCGGTCTTTGTTATCAGGATTACGTTCATAATAATCTTTGATTTCTTCCAGACTTGCTGACAAATGTGGTGTCGTTCTGAGAATTTCATTGATTACTTCATCACGTCCAAAAAACGGAAGGCTTTTATCCTCGTGCGTTCTGTCGTAATACTCTAAGCAAATATCACTTCCGCTTTCACGATTTCCTGTGCCGAGCTGCGAAGGGAGTTCATCAGACGAACCCATTTCATCATATCCTCTGCTTTCATCTGTTCGGTCACTCCCTCTTTCTGTGCCATCTGGCTCAGGATTGTTTCCTCCATCTTGCTGGCTCTCTGTTCCACTTCCGCCAAGTGCTGTGTCAGTTCTCCCCTCGTCAGGAGATTGTAGTAAAGGACTCTGTGATGTTCCTTCAGAAACTCTCTCCTCATCTGAGCGTATCTGCCCAAAGTCACTTCCGGCTGCTGTGGAAGTTTCAGGTTCGGAAGGCTGTAATCGCCCACCATCGTGTAGGTCAGTTCGTTCATTGTCCAAACTCCTTTCGTCGTTATTTTCAACCTTATTGTATTCATTTCTGTCCTGACCGACAATTATGCGATTTTGACGGTTGAGTACAGTAATTGTTTTAGATACTTCCGTCAATCCCATTTCTGCAATATCACTGGTAGCAAATCCAAGTGCATTGAGTGTTTCCTGCGTATTGAAATTGGTAACATCTCTGAAATCATCAAGTTCAAAATAATCATCCGTATCGATGCCAAGCCTTGACATCATCATATATGCCACACTGTTTGCTACAACATTTTTATAAATGGAAGCTACAATATCCTCTTCCACTTCCTCAAAGGAACTGCCCTCAGTTGCATAGTAAAGGTCTTGCAGATAATCAGGGATATTATCCTCTGCCGCATTTCTTGCTGCTCCCATAATTGCTTCGGCAAGACTGCTCTTATTCTCAATCTCTCCGAAAGTGCTTTCCAATGTTTCAATCACATCAGCTTCGTATTCCTGACGCATATCCCAAATCGGGACTGTTCTTGAATATCTGCTTTCGTGAGTATCTGAAATGTCAAAGTAATGTGTCAGTCTTTGCCGTGAACGGTTTTCATCAGCAAAAACAGCAATACCTCTTGCACCTCGGTTGACCCATCTGCCAAAAATTTTGTTCCACTGCTCTATCTCAAGAACTGCTGTTGCATCAGGTCGCTGTGCATATACAAGAAGCTGTTCGTCATAACGTAACTTATAATTTCGGCAAGCCGAAGCTAAGAATGCCTGCCAGTTCTGAGGATTTGACACAACCGTTTTGCAGGTGCGGTTGTAAAGCTCAGAAATAAGGTCATATTTTCGTGCCATTACTCTTGCACCTCCTTATCGCTGTTTTTCTCTGTTTCTTGTCTTGTTTTTTGACGGTTCGGATTGATTGACAGGTTCAACTTTACTTCCACTAAGCTCCATTTTTTCAGCAAACTCGCATATATGATAGCAGCAATTTCCGACATACAAATGGTAGTCATCAATATACTTGCACACTCTGTCTGCTGTGTGTCCATCACGAAAAGTAATCCTGATTTTTCCACCATCGGGAATATAGAATTTTAAATTGTAATGACTGTCTATAAATCGAATTTGCTTTTCCTGCGGCTCTGCTCTATTCTCCTGTTGCTTCATTTTCCTTACCTCTCATTTTTGTTGCTTCATCAGAACCGCCGCCCAAATACGAAAAGAGTTTACCGGACTTTGTATTCTTCTGAAGCTCCATAATCACACCCATATCAGGAATCGTGATATTCGGGATTTTCAGGATTGCTTCCATATCAAGCTGCTGCAACTTTTTCTCCGTATCACAACCGGAGTCAAAGAGTTTATTCAGCACCTTGACCTTATTCTGAAAAGTTGCTTTGTCTTTCACGAAAACACCTCCTTAGTTAATGTTGATTACAATAGAAATACTGCCGCTCTGTTCTTCTTTCTGCGGATTACGTGAATACTCAGGAAAAATGGACTGTACTCTCTGCCTTGCCCTGCGTATGGTTTCAAAACAAGGAAGTCCGTATGCTCGGTAATTAAATACAATATCCTCAAGCGGAAGATTTCCGGCAGGTATATATCCGTACCGATTGTAATAATGCAGAATGAGAAGCATATCATCATACCTCGACATCGGGCATTCCTTTAATATTTCAAGCACTCGGCTCTCCACCGTTTTCTGTTGTTTCATAATGTCCCTCCAAAAATTAAAGGGACAGAGTTTTTACGCTCTGCCCCGACTGGTTAATGTTCGCTTGTTACTTACTTCTTACGGTTTTTAACCTGAAGAAAGATAAAGCCGCCGACAATAACGGCAACTAATGCGATAGCGATAATTGTCTTTGCTTCCATTACTCGTTACCCTCCTTTTTCTTCTTTTTGTGTGCAACAACAGAAGTTACGGCGATACCGACAGCAGAAAGTCCGGCAAGGACATACCAAAGTTTCATATTGGTATCATCTCCTGTTTTCGGAGTATCCCTCAACTCATTGTGCATTTTTACAACGGCTGTTTCATCAAGTTTGATAGTAACATTCTGGTCGGCAGGTGTGATATATGCGGCAGAGGCATTGTTTGCCACTTCGGATACGGTATATTCGCCAATACGAAGTCCATCAATCACAATTTCGCCGTTCTTATCTGTTTCAAATGTCATATCATAACCGTTTGCTCCGGTTACTCTGAACGCAAAACCTTTAACCTTACCATCTGAAGATGTCTTGACGATTTTCAGTGTTCCACGCATAGCTTCATTGATAAATCCAACACCAGCCTTATTCTCAACGGAATAAGTTGTTTCGTCTTTCTCAATGAAAACAGAGTATTCTCCCTTATCAAGCAGGAAGCCCTCCGGTGCTTTTGTTTCACGGACAATATATTTTCCGTAAAGCAGCTCTTTCATCTCATAAATTCCGGTTTCAGTTTCTTCAAGATTTCCGATAAGTTCATCTCCATCATCAATCTTTCCGTTCTCATTGGTGTCCTTATATACCTCAAAGGTTGCACCCGTAAGCTTGTTGTCCGGATATTCAGCATCCACCTTCGCGAGTATGATATTGCCGTGAACATACTCATTGATAATCTCAATTTCAACTACCTGCTCGGCTTTGCTGATATTGACCTCATACGCTTTTTCATCAAGAACAAATCCCTTTGGCTGCTCGATTTCTCTTACAATCCATTTGCCATAAGGAACTTTTGCAAAAGAAAAACTACCGTCTTTTGCAGAGGTAGTCGTCATAAGTGCAGTATCCTTTGTAAATTCTGTTTCTTCGGCTTTGAAGATACCGATAACAGCACCCTCAAGTGCTTCTCCATTCTCGTCAATCTTCTTACCTGATACAGAACCATAGATAAGTTCATTCTTGATTTCTTTTCCGTCATTCACTTTGATTTCAACCGTTGCGGTATCCTGACCTGCGTATTCAAATACAACCGGATACTTCGTATCAGAGAGAATATAATGCTCATCGGTTGCAATCTCTTTGACATAGTATTTGCCAAACGGAAGGTCTGACTTCATAACAGCAATTCCATTTTCATTTACGCTGACAATCTCAATCAGTCCATCAGCCGGAATAACTGTACCGCTTGCAGATACAATATCTTCTGCGGCATAAAGACCAAAGCTGATGTTTTTGATTTCTCCGTTGTCGCCAATACCAAATGTCTTATCCTTTTCAATGACTTTTGCAAGGCTTACCTGCACTTTCTGTCTTTCGTTATAGAATGATGTGGAAGTTTCGGTAACAGAGATATTCTGACCTGCGTAAGTAAGCTCAACCGTATGTGTTTCGCCACTCACTACCATTCCATAAGGTGCGGTAATTTCCTTGACCTCGTATTTTCCGAGATAAAGTTCTTTGCTCTTCACAAATCCATCGGAGCTTGTTGTGATAGTATCTACCACTTCGCCCTTTGAAAAGCGGAGTGTACCGTCCGGTGTACTAATATCTTCCGCAGCACGGACTTCATAAACTGCACCCTCAAGTCCTGCCACTTCATAAACAGGCTGATAAATAACATCACTGTCCTCAGAACCACTTACATTGACACCACTAAATACTTCTCCAGTCTTTTCAACCGTGATAGTACCTTTCTGTGCCATATTCGGCTTATTGACTTTCACAACAGTTACGCCGCCTTCCTCTGTGGAATTTTCTTCGGTAATATCAAAATATACCGGAGTATCATCAAGTACATACCCGTATGGAGCTTGTACCTCTACGATAGAATATCCCTTGCCGTAATCCAGTTTCTCAGGTGTTACAAGAGAACCATTTGCGTCGGTATAGAACACATCAATCGTGGTTGGTGTCGGATAAGTAAAGGTCATTTTGACCTGATTGCCCTGCGGGTCGTAAATCTTAAATCCTGCTCCTGCATACGGAATACTCTTTCCGCTTTCTGCGTCCACCTTGACTACATTGACAAAGCTCTCAAAGTTACGGTTATTGATAAGATAACGATACGTCTGTGCGTTCTGTGAAATGAACACATCAAAATCGTCCATCATCTCTCTGCCTTCCCAACCAGAAGTCTGGTGTACGGTATAAATACCATACGGCATATCTTTTGTCTGACCGAAGCCATTTTCATCGCAAACGATAGTATCTCTCTCGTCTTTATTGGCTGCGTCATAGCTTCCAGCAGATTTCAAATAAATCTCAAAGGAAGCACCCTTTTCAGGAGTTTCAATCTTTGTTTCTCCATCATCAGTGTGTTTAATGATAGCCACGTTACCTTTGATTACCTGCTCGGTTACATCATTGGAAGTAAGGTTGTGTTCCACCTCATAAAGTTTCGGGTCTGCACCTACTTCATGGATAGTCTTATCAAGCAAATATCCCTCTGACGGTGTAATTTCTCGGATTGTCCAGTCGGTATCACAAACATATTCTTTGGTAGTGAACTGACCGTTTTCATCAGTAACATACTTATCTACAAGCGTTTCGCCCTTATAGATACCATAAACTGCTCCCGAAAGTTTGGCATTTCCCTGTGCTTCGCCTTTCTCAGCGTCGCTCTTTGTTACTGTTACAGTAAATTTCTTCAAAATGTTATTGAAGTTTCTTGTGGTTACTTCTTTCCACTTCACTGGTGCAGTCTGATTTTTTGGCACAACATAACGGATAGCTGTGTCCACTTCCTCAAGAGTATATGGTTCAGAACCACTGATAAGCACATCTTTGAAAGTTGCCACACCGTCTTTATCCGTAACTGCATACTGGTCAACAGCATCACCGGAAAGAGAAGTACCGAAAAGATGGAACTTCACACCTTCAACAAGGTTATCTTCCGAGGACTTCACTACCTGAAGGTCGCCACGCTTCAATTTGTTATTGAAAGTGACCTTTGCAATCTGTCCTGCTACAACAGTAACTCTATGTGTTTCCTGCGGCTCGTACTTATCGTATGCCTGCTCGGTTTCAGTATAGATACCCGGCATAAGGTTATCAATCTGGAACTTACCGCCATTAGCTGTTGTAACTGTCTGATTGATACCGTTTCCGGTAATCGTGAAGTTGATACCGTCAACCTTGCCGTCCTCACTGGTCTTTACAATCTGACAAGAACCATAGCTGACTTTCATCTTCACATAACCGTTGATACTGTCGCTTACTTCCTGAGCATAGCTGACAACATCCTGCACACTGGAGTTCTGACCGTGTTTGCCCTCTGACCATACAACCACACCTCTGCGGACTGCATTTTTCTTCGTTGCGGTAATGGTAAATTCCTTACTCGGTGCAGTATCCATAGAAACAGTAAGTTTGTTACCATTCACTGAAAAGCTCACTCCACTGATACTTGCCTTGAAATTATACTTGGACAGCACATTGTTTGAGTCTGTCAGGGTAGTGGTGTACTTGCTTCCGTTCCACTCAAGTTCTATTGTCTTTGCCGAACCGGATGATTTATTACAAAAGCTCGGTATGGTCGCATGGTTCTGTACACTCTGCACCATACTGTTGTAATAACTGAAAATCTTATTGCGGAGCGGATGCTTTGCATTGATGACATCTTTCACATTGCTGCAACCACTGGCTGCTACATGATTGAAGTTTGCATCACGCTCTCCGATAACAGTTTCCCAGATAAGAAGCTGTGTAGCATAAGCCTGTGCAATGCTGTTTGCTGCCGCTTCATTCTGTGACCTCCAAGAAGTCGAGATTGTCCCACGATAGCCATACTGTAAAATACGACCAACGAAAAGACGGATTTCATCTCCGGAAATAACCCCGTTGGATGCAAGGTTATTAAAATAATTTTCGTCATACTTATTCATTGTCTGACCGACCTTGAGCGAAATTCCCGGCTCAATACAATAAGCAACATTGCCTGAGTATGAGCCAATAGCCTTAAGATTGGTAAAATTGGAACGTCCGGTATGCCAACCATTTTTCAAGGTCAAATTGCTGTGTCCCCATACCCCATCGTAATTAGCATCGCCATCACGAGGAAAATCGACCATATAGACATCGGCTTTTTCTCCCGAAGCAGCATATGCTGTTGTCGAGCCAATGCCTGCAAAAGTGGTCACACACATAAGGGTCGCCAAGAAAAGCGACGTGACTCTTTTGAATTTTGACTTTATCATTGCGTTTCCTCCTGTAAAATTGAAAAACACACCGTATCTCTACGATGTGCCTTTGTGGATTTTCTCTTACGACAAGATTTACCTGCCGAAAAACAAATGCGGATTTTTCGTTAATTTTTCATTTTACCATACACCTCCAGTCCGTTCATATTGTGCGATTCCCCCCTTAGAGATAGACATATACTTTGAGATAGTTATATTCAAGTGAGATAGTATATATCATTTTCGGTAGGTAGAAGTATAACTAAGGGGTTAGAGTGTGAGAAAGGGGAACTGTAAATCAGGCTATCTGCTGTCACGCTCTGCACGGTTACGCAAAAACTTGTTGTAATGCTCCAATGCTTTGCAGACAAAATCCTCCGTCTGACTGACGGGAATATTTTTCGGGATAAGCTGTCTTACTCTGTCGCCCCTCAACACGATTTTTTCCTTTTGGTTCGGCTTTTCCTCAGACATAACAGCGTGGATTGCTTCGGTTGTAAGGTTGCCCTCGTTGAATAACTTTCGCATACGGATTGTCTGGTCGTGTGACGGGGTTGCGTCATTCAGGTCGATTTCGTCAACCACATCACGCTGGCAATCTTCATCAAGATAGGAAAGTTCTACGGCAGGACGCATTTTAATACGCCCCTCGTCAACAAATTCAAGCAGTTCAGGAACAAGGTTTGTCAGACGCACATATCGGTGTATCTGATTTCTGCTGTCCCCTGTTTCCTGTGCAATTTGTTCATCGGTTCGTAAATTCGTCCCCACTGGGGACACATTTTCTTTTCTTGGTCTGCCTGCTTGTCTTTTCATTGCTTCCAAACGCATTTTATACGCAAAGGCTTTTTCACTCGGCAATATCTCTGACCTCTGAAAATTACTCTCAACCATTAAAATGGTCGCTTCATCTCTGTTCAGGTCTACAATCTCACTTCTCAAGGTTTCAAATCCTGCCAGTTCACAAGCTCGCTTTCGTCTGTGTCCTGAAACAAGTTCGTATCTGCCGTCCTCTTTCTGCCTTACCGTTGCCGGAGTAATAACCCCTCTTTCCTTGACACTCTCCACAAGCTGCATCATATCTTCATCGTCCCTGACCTTAAACGGATGGTCTGGGAAATCATCAATCAGCTCTAACGGAATATCTCGGATTTTTGAAAGCTGTTCTTCATCTCTCTGTGCCTGCGTGGTAAATAAATCATCGAGCTTCGTGAGAGTGAAGTCGCTCTTTCTTCCTGCCATCGGCTAACACCTCCTTTGTAAATTCAGCGTATGCCTTAGACACTGTGCTGTTTGGCTCATAAGCATAAATGCTTTTGCCTTTGGAAGAAGTTTCAGCGGCTTTTACGGCAATCGGGATTTGTGTTCGATACATTCTTATCTGATTACCGAAATTCGCCCTGAGTGCTTCCACCGTACTCTTTGCAAGGTTTGTTCGGCTATCCACCAAAGTAAGCAGCATACCGTCTATCTTAATATCCGGATTGATATACTTCTTTACTTTTGAAATGGTCTGCACAAGCTGTGTCATACCCTTTGCCGGCAAATACTGAGCCTGAACCGGAATGATAACACTGTCTGCCGCCGATAAAGCATTGAGAGTAACCATACCAAGTGAAGGCATACAGTCTATAATTACATAATCATATCTGTTTTTCACTTGACACAAATAATTCTTGAGTGTAGTTTCTCTGCTCATTGCGTTTACAAGGTTAAATTCCATTGCTGAAAGCTCAAGGTTTGCCGGAACAAGGTCAACACCTTCTTCGTGATGCAGGATACCAACCATAGGGTCTGTCATCGTTTCATTGATTACATCTGTGAGTTTTGTTGCAAGCGTGATACCCAAACCGTCTGTATCCTGCCAACCAAGACAAGTCGTTAAATCGCCCTGCGGGTCTGCGTCTATGAGCAATACTTTCTTGCCCTGCATTGCAAGCCCGACTCCGAGATTAACTGTTGTGGTGGTCTTTCCGACTCCGCCTTTCTGGTTACATACGGAAATCGTTTTGCAGTTTGACACTTCTTTTTGCCCTCCTTTCTGAAATTCATAGCCACCGCATTATGGCTATGTACCTGACCGACTCATTTCCTAATCGGTCATAGCAATATTTGTTCTCAACACCCCTTGCCAAGCAAAATGCTTATGGGAAGTCACTAAGGAACAGACTGCTTATCTGTATCATAGGATTCTAACCTCTGCCGGGTACTCCGCCAGCTCCATAGAGAAGTATCATTATCATTCTGACTGTCATCGCCATATCAGGAGCAACCTGATACTCATAGCCGGAATTCTCGCTATTCTGAAATACAGAAATCACGGCGTACCTGCTAAAGTGGCTATCATCAGAAATAAAGTCTTAGTGAATGACTTATTCAATTTTCAAGCGAAAAGGCTTCCGTTTTTGCTATCTGGAATGAACCCCTTCACTCATTTGGACAAAGGGGTATGAAATGCACACCCAAAATCGCCGCTTTTCCGAAAATTTTTTTGAAAAATTTTTTGAAATAAAAAAAGCCGCCTGCTCCGGTTAGGAAACAGACGGCAAAACACGTTCTAAATGTATTCAATTTTCAATTTCTTTTTCTTTGCTTCAAGCACTTTGCAGAGGACATCATCTACTGCATCGGTGTATCGTCCCTGAGCTGCTAAATTGTTCTTCAGTTCAATGAGCGATTGTATCACTCGGCTTCGTTCTTCTTCATTTAAGTATAGATGATAGGTTTTCTCTCTCATTGGCTGTCCCTCCATCTTTCAAATGTATTTTTGATTATCTCTACATCTTCCTCTGTATCAGAAGAAATAAATATATGTACGTTCTGAAAAGCTCTTTTTAGGCTGTCGGCATAATCCAGTTCAGTGCCTTTCATCGGCAGTTTAATCAGTCTTATTCCTCGTTGCTCACACATATATGCTTTCATTATTTCTATATTCTCGTCAGCACTTCCTGACTCAATAGCCAACTTTTCTGAAGGTATGTATGTTTCAAGCGGAACTCCAAGCAATCGGTCAGAACCAAGTTCTGCTTTCAAACCTTTCTTATTAGAATAATAGCTAACAGCCAAAGCAGGAAATAGAGATAAATATTCTTGCTCACAAATTCGGCAGCCTTTATTCAATATCGTCCTTTCATTTATCTTCATACTCCATGAATGACCGTGCCTGCATTTCCACCACGCTCTCTTTGCTGAAGTTCGTGATACCTCTGTCGGCTTCAATTTATTCTGTTCATAATCCCATTCACTGAGAAGCTGACTGTCCGTTGTCGCCAAATCATTATATCCGGCAAGGACTTCTCTCTCTGCACAAACGGGGCATACCGTACCTTTCACACGGGCATTGACAACGGATTTCCACTCATTACCGCATTTTCTGCACTTCCACCAGACGTTTTTCCTCGACTTTGCATTTACTTCATCAGGTTTCAAAGGCAAGTTCTTCTCCGACCACTCCGAAGCAATTTCAGGGTGTGTTGTCTGCAAATCGTTAAACCCTTTCGAGAATATGTACCCACTGCAATACGGGCATTTACTCCCACCGGAACGGGTAGAAATAAGGGTGTTCCACTCTCTGCCGCAATCCTTACACTTCCACCACGCCTTACGATTGGCAAAGACCGTAACCTGAGTTGGAAGTAACGGATAATTTCTGTCCGACCACTCGGCAGCTATATCCGGCAGAAGCGTTGCAAGGTCATTAAATCCTGCCAACACTTTATTATGAGAGCAATACGGGCAACCCGTTTTATTTATTGTCCTGCTTTTAACGACAGCTTCCCACTCGTGACCTTTTTTACATCTCCATATCACTTTCTTATGAGAACCAATAGAAACCTCTGTCGGTTTTATCTTATTCTTTTTTGACCACTGCTTTGCCAGTAACGGCTCTAATGTCGCCAAATCGTTAATACCTGCAATCACTCTCGCACCGGAACATATCGGACATTTTTCTCCATTAGAACGAGCCTTAACGCTTGTTTGCCATTCGTGTCCGCAAGTACCTTTCCACCATACTTTTTTATTTGAACCAAAGGTAATATCATCAGGTGTAAGCGGTAAATTCTTCTCCGACCATTCCGTAATAAGCTCTGGGTGTACTTCTGCTAAACTGTTGTTCATAGCCAAACCTCAACCTCCTTGTGCTTAGAGTATATGAAGTTTTGGCTTTATCTTGTAGTTTGCGAATATCCGTATAAATAGAAAAAGCCCTTTGAGAAAAGGATTTCTCCTCTCCCAAAGGGTAGTTTAACTTTTACTTAGAATTATCTTTTTTAATAACTAAGTTATAATTGCTATCATAATACAGTCCAAGTTCTCTACACATTCTATCGTTCACATTATCTAACGCTTTCTTATATTCTGCATACGTTGGAGACAGAACCATTAAATTAGGAATGAATATATCGTTATATCCTTTATTTTGTAACTCTTTCTGCATTTTTCTCTGTGCAATAAATGCTGGATGGTATTTCATTATACCGTTTTTCATTTTAGCACCTTTCCATACTTTTTCTTTTAGTCTTTCATATTCACTTTCACTCATATCACGATAATAGGCTATCATCTCATCTGCGGTTCTGGTTTCTTGTGCAATCCCACCTATCATCTTCGCACCTATTCCCATAATAAAAGGAACTTTCAATGTCGTTTCATCGCAATATTCTAATATATTATGTAGTGCCTGCTTCTGTTCCAGAGTCTTCAACCTTACATTAAGAAATGGTTTGAAATGACTTTTAAAATAATCTCCCCATTCTTTTCCCGGTAGCAAAGACTCAATTGCATTTTCAACGGTTTGATAATCAAGTGCCTCATTTGCTTTGTCTGCGTCACCATCATCTATAAATTGCTTCAAAGCTTCAAGTTCTGAGTCTTTTAAAACTTTTTCCTGCACTTTTTCTTGATAAATACGAAGAAGAATACTTTTGTCGCCAGTTTCCAAAAGGCTCTGTATGTCTTTAATACTAATACCGAGTTTTCTATATACTGAAATCTTTTTTAAAGTTTCAACATCTTGTGCAGTATAGTTACGATAACCATTGTTATCTTTATCCACTGACAGCAATCCTTTTTCTTCATAATACTTAACTGCACGCTTTGTCATTCCAACCTCATTTATAATTTCATTTAATAACATCCGATGCACCTCCTTATGATTTATGTTGATAGTATAAGCGTATACGCTGCGTGCAGGTCAAGAGTTTTTCGTCTTTCTTCTAAAAATGGGCAATCCCGATTTCAGGACTGCCCATTCATTCTGCCAATTATGCGATTTTTTCTTGCTTGCACCGATTTCTGCATCAATTGATGTAAGTTTGATGTAAATCGCTGTTTTTTTAGTTTTTTATCAAATGAAGTACGTCCCGTCTATTCGGTAAAACGGTACATCTTTACATCATCTTAATAGAGCTTTGCACCTGCTGGAATATGGTCATCAACCATCAGAAGATGGAGCTTTTCTTCGCCTTCTTCTTCGTGGATAGCACTGAGGAGCATACCGCAAGAGTCAATGCCCATCATCGCTCTCGGTGGAAGATTTGTGATAGCGATAAGCGTCTTTCCAACCAGTTCTTCAGGCTCATAATAAGCGTGAATACTGCTTAAAATGGTTCTGTCTGTGTCTGTTCCGTCATCAAGCGTAAACTGTAACAGTTTCTTTGACTTCGGTACTGCAACACACTCTTTAACCTTTACTGCACGGAAATCTGACTTACTGAATGTATCAAAATCAACAAATTCCTCAAATAAAGGCTCTACCTTTACCTTAGAAAAATCAATCTTTTCAGACTCAGTTTTTACATTTTTTTCAGGTGCTTCAGAAGCTGTATTATTTACATCATTTTTCTTATTTACACCATCTAAGGACTTCATTGTTGGGAATAATAAAACATCTCTGATAGCTGCTGCGTTTGTAAGCAACATACACATTCTATCAATACCAAATCCGATACCGCCTGTAGGTGGCATACCAATTTCAAGTGCGTTCATAAAGTCTTCGTCAGTTGTATTAGCCTCTTCATCACCAAGTGCTAATAATTCTTCCTGAGCCTTAAATCTTTCTCTCTGGTCAATTGGATCGTTAAGCTCTGAATAAGCGTTAGCCATTTCCCAACCATTCATGAAAAATTCAAATCTTTCTACATATTCAGGGTTTTCAGGTTTCTTCTTTGTTAAAGGAGAAATTTCAATTGGATGATCCATAATAAATGTAGGCTGTACTAAGTGTTCTTCAACAAATTCTTCAAAGAACAAGTTTAAGATATCACCCTTCTTGTGGTGTTCTTCAAATTCAACATGATGCTCTTTTGCAAGTTCTCTAGCCTGTTCAACTGTTTCAACTTCATTCCAGTCAACACCGGCATACTTCTTAACTGCATCAACCATTGTAAGTCTTTCAAAAGGCTTGCTTAAATCCATTTCAATGCCATTATATTCAATCTTAGCACTTCCACAAACTTTTTCAGCAAGATGTCTGTAAAGATTTTCTGTTAAATCCATCATGCCGTGGTAGTCTGTGTATGCCTGATATAATTCCATAAGTGTAAATTCAGGGTTGTGTCTTGTATCAACACCTTCGTTACGGAATACTCGTCCAATTTCATAAACTCTTTCAAGACCACCAACGATAAGTCTCTTAAGATAAAGTTCCAATGAAATACGAAGCTTAACATCTTCATCTAAAGCATTAAAATGTGTTTCAAATGGACGTGCTGCTGCACCGCCTGCATTGTGTACAAGCATAGGTGTCTCAACTTCCATAAATCCCTGTCCGTCTAAGTATTTTCTGATTTCACTGATAATCTTTGATCTCTTAATAAATGTTTCCTTAACTTCAGGATTCATAATAAGGTCAAGATATCTCTGACGGTATCTAAGGTCTGTATTTGTAAGACCATGATGCTTTTCAGGAAGAATCTGAAGACTCTTTGAAAGAAGAGTAACTTCTGTAGCGTGAATACTCTTTTCACCTGTCTTTGTTACAAAAGGATATCCCTTAACACCAACGATATCACCGATATCCATCTTCTTGAAATCCTTGTATTCTTCAAAAGGTTCATCACCTAATTCATTTCTTGCAACATAAACCTGAATATTTCCTGTTTTATCCTGAACATTACAGAATGAAGCTTTACCCATTACACGCTTAAGCATAATACGACCTGCAATTGAAACAAGCTTTGCAGGATCTTTAACAAGCTTTCCTTCTTCATCATGTTCACATTCAAACTTTTCAAAGTTATCCTTAATCTCTGCAGTATGGTTTGTTACATCATACTTTGTAATCTGGAAAGGATCCTTTCCTCTTTCCTGTAAATCAGCAAGCTTCTCACGACGCACCTTTAAAAGCTGATTAACGTCAACCTGCTGTTCATTCTTATTCTGCTGTGCCATTTTCTTAAACTCCTTAAAGTAATTTATATTCAATTAGCCCTAGGCTAATTACAACTCTTTACTATAACTATAACAACTGTGCACCTTAAAAATCAGTGACAGAAATTATTTTTTCTTCTTAATATCAAGAACTTTATATTTTGATACTGTATCGCCCATTTCAACCTCTACAATATCTCCAACTTCGTGTCCAATAAGTGCATGACCTAATGGTGATTCGTTAGAAATCTTTCCACTTAAGCTGTTTGTCTGTGTTGAACCAACAATGCTGAACTCAAGGTCTTCATCATATTCGAAATCATGAATGATGATATGACATCCAACGTTAATCTTTGTATCATCAATATCAGATTCAGCTACAACTTCAACATTTTTAAGAATCTTTTCAATATCTTCGATTCTTGCTTCAATGTCTCTCTGTTCATCTTTAGCTGCATCGTATTCAGCGTTTTCTGATAAGTCACCCTGCTCTCTGGCTTCCTTAATCTTCTGTGCTACTTCTTTACGTTTATTTACCTTTAAATCTTCTAATTCTGCTTCTAATTCCTGAAGACCTGCATATGTCAATATATTCTTCTTTGCATCTGCCATGTTTACTTCCTCCATCTACATGTTCGTTCATAGTTTTACACTTTATAATAGCCCAACCACCATTTATTGTCAATGTTAAAGCCCCGAAAAAGTGTACAAAAAGCCTATAAAACCTTATAATTTTGATTTAATTAGCTCCTCTAGGGACTGCCAGTCCACAATCTCATTGCATCTGCGTCTAAGCTCTGCAGAATGTGGCAAGCCCTGTGTATACCAGGCTATGTGTTTTCGCATTTCCCTAACTGCCGTATATTCACCTTTGTAATCAATAAGCATTCTTGCGTGTTTCAAAACCATATCGCGTACTTCTGTTGAAGACGGTTTATCTACAATAATTCCATTTTCAAGATACTCTTTTATCTGTTTAAAAATCCATGGATTTCCTCTTGCGGCTCTTCCAACCATTAACCCGTCACATCCGGTATATTCTTTCATTGCCTTTGCATCTTTTGCAGAAAAAATATCACCGTTACCAATTACAGGAATTTTCACAGCCTCTTTTACCTCTTTAATCACGTCCCAGTCTGCTTTTCCGCTGTAATACTGCTCCCTTGTTCTTCCGTGAACGGCAATTGCTGATACGCCACAGCTTTCCGCAATTCTTGCAATCTCAGGTGCCTGAATTTCACCGTCTTTAAAGCCCTTTCTAACCTTTATTGTAACAGGCTTCTTTATTGCCTTAACCATTTTTGTAAGAATCTCTTCCACAAGTTTAGGCTGCGTAAGCAAATAAGAACCTTCATGATTGTTAACAATCTTAGGCACCGGGCACCCCATATTAATATCAATAAAATCACAAGGACCTTCTGCAACCTTTGCACCGATTTCCGCCATAATGTCAGGATCAGAGCCAAAAAGCTGAACAGCTATTGGATGCTCAGCCTTATCAATATTTAATAATATGTTTGTATTTTTATTTTTATACAAAATAGCTTTGGCACTTACCATTTCCGTGTAAAGCATGCCACATCCCTGCTCTTTGCAAAGCAGACGAAATGGCAGGTCCGTTACACCTGCCATTGGTCCCAATGCCAAACTATTTTCAATTTCAACATTGCCTATTTTCATAATTAATCTCCAAGCTTATTTATTATTCTTGTTCTTCTCGTAAATAATTCTCATTCCCTGAAGAGTTAATTCCTTGTCATATATGTCTATTTTGTCTGTATTCTGCCATATTATTCTTCCAAGACCACCTGTGGCAACAACCTTAACATCTGTAAGACCGCTTTCCTCTTTCATCTTTTCAATAATATATTCTGTCTGACCGATGTATCCATAAACAATACCTGCCTGCATACATGAAATTGTATCCTTAGCTAAAATGCTTTCAGGCTTTTTGATTTCAATTTCAGGGAGCTTAGCTGTTTCATTCCACAAAGCCTTTGTGCAAATCTTTATTCCCGGCGAAATAACTCCTGCTTCAAAAGTACCGTCAGCTCCAACCAAATCATAAGTTGTAGCTGTGCCAAAATCTATTACAATACAAGGTCCGCCATATAATTCATATGCTGCCACAACATCCACAAGACGGTCTGAACCAAGTTCCCTCGGATCAGTTCTCTTAACTCTTATTCCTGTCTTTGTCCCCGGACCTACAATTATAGGCTTTATTCCAAAATACTTAATAATACCATTATTTAAAGAATACATAACTTTAGGAACTACCGATGAAATAATAACATTCTCAATCTCGTTAATATTAATGTTCTTTCTCGCTATTAATTCGGCTATTGTTGAACCATATTCATCAGATGTTTTCACCATCTGGGTATTCATTCTAAATGTGGCAAATACCTTATCCTCCTTAAATAGTCCAAGTGTTATATTAGTATTTCCAACATCAACAGTAAGTAACATTATATTTCTTCTCCCAATACAAAAACTTTATAGTACATTTCTAAAGATTCCAGTAAATCTCTTTTTTCCATTTGCATCTGTCTTATCTTTAGTCCACAGCCAATATCATCATATAACAAATCCCCTTCATCAGCTTCTGTTATAATCTGAAGATTGCCTTCCTCATCATATTCTAGAACAAGTATTCCTCCAACTTCCTCCGTAAAAAGAACACACATAATCTGCAATTCCTGTTTAATCTGTTCCGGCAGGTTGGAAAACTGCTCATTTAAATAATATTTTTTGTCGTATGCGTTAGCACCACACAATACCATTTTCTCGTTAAACATATTTCTTCCTTATTAGTAAAAATTAAATTAAGTCTTAATCCTTAATAACTTCAGCCAAAGCCTTTACTGAACCGGCAATTCCCTGAATTTCAGATGGAATAATAATCTTTGTAGCCTGACCGTCTGCTGCTGCTGCAAAAGCTTCAAGACTCTTAAGTGTAAGAACTGCCTCATCAGCTCCTGCTTCCTTAATAGCTTTGATACCGTCTGCTGTAGCTTTCTGGACACTAAGAATAGCCTGTGCCTCACCTTCAGCTTCAAGGATTCTCTTCTTCTTTTCTGCGTCGGCCTTAAGAACTGCTGCCTGATTGTCAGCTTCAGCATTAAGAATAGCTGCTTCTTTCTTACCTTCTGCAATAAGAACTGCTGATTTCTTCTCACCTTCGGCTCTAAGAATCTGTTCACGCTTTTCACGTTCAGCTCTCATCTGTTTCTCCATTGCTTCCTGAATATCTCTTGGTGGAATAATGTTCTTAAGCTCAACTCTGTTAACCTTAATTCCCCAAGGATCCGTTGCAACGTCTAATTCTGTACGCATCTTAGCATTGATTGTCTCTCTTGAAGTAAGAGTTTCATCAAGTTCAAGATCACCTACAATATTTCTAAGTGTTGTAGCCGTTAAAGACTTAATAGCCACAATTGGATTTTCAACACCATAAGCATAAAGCTTTGGATCTGTAATCTGATAGAAAATAATTGTATCTATCTGCATTGTAACATTATCTCTTGTAATAACAGGCTGTGGTTCAAAGTCTGCAACCTGTTCCTTCAAATTAACTTTTCTTGATACTCTATCCAAAAATGGAATTTTGAAATGAAGTCCCACTGACCATGTTTCTTTGTAAACACCTAATCTTTCAATAACAAATGAATGCGCCTGTGGCACAATCTTTACACATGTTGAAACCAATACGATTGCCAACACGATTAAAATAATAAAAAATATCATATTCTACCTCCTGATATACTAGGCCTTTCTGACCATAGCTTTTACCCCTTCTACGGACACAACTGTAACTAATGAATCTTTAGGAATAATCTCTCCATCTACACTTCTGGCTGTCCACTCCATACCGTCTACCTTAATCATTCCTTTTGCGTTAATGTTATCAATTTCCACAACAACTTTTCCCTGTTTACCTGCCATTGATTCAACATTAGTCTTTTCAGCTTTGTTGTTTACATACTTAATGGCAAATGGTCTTATAAATATTAATACCACCATGGTAACTACCAGAAAAACAACTGCCTGAACAATCCAGTTTGCTCCAAGCAATGCTGCCACACATCCGGCTAAAGCTCCAATGGCAAACCATATACAGGTAAGACCAAGTGATACCAACTCAAGTGCTGCAAAAACAACAAACACTACAAGCCAAGCAATATAGCTCATACTCATCTTCCTTTCATTTCATTTTATGCAATTTTATCATCTAAACGCAAAAAAATAAACCCTAAGTATATTTTATTTTATACATTATACTCAAGATTTATTATCCTACATAAATATTAATCTGCTGATTGGGCAAACTCTGCTTTGATATAACCATCATTACCCTGATAGTTGACTAAAACCCAGTCCCCTTCTTTTCCAAGAACGTAGAACTCATCGCCTGTTGATGCCATTCCAAGCACTGAACTGTCTGCTGAAGCTTCCTCTCTTACATACAACGTATCTGCCGTAATCTTAATTCTTCCGCCTAATTCAAGGTTATTTTCCCCTGTTGTAGTGGTTTCAGGCTCTGTTGTTGTCTCAGATTCGGCTGATGTTGTACTCTCAACTGCCTCTTCTGTTGTAACTACCTTCTTCTTTGATTTCTTGGTTGTTTCCTCAGCCTTAGCTGCAACCTTGTCTGTATTGCTATTGTTAACTCTGATTGACTCTGTTGATGCCATCTGAGCTGTATCTACATATTCAATCTTATTATTTCTGCTAACTGCTGCAGCTATTGTAATAATTGCTGCCATAACAAAAATACCGGCGTACATAAGATTATTAACATTTCTGTATAATCTTCTCTTTCTGTTTCTCTCTATTCTCTTTTTTCTCTCTAATCTATTGCTATCCATTAATGGTTCCTTCTCTGATTTTTCGAATTTTCCTGTCAAATTTCGTCATCGTCTTTGAAAATTGTAACAAATATTACAGTCTATGTCAATTTTTTGTCATATATTTCATGCCTAAAATGCTTAATTTTTTTCAGCTAATTTTTTTCTTTTATTGTTAGATTTTAACATTTAACTTTTTTAATTAAATTTTTATTAACCAATTCCTTATTAAAAGCATATATTAGTTAATATATCTTGTAATGTTTTCATAAACTTTTTCCCAAAGATTGCATATTTTTCACAAAAGTTGTATTATTGTGAGGTATGCATTTATTATTTTGGTTGATAAATTTCTTAACTTGACATTACGGACTTAGTATCGACCTACCATTATAATTAACAAATATATAAGTTAATTGTAAATTCGGGATCTGTATTAAATATGGAAGATACGGAAATTAGTTTTCCCGAAAGTTTGTTAAGGAGGAATTTTGTTATGGCAAACACAAAGAAAAAAACAACACCTGTTGCTACTAAGAAAGACAATACAGTAGAGATTCCTGTAGTAGCAGCAATGACTAAAGCTGAACCTAAGAAAGAAGCTAAGGTTGAAGCTAAGAAAGAAGCTGAAGTAAAAAAAGCTGAACCTAAAAAAGTTGAAAAGGCTGTAGAAGTTAAGACTGTAGCTAAGAAAGAAGATAAGGCACCTGCTAAGGCTGCTACAAAAGCTGCTGAAAAGAAACCGGCTGCCAAGAAAGCTACAACTACTAAGAAAGCAGCTACAACTGCTAAAAAGGCACCTGCTAAGGCTGCTAAAGTTGAAAACAACATTTATGTTCAGTTCTCAGGTATGGAATTTGATACTGCTGCAATCGAAAAGGCTGTAAAGGCTGATTACACAGCAAAGAATGGTAAGAAGGATATGAAGTCAGTTTCTATCTACATTAAGCCTGAAGACATGAAAGCTTATTACGTAATCGACGGAATTATTGGTGACGTAGCTTTATAATTCCTACATATACTAAAGATATCAGGAGAGTCGCATTTGTGCGGCTCTTTTTTTCACTAATTCATACACCGCTTGTAGTAACGCGTAAAATGATAAAATCAATGTGTTTGAAGGTGTTTTTTCTCTGCCGACACAATATAAATCAAATAAAAAGAGAGCACAACTTGTATGCTCCCTTCGATGTTCTTTAGATATGTTTCTATTATTCGCCGTCTACGCTTACTACGAAATCATTTAATTTCTTTGCAAGTACATCTGCATCCAGTCCGTGTACAATACATGCTTCTTCCAATGTTTCTCCCTGTGATGCAGGGCATCCTACGCAGTGCATTCCTTCATTTAAGAGGATTGGAATACAGCCCATGTTTACGTTTATGATATCTTTGATTATCATGTATTTTGTTATCTTTGCCATATTTTTTACTTCCTTATTTTAATTTTGTTCTGATTTTTGCCTTTCTATAATTATTTTTCAATAATTATGTTTTTTAGCATTTTTCAGGTTCCGGATAGTCTACTCCAAATGTTTCTACTGTTACTTTTTTCATTACCTGTGGTTCTAATGGTTTGTCCATTCTGTCTGTTGCCACGTCTGCAATTTTGTTTACTACCTCTATTCCTTCGATTACCTTGCCAAATGCAGCATACTGACCATCAAGGTGAGGTGATGTCTGGTGCATTATGAAAAACTGAGATCCGGCTGAATTTGGCATCATTGTACGTGCCATTGAAAGTACGCCCGGTTCATGCTTTAAGTCGTTCTTGAAGCCGTTCTGTGTAAATTCGCCCTTAATTGAGTATCCCGGTCCACCAATACCTGTTCCTTCAGGATCTCCACCCTGAATCATAAAGCCTCTGATTACTCTGTGGAAAATAATTCCATCATAGTATCCTCTGTTTACAAGGCTGATAAAGTTGTTAACTGTGTTAGGCGCAACTTCAGGATAAAGTTCAGCTTTCATAACATCTCCGTTGTTCATTTCAATTGTTACTATTGGATTTTTTTCTGCCATTTTAATATCTCCTTTAACTTTTACATTTTGTTCATATTTCTTTTACACGTAAAACACTCTTTTTTCACGTTTTAAAATTATAATACAAACATAAACAAAAGAAATTAATCATTTGTTTATGTTTTTTCATAATTTTTTTGAATCGGATTTAATCCGATTCCCTCCCTTTTTTATTATTAGAATATATTTGCGGAAAGGATGCGTGCGTTGCATCCTTTTTGCACGGAAAGAGTTTCACGAAACGTGAAGCTCTTTTTCATTTTTATCCATAAATCTGTCTGCAAATAATGTATGCCATATAGAATGCATAAATTATTACAAGAAAGATTCCTTCTTTCTTCTTAATTGTTCTCTGTGTTGATGCAACAATAAACACGATAATTGTGGCAGCCAATGAAACTATTATGTCCACGAAGTTCATTGCCGTAACTCCAACTGATGAAATTGCCGCTGATAGTCCAAGTACTAAAAGAATGTTTGAAATGTTTGAACCTACAACATTTCCTATTGCAAGGTCTGCCTCTCCCTTGGAAGCTGCAACTGCTGATGTTACAAGTTCAGGAAGTGATGTTCCCATTGCTACAATTGTAAGTCCTACCAATGTTTCAGACATTCCTGCTGCAAGAGCCAGACTCTTTGCGCTGTCTACAACAACTTGTCCTCCTACCGCTATGGCAATTGCACCACCAACTATGAAAATTGCACTTTTTCTTTTTGAAAGCATTATAACTTCATCGGTACCATCTTCTTCTGTTCTTTCTTTTAAAGCATAACTTACAGTCCAAGCTATAAATCCTACGAAAAGTACAAGCAATAATATACCATCAATTCTGTTAACATTTCCTACCATTGTTGATCCATTTTCAAATAGGAAAATGTTGTTTTTCTTAATTATTCCTCCAAACCATAAAATATCTCCTGCCAAAAATATTAACAGTACTGATATTATAAGCAAAAGTGGCATTTCTCTTTTTAATATGGATTTTTTTACTAACATATCTTTAAATAATGCAGTAATACCAATTACCATCAAAAGATTAAATATGTTAGAACCTACCACGTTTCCAAGTGCTATGGCATTAGAATGTTTAACTGCTGCAAATGTACTTACTGCAAGTTCCGGCAGGGAAGTTCCAACTGCCACAATTGTAAGTCCGATTACTATTGATGGTACTCTAAGTCTCTTCGCCACTGCACAACTTCCATCTACAAAATAGTCTGCTCCTTTTATAAGAAGCACAAATCCTACTAATAATAAAATAATATCTAATATTGTTTTCATTTATTCACCTTTTCTTTTTAATCGCATAGATATTATTTTATACAATTATTGGCATTTATGCAACAGATATAGCTCATTATTTCACCTTTATCAATCACAGGTGAAATAAGATTTTTTAACATTATAGCACAAAAAATAGGGATACCGTCTTTACTCAAAAACAGTATCCCTACTTTATTTGTATTGCTCTAACAAAATTATTCTATTGTTATTGCCTTTTATTTATCGATTTCATATACTAAATCACCGTATGTAGGCATTGGCCATACTTCCTTAGGCATAATTACTTCAAGCTCATCTACAGGCTTTCTTAAAGCTGCCATAGCTGCCATTACGTCGTCCTTGTATGATATTGCAATTGCCTTGCTGTCATCCTTAGCTTTTGCTTCTTCTACAATTTCAGCAAGTGCTGTTGTAGCTTTCTTTGTTTCAGCTAACTTAGCTGAGATTTCTCCTAATAATCCAGCCTGAACTGATGCGTCAGCTCCTGCTTCCTTAACAGCGATAACCGTATCAGCAAGATCCTTTGTATATTTTGTAACTGCCGGCATAATGATTCTGTTTGACATTTCAACCATTGTTAATGCTTCAATGTTACGTACGCCTGCATACTGTTCAAAAAGAATTTCTTTTCTTGCTTCCAATTCAGCCTTTGATAAAATGTTGAATTTCTCGTACATTGCAACTGTTGTATCGTCTACTAATGCAGGAATTGCATCAACGATTGATCTGCAGTTAGGAAGTCCTCTCTTTTCAGCTTCAATTGGCCATTCTTCTGAATATCCGTTACCGTTAAATACGATTCTTGCATGTTCTTTCATTAACTTAGCTGTATATTCTTCAACTGCCTTATCGAAATCTGCTGCTCCTTCAAGGGCATCGCAAGCTTCGCTAAATGCTTCTGCCATCATTGCGTTAAGCACTGTATTTGTATCACCAATTGAGTTAGATGAAGCAACCATTCTAAATTCAAATCTGTTACCTGTGAATGCAAAAGGTGATGTTCTATTTCTATCTGTAGGATCTTTTTCAAGTACAGGAAGTTTCTTAATACCAAATTCAAGTGTTCCTGATGAAAGACTTGAAGTAGCCTTACCGTTCTTAAGAATCTGCTCTACAATATCTCCAACCTGATCACCAAGATACATTGAAATAATTGCTGGAGGTGCTTCGTTAGCTCCTAATCTGTGATCGTTACCTGTATTTGATGCTGCAAGTCTTAATAATACTGCATGTCTGTCAACTGCTGCCATTGTGCAGGCAAGTACTAACTGGAATAATTTATTTTCTTCAGGTTTCTTACCTGGCTTAAACAAGTTAATTCCGTCATCAGTTGTAAGCGACCAGTTATTATGTTTACCTGAACCATTGATTCCATCAAATGGTTTTTCATGTAATAAACATACAAGACCATGCTTTGTAGCTGTTTTCTTTAATACGTCCATTACTAAAAGGTTATTGTCTAATGCTACATTTGAAATTGAAAAAATTGGTGCAATTTCATGCTGAGCAGGTGCAACCTCGTTATGTTCTGTTTTTGCTGTAATACCTAATTTCCATAACTGAACGTTAATATCTTCCATAAAAGCTTTTACTCTAGGCTTAATTGCTCCAAAGTAATGGTCGTCCATTTCCTGTCCCTTAGGAGGCATTGCTCCGAAAAGTGTACGTCCTGAATACATAAGGTCAGGTCTCTTTAAATATTTTTCTCTGTCTACTAAGAAGTATTCCTGTTCAGGTCCTACATAAGAGAAAATTCTCTTAGTATCCTGATCACCGAATAATCTCATAAGTCTTACACCCTGCTTACTTACTGCATGCATTGCTTTAAGTAATGGTGTCTTTGTATCAAGTGATTCCCCTGTATATGAGCAAAACGCCGTTGGAATACAAAGGGTATCTTCTTTAACATAAACAGGTGATGTAATATCCCATGCTGTATATCCTCTTGCTCCGCAAGTAGCTCTTAAACCACCTGAAGGGAAAGATGAAGCATCAGGTTCACCCATTAATAAATCTTTTCCTGTAAATGTGTTTTCGATTTTTCCATCTATTGGAACAGAAGCAAATGAATCATGTTTTTCAGCTCCTACTGAAATTACATATGGCTGGAACACATGTGTAAAGTGTGTAGCACCTTTTTCCAACGCCCATTCCTTCATTGCCTGTGCAACCACATCTGCTAAATCTTCTGTGATTTCACCGCCTTCGTACATAAGTTTCTTAACTGTTTCGTAATCGCTCTTTGGTAAACGAACTTTCATTACTGCATCGTCAAATACGTTTTCCCCAAAAACTTTTTCAATGTTTACTCCCATAGTTCTGTTCCTTTCCTATACAACAAATTTTTCGTCCGCTATAATAAATATAATTAACAATTTCATCTTAAAGTTTTATAAATGGCATTTATGATAGTAAATACACTAATGAACGTCACTTATAAAAAAAGGACACTTCTCCAAACTTCATTTTTGAAGAACGTCCTTGTCCTTAATCTCATTTAGCGGTTGAGCTTTTTTGCTCTGTACGTGTCATAACTTACATCATTTCTTTACAAAAATCAATAGCATATGAGTATTTATCTAATTTTTTAAACCTTTTTCTTAATAAAATTAAGTGAAAGTCCCTAATCCACAACTTCTTCCCCTCTGTACATACAAACAAGCTGTCTGTTTCCATAGTCGTCCACACATGTTGAACACATAATAATCTTGTCATCCGTCGTTGGCTTTCTTGTATCAAACTTGTATGTGCTCTTGCTGTAAACTCTGTCAATCCAGCTCTGGAAATCGCTTTTATTTTCAAAACCATACTGGTAAATCTTCTCATCAACGTCTTTTCCCGAAAAAACAGAGAAAACATAATAAATGTAATGCTTACGACCAATATAAATATCAAAAGTCGGATGTTTCTTGCAGAAATCCTTATCTCTAAAATTCATAATTTCTTTAAACATAGAACCGTCAAGCATATTGTGACCATACAAAATACACATGTCTCCTTCAAGACCTGCTGTTCTATAGTCAATAAAAATCGCACCTGCTCCATTATAAATCTTGTCTGCACCATGCTTTAAATAATACTTGTTATCACTATGTTCAAAAATCGGATACTGTATTCTTGTACCGTCTAACTTAATATACCCCTTTGCCTCATCATTATACTTAAGCATGGCATCATAGTTCCAAACCCACTTCTTGCTATCAGCACTGTAGTTTAAGATGTCTGAACTTGAACTGTTTGAACTTGTGGTGCTTGAGCCTGTGTTTGAAGTATTGGAATTTGTGCTGTTGGCAGTTGAATTGCTGTCTGAACCCTTGCTATTATTTAAAGCTGTGTTTCCATTTAAACCGGCACTACTATCTGAGCCTGTATTCCCATTAGCATCCTGTACAAACATATCATTAAGACTTGCATACTTCTTCTCATCATCCTTGTAATTCAAATAAGATTCTGTCAGGCTGTAAGACGCATAAATCAAGGCTACTCCTGCCGCAATAATCACAAGAAATCTTACAGCATTATAAATCTTTGCAAACTTTTTAGACTTAGGTGATAATTCATCCAAGCTTGTTTTTTTGCCTCCAATTGTTGTAGAATTTTTTTCATCTGTTTCAATTGATTTATTATTTTCTTTTTTTTCAGATTCTATTTTTGTATTCTGTTCTTTTCCTAATTCTTTTTTGTTAGTTTTCATATCATAACCTTTCTTAGTAAAGTATAAATACTTTTTAAACTTTAATCAAGAATTATATAAGTTATTTTTGATTATATTCTCTAACAAAAAAACTTAAGAATCTCCTCCTGCCAAAAGAAAAGCCCCGGCTTTTGCCGGGGCATATATTCTTGCTTTATTTTTGTATGGATTATTCAGCTTTTCCAACTGAACCGAAAAGTTCCATTTTTTCTTTTACTGTTGCTTTGATTGCTTCAGCACCTGGTGCAAGTAACTTACGAGGATCGAATCCCTTTCCTTCTAAGTCCTTACCAGCTTCGATGTATTTTCTTGTAGCTTCAGCAAATGAAAGCTGACATTCTGTATTAACGTTAATCTTTGAAACGCCAAGTGAGATAGCTTTCTTAATCTGGTCTGCAGGAATTCCTGTACCACCATGAAGAACTAATGGCATATTACCAACTTTTTCACTAACTGCTGCTAATGTTTCAAAGCTTAATCCTTCCCAGTTTGCCGGATATTTACCATGAATGTTACCAATACCTGCTGCTAACATAGTTACTCCTAAATCAGCAATAGCCTTACATTCATCAGGATCTGCACATTCACCCCTACCGATAACACCGTCTTCTTCACCACCGATTGAACCAACTTCTGCTTCAAGTGACATACCGTGTTCGTTAGCGATTTTAACTAATTCTTTAGTCTTTTCGATGTTTTCTTCGATTGGATAATGTGAACCGTCGAACATGATTGATGAAAATCCTGCTTCAACACACTTTAAACATCCTTCATATGAACCATGATCTAAGTGAAGAGCAACTGGAACTGTAATTCCAAGTTCTTCCATCATTCCGTTAACCATTCCTACTACTGTCTTGTATCCTGTCATGTACTTTCCAGCACCTTCAGATACACCTAAAATAACAGGGCTCTTTAATTCTTCTGCTGTTAAAAGAATTGACTTTGTCCATTCAAGGTTGTTGATATTAAACTGACCTACTGCATAGTGGCCTGCTTTAGCTTTTTCTAACATTTCTTTAGCTGATACTAACATAATGTACCTCCGTAAAATTCATTCATTGTTAATTTTTAAACAACTGCTTATATTATAACCCATTTTAGTAGTATTGCAACACTAATATTCGCTAATATAACTATGTTTTTGCACTTTTATAAAATTATTGTGAAGTTTGTTCTCTACTTTAGTTATTAGGATACAAATGAGAAACATCCAAATAATCAGGAATTCCTCTCTCATACTTAACAACCGGTTCCCCAAGAATAAGCGGATATGCGTAATCAACAAAATCCTGTGTTACATCATTTCCTCTTTCGTTAATCCATTCTCTTGGAACATGTTTTACAAGGCCTGCCACATTTTTAACATCTGTGTCTCCCATTTTAACACTATATGGTTCGTTAGCTTTTCTGATTGCTGTAACCATAACTCCTGACTTGCCTTCAAGTGCAGTTTCAACTGCGTGACGCCCAAGTCTGAATGCTTCGCCAATATCTGTAATAGAAGACATATGTGCAGCACATCTTTGCAAAATATTAATTTCAACAGAACGAACCTTTACCTGAAGATTCTGCTTAATAATATATTCTAAGCTCTTTCCTGTTCCGCTTAACTGGCTGTGTCCAAAAGTATCTTCCACTGCAGATGTTGCACTAATGTACTTTCCTTCTGCATTTTTGATTCCCTCTGAAACAGCAATTACAACGTTATTGTATTTCTTAATTGCCTCTTTTACATCTTCAATAAACTGAGCCTCATCGAAAGCAACTTCCGGCAAATAAATAAGATGAGGTGCATGATTATATTTATTTCTTGCAAGGACTGAAGCCCCTGTAAGCCACCCTGCATCACGTCCCATAATTTCTACAATAGTTACGCTGTTAATTGGATAAATTGATGTGTCGTGACCTATTTCCAGTAAAGTAGATGCCACATATTTTGCTGCTGAACCATAGCCCGGTGTATGGTCTGTAATACACAAATCATTATCAATAGTCTTAGGAATACCAACTATCTTAACATCCTTTCCAACAGCTTTTGCATATGTGTTAAGCTTGTCTACCGTGTCCATAGAATCATTTCCGCCAATATAGAAAAATGCATCTATTTCATATGTTTCAAACTTATTAAAAATATATGCATATGGTGCATCGTCTTCTGTATAATCAGGTAACTGATATCTACATGAACCTAAATACATAGAAGGTGACTTTTTTAACAATTCAATAAACATAGGCACCTGTTCAACTTTTTCAGTCAAATCCATAAGGCATCCATTTAAAAGTCCCTGTACACCATTAAGAGAGCCGTAAACCTTGTCAAACTTTTTGCTGTCGATTGCTCCCTGAATTACTCCCGCCAAGCTTGAGTTAATAGCCACAGTCGGTCCACCAGACTGTGCAACTAAACAATTTCTCATAATTACCTCCAAAACTTTATTCCACGAAACCTAGTATACCCCAGTTTCTGACAAAAACCAACAGTTATATTTCTTCTATACAAAATATAATACCCGGGAAATCTTGTTTGTTACCTTTCTGATTTCCCGGGTTATTACCATAGTATTGAGTTTTTCTGGGTTTTGTTGCTGTTAAGCCATTATAATCTTAGTTTATTTCATTAAGTCTGTTTGTGATTTTCCATACACTTTTTTTCCATTAACATATGTGTATGGAGTTACCTTAACATAGACTCTCTTTATATTGTAAACATTTTTAACTTTCTGCTTAACTGTTACAGTTGTTTTTGTTTCATTTACTTTTACATTTTTAACATTCTTTTTGAACTTCTTGTCTGTTGCAACTTTTACTTCATAACCGCTTATGCCTTTAACCTTAGCCCATGAAGCCTTTACTTTAAGATAATTTTTCTTGTCTCTTTTAAAATTATTTATCTGTACACTTGTTTTGTTATACTGTGCTCCTAATCTGTAATCCAAAACTACATTAGAAGTGTTATCAAATACGCCATTGGCAATATCTGTCTTTCCTTCAATTACAAACTTTTCCAAAGAATCGCAGCCCAAAAATGCATTAAAATCTATTTTTTGTACATTTGACGGAATTGTAATTGTTGTCAATTTTGTATTTTGAAATGCATACTTTCCAATACTCTTTACATTTTTTCCTATTGTTACACTTTCAAGGTTTCTGCAATCCCAAAAAGCACCCTCATTTATTTTTTCGATATTATCAGGAATCACAATATTTTTTAATTTATAACATGCATCAAACATTCCCTCTGGGATTTCTTTTATATTTGTTGGAATTGTAACTTTTTCAAGTGCACAACTTGAGAAAACATTTTTGCCCCATTTTGTAATAGTATTAGGTATTTCAATTTCCTTTATATTACATTCGAAAAATGCATAATCACCTATTTCTGTGAGATTCTTTGGCAATGTAACTTTTTCAAGGTTATATCTGCTAAAGAACGCTCTGTCTTCTATTACTTTTACAGTATCAGGAATAACAATCTCCTTTGCAATCTTGCTGTCAGGATTGTATCCTTCGCCTTTTATAACATTGTTGGCAATTGTTGTAATTCCTTCAGGAACAACAAGTTTTTCACTTTTTCCTTCATAGCCTATTAAAACGTTGTCCTTTGAAATATACATTCCATTCTCAACTTTGATACTTGGAACCTGCTTTGCAATATTTTCCCATGTAGAAAGGTTTGTACGGTTGCAAAGGTTCACAACACTTTCTCCATCTAAGTCTGCGCCTGAAATTACTATATCCTTTCCAATATCAAATCTTTTATGATAATCTCCTGCCTGATATGCATTATAATCAATCTTCTTAACTGATGCCGGAATCCTTATCTTTTCAAGTTTGTCACAAACTACATAATCATCTCCATCAAAATGTCTTGCATAGAGAATTGACTGTAATGCAAATGTTTCACAACCTTCATCTATTGAAAGTTCCTTTGTTCCTGCTGATACTCTTACAAGAGTTTTTCCGTCCTTTGTGTAAATCATTCCTGACTTTGATGTATAATTCTTGTCATTTGCACTAACATCAAAAACATTAGAATTAACATATGTAACTGTCTTTAAATCAATACTTGTTGAAAAAGTTACTGTGTCAGCCATTGAACCGCCCATAATTGTTGCATAAGCGTCATCACCTTTTTTCTTTTTTAATGTATAATTTCCCGGTAATGTGATATTTTCTAACTGCTTACAATTTTCAAAAGCATCCTGACCGATTTCTTTTACTTTCTTAGGAATTGTTACTTTCTTAATTTTTGTTCCATTAAAACTATCAATTCCTATTTTCTTAACCGATTTGCCAATTGTTACTTTTGACAAGTTTTTGCACTTATAAAATGCTTTGTCTGAAACTGATGTTACACCGTTTTTAATAACTACTTTTTTAACTTTCTTATTATTTTTGAAAGTCATTTTCTTAGGCATTTCACCTTTTCCTGAGATTGTAAGTGTGCCTTTTTTAAGCGTGTATACTACCTTTGATTTTTTCCCTTTTGATTTAGCCATTACTGTTGGTGATGGATTAGCCAATGCCAAAACAGTTACTGCCATAGCTGTTGCAAATAAAAATTTTGATGTTTTCCTCATAGCTCCTACCTCCTTGTTTGTGTATCCTTCTTGATTTAATACTGATTTTTCATAGTCTTCCTTACTGTTGTTTCAAAGTCACTTTATTTTGCTAGCTTTCCTTGTGTCTTTACATATTAAACGAAGGGTTTTCAAAAAATATTGCATTTATTTTATTTTTTTATTTTTATTTAACACCAAATTATTTTATGCATAGAATAATACTGTAGAACAAAAAGAAAATGGAGATTTTTATGGACTGTAACAATTGCAATCAAAACGCAAATTGTTTTAATCATAACAATATGAATACGCCAAGAAACGGAAGATATAATCGTGGTAATTGTAACAGAATGATGCCATGTGGCAGACCTATGTCGGGACAGGAATGTGGATGTGAAATGAACAACAATGTGAGAGAACGAAATATGGATAACCCAAATCGTTGTATGGAACGCAATACTATGAATCACAGTGTCGGAAATGATAACCATAGATGTGGTTGCAATATGACTTATGATAATCAGGGTTGTTGTTGCAATATGAAACGGAACAATGAGGGTTGTGACCGTGGAACAGAACATGTCGACCATATGGCTCCCGGTATGTGTTTTGTTCCATGGCAAAAATGGCAGGATGTTTATGACATTGACCAGGCTATAGGCTGTGGAACCATATTCAAGGAACTTTATAAACCTTATGTTGGAAGGGGATGTGGACGATGAAATGTGATATGAGTAAAGAAAAGCTTATGGATATTATTACTAAGGCAAGTTTTGCAATGGATGATGTAAAGCTGTTCCTTGATACACATCCCAATTGCATGGAAGCCCTTGAATACTATCACAAGGCGAAGGAAATGCGGGAAGAGGCGTGGGAAATGTACACCCACAATTTTGGACCTCTTTCGGCATATGATGTAGCAAATAAGGACTACTGGGACTGGAATAAAGGTCCAATGCCTTGGGAAGGAGGTAACTGCTAATGTATAATTATGAAAAAAGATTACAGTATCCTGTAAATATTAAAATCAAAAGTCCAAAAATTGCTCAAATAGTTTTGAGTCAGTATGGGGGTCCTGACGGAGAATCAGCGGCCGCAATGCGTTATATGTCACAGAAATTTGCAATGAAAAACCCTAAAGTTGCAGGTTTAATCAACGATATTGCGGTGGAAGAACTTGGGCATCTCGAAATGGTCGGCTCCATTGTTTCCCAGCTTGTAAAAGACCTTCCTTGTGATGATATTGACCTTGCAGGCTTTGAGAAATACTATGTCGACCACACTTTGGGCGTATGGCCACAGTCTGCCGGAGGTGTTCCTTTCTCAGCTACTACCTTCCAATCTTGTGGTGATCCTATTGCAGACCTTATAGAAGATATGGCTGCGGATGGTACGATTGTGTAAAGACAACATTGAGGTTTTAAAAGATAGTTCCCGATAATCTGGCATACTAGCTGCCAGATATGAGAACTTTAGAAATTCCAATGTATTTCAATAGGTACTTCCTTAGTTACAGGGTCTTTCTTACCGACCAATACATAATCAATCAGCTTTTCAACCGTTTCCCTGTCTAAGTGTTCAAGATTTGTATATTGCTCGATTAACTGTCGTCTGTTATCGCCAATCAGCATTTTTCTTTCAATAACATCAAGCTGTTTCTGCGTATCAATTACCAGTTTTTCGAGCCTTTCTTTTTGTGTTGAGAAGTCTTTAGATAAATCCAAGTAATCAAGTTCGGAAAGAATACCCTTTACCTTATCTAAATATAGTTCACGGATTCCTTTTGTGTATTCCGCAATCTTTTTTTGATAAGCAGCAATCTCCGTTTCCAGAGCTTCTTTTTGACCTCGCAAGTCATTATTGAATTGCACATTTTGTTCAAGCTCATCTTTATCCAGATATTCTGCGGATAACTTATTAAGTTCGTCAATCACAGCTTTTTCCAATTTGTCTACTGAAATGAAAGAACCTATACAAGCGTCCTTTGCTACATGGCGGTTAGAACATTGTAAATAATGCTTACCACGATTCTTTGATGAACGCATTGTATAACCACAATTCATACAGCGAGCTTTTCTGGCAAATAAGCCGATTGTGCCAACCGTGAAAGGTTTTGCCTTTTGAGCTACCAATGCTTGAACCCTATCCCATAACTCACGGTCAATAATCGGTTCATGTGTACCCTCAACTCTGTACCACTCGTCTTTTGGTCTGGGTTTGTTTTGCTTTGTCTTATAAGAAACGCTGCCATATTTCCCTTGAACCATATTCCCGATATAGATTTCATTCACCAACATATCTGATATGGCAAAATATTTCCATAGGGTACTGTTTTTCGTTTTAGGCTGCTTGTAACGCAAGCCATGAAGTCGTTTGTATTCCGTAGGGTTTGGTATTCCTCTGTCATTCAGCATACGGGCAATGGCGGTCTTTCCATATCCCTGTGAAAACAGTGTAAAAACTTCTCTGACAACTTCCGCAGCTTCTTCATCAATAATCAAATGCCCTTTTACGTCAGGGTCTTTTTTGTAACCATACAGGGCAAAAGCACCGATATGGTGTCCGTTCTTTCTTCTGTCAGTGAGAACACTTTTAATGTTCTCTGACATATCCTCCAAGTACCACTCATTCACCAGACCGTTAATCTGTCTTGATTTCTTATTTCCCTTATTAGCTGTATCTGCATTATCAACAATACTGATGAAGCGAATACCCCAAATAGGAAAAAGACCGTGGATATATTTTTCCACTAATTCTAGTTCTCTGGTAAATCTGGATTGTGTCTTACAAAGGACAATATCAAATTTGCGATTCTTTGCGTCCTCCAACAACCTGTTAAATTCTGGTCGTCGTCTGTCAGAACCAGTGTAATCATCATCACTGTATATGTTGTAGACTTCCCAACCATGCTCTAATGAGTATTGAAGTAACATTGACTTTTGATTTTGAATACTGTTACTGTCGTCTGTTTCTGATTGTTTGTTTCTATCTTCCTCTGATAAGCGGCAATAAATAGCAACTCTTGATTTTGATTCTATCATGCTTCGTTCTCCTTTTAAAGAAGACGAAACAAACTATCTCTACATAATGTTATTATAACATCTTGTAGGATAGTTTGTCTATCATCTGGCAGGAGTTGCCTTTCCTTTATTTTTTTCATATTGATTTATCAACTCTATCCATTTTAGAGTAAATGCTTTTGTAAACGCCACTTTATCACAATTTTTAAAAATATTCTTGCAAACTACCTTTGCGTCATTTGCCATTGAACCACCTCACTACAATATATTTACAAAGTATGCAAAAATGCTTGTACGTTATGAAAGAATTTGTCTATAAATAAGAAGTAATCAGATGGCTTTGGAAAGCTCCACTGGAATTTCACCATTCCCATTCTGATGGGTGAACCGTGTCATACGGGTGTATCATTATTCTGATATACGGGTCATGGCAGCAACTTTTCCAACAGTCGCTTACGGATCACTGGCGTGGTCGCTCGCTTCGCTAGCCCTCCTTTCGTGGGTCATGGCGTTCCAGTCCGTCGGCTCACCGTATATCAAACGTATCTGATTACTTTATTCAGTTTTCAAAGAACACTTGTAAAACGGAGCTGGAATGAGGTGGTAGAACACTCCGTATATATTCGCTTATTTCACTCTGACTTCAAAACCTAGAATTGCTTTAATAAGAGCAGCTCTGATTCTGCCTTTCAGTTCCATATCGACCACAATATACATATTTCCGTGTTCATCATAGAACGGGCGTAAACTTGCTTTTGATATATAAGCGTCATAGTGATTTAATATTTTCTCTATTGCCACTTCGTCACCATCAGTAGCTAAACTGATTGTGGAGAATAGAGGACACTTTTTTGTAGACTTCATCATGTTATAATAATTCCTCCTCGTACATATCTCTAATGAGCTTTAGTGAACACATTCTGTTTCTATAAACAGAGTTTCTGGAAATATCCAAAATCTCTGCGATTTCTGCGTCTGGTAATTCCAGAAAGTAGAACATCAACATAACATTACGTCGTCTTTCGCTTAATTTTTTGATTGCTTCACATAATTTCTCATCATAGACACGAACTTCTGTACCGAACACATCAAAGGAAGTAAATTCAATCGGGTATTCGTCCGATACACCCAACTGGTTTAATTCCAGCTCTGGTATTTCACAGAAAGATATTTCATGCTTTGCACGTCTGGCAAGTTCTTTGTTGTAGTTCTTTACAGTTCTGCCAATCACCTTACGAGCCAGACAGTCAAATTGAAGTCTTATAGCGTTCTCAAATGAAGAAGGTTTCATAATCTCACCTCCTTTCAAGTTGACGTTGCTAAAGCGAAAAGGCTTTTTACCTCTTTCCGCACTAACACTCAACACGGAGGGGCGATTTGTAACCCAAATCAGAAAAAAGTCAAAAAATTTTTTTAAGCAGCAAAAAAGCACAAGAGCATAAAATGAATGCTGTTCTTGTGCTTTTATAGTTGTTCCTGCTATGTAATGTGAAAAACCATATTTAAGGGTATATTGTACCGCTTTAAAGGCTAAGATTTTTTTGACAATATCGGATATATCAAAGATTGTCGATTATGTAGGTTTCTCAATGCGGCTACCTCCTAAAGCCGCTAACCCCAAACCTATATACTGTTTTTCGGGGATGAAAAAAAGGCGGCTTGTCAACCGCCATCTAAACAAAGAAAATTTTTAACATGCAAAAATGCTACTGACAATAGCGGTTTTTTTTATTTACCGCAATGCAGCACTTTTTTAATGTTCCTTTTACGCAGATAGGAACTTACAAACCATACTATGCGTTTTTCTATACCTGTTAGAAAATCAACAGGAACAGTAAAATGTAATGAGGTGATTACATATGCGTAAAAAAGAAGATAAGTATGATTTTAGAGCCTTTGGTCTTGCAATCAAAGAAGCTCGCATGAAACAAGGTCTTACCCGTGAACAAGTGGGAGCAATGATTGAGATTGACCCACGCTATTTGACGAATATTGAAAACAAAGGGCAGCACCCAAGTTTACAAGTATTTTATGACCTTGTTCATTTATTGAATGTATCAACAGACGCTTTTTTCTTGCCTGCTTCTGATCTGGTGAAAAGCACCAGAAGAATACAGTTAGAAAAGCAGCTTGATAATCTGTCCGACAAAGATTTAGTTATCATGGAAAGCGTTGTTGACGGAATCATCAAGTCTAAGGAAGTGGAGGAGTAACCCTCTGCTTTTTAGCTTTCCAATAAAATAAGCCGATAACCCAAGATAAAACTATTCTCGGTGTTATCGGCTCTGCGTCTGTGCGTCTGGCTCTTTGATTACTATTATTTGTAGATTTTTGGCTTCTATTAAGGCTTCCTGTTTACATTTCGGACAATAGAGCGGGTAATTTTTTAAAACCGTATCTTCTCTAATTCTGTCACGGGTTTTGTTGCCACAAACAGGGCAGCGTATCCATTCCGTTTTTTTCATCATTACCTCCACTTTGCTATTTCTTTCTGTTTTTCCATGCCTTATAAATCAAGTTGGCAATAGGGAACAACACACAAATGACTATAAACCATTCTGGAAAATGTGGCATATCCTATATCCCCTTTCTCTAATGAATTTGCATAAACACAGCTATAAGTATGCTACCTACACCAATTAAAAATCCTATAATAATTCGTTTTACTGAATAACTGTATATTTTGTCTGGCTGGTTTCGGTCATATCGGATAGGAATATGCGTTCCTATCTCGGAGGCAAGAGAAACCTGTATGCGATTTTTTGACACAATCCGCTTGCCATTTACCAGATAGGAAACCTCTGCCAGTTTTGCATTACGCCATTTTTCGTTTGTCGGGTTTGTAGACTTTATTGAAACAATTATTCCATCTGTTTTCATTGTCTTTCCATGTTTCAAGGCAAACAAAATACAATTAAACAAGGCGAAAGTAACCGATACTCCTGCTATCAAATACAAAATAATTACATCATGTTCCATACGATACCTCCTATGCCAAATCGCTCTTTTCAAAAAACTTAATTGACAGAATAGCGGATATTGAAAAAATGATAAGACTAATTACAATACCAAAAATAATGAGCATTGTTGTGGAAACCGTATTTAAGAAATCAAACTTTATCTTATTTTCTGGTTTAAACAGAGCTGCAAACAAAATAGGGGATGCCATAATAACTAAGACAAAGACAAATTTTGTTTTTTCATATCCCAGTTTATATAAAGCAGGAAAATAAACAGATAAAAATACAGTGACCGTAAAAAAAATGATAACCGCCATCCTAATATCAAACGTTCCCAGTTTCGGAAAAATAAGTGTGTCAATTCCAAAAATCAAACAGCATACCACATAAATAACCAGACAAAATAAATATTTTGAAAGTACAATCAGCCTACGGGGATATGGCGTTGCACAAAGCAGAGTAGCTGCGTTCGGATATTGATGTTCCTTTAAGGAAACATATTGTGTCAACATGAAAATACTGAAAATAATAGTAAGTGTGAAACCCATAGCTCCAGCCGCTTCAGGTGTACGCCAAAGCATAATAGGCGGAATTAAAAAGGATACAATAAGCATAATACCCACATATTTCTTTACAATTAGAAAATCTTTTTTTACTAAGCTAAATAACATTCTTTTTTCTCCTTTCCACATTCGCAAGCATAATGTCTTCAATCGTTGGTCGTTCTATAAGAACATCCTGCATACATTCCATAACAACAGAAGCCTGTTTTGTAATTCCCGTAAAATTAAATGCACTTTCTTCTGTGCAAAGAAACATCTTTCGTGTATCTGAATTCAGTTTCTCTGCACTTCCTTTTATAATTCGATAGCTGTCAAGCAACTGGTCTTTTTCTTCTTGAAAAACAATCTGCCCACTATCAATCATAATCAGCATATCTGCAATTTTGTCTAAATCAGAGGTAATATGCGTAGAAAAAAATACACCTTTTCCATCTTTGTTCATATAATCTTTTAATATATCCAAAAGCTGGCTTCGTACCAGTGGGTCAAGTCCGCTTGTCGGTTCGTCCATAATAAGTAGCTCCGCTTTATGTGAAAGAGCTAATGCCAAAGCATATTTCATACGCATACCTTTCGACAGTGTATTGATTTTTTGCTTTGGGTTAAGCTCGAAACGTTCTAAGTAATCAATAAAATCTTGTTCACACCAGTTTTTATAGGCAGGTGCTATGATGCTTTTCATTTCTGAAATGGTTAATTCATCATAAAAACAACCATCATCAAGCACAATACCGATACGGTCTTTTATTTCGCTTTCATTTCCCTTTATGTCCATACCAAAAAAATTTATTTTCCCCGATACATTGTTGGTAAGCCCTAAAATACTTCGTATAGTGGTTGTCTTACCTGCCCCGTTAATTCCCACAAATCCAGTGATACATCCCTCTGGTAAATAGAATGAGATGTCCTTCAAGGAAAAATCATCGTAACTTTTATTGATTCCAGATACTTCTAAAATATTGTCCATTCAGTTTTCCTCCTCGTATAGAATGTCCATCATGGCATTTAATTCCTCTTTGCTGATATTTAGTGATTTAGCTGTCTGTATCATATCAAGCATTTTTTTCTCTACAAGTCGCCGTTTGGACTCCCTTAATAATTCAATATTACTTGTAGAAACAAAAGTCCCGATACCGACTTGACTTGTAATAAATCCCTCTTTTTCCAATTCATCATATACCCTCCGTATTGTTAGGACGCTGACTTTTAAATCATTTGCAAAGGAACGGATAGACGGAAGGGCGTCGCCCTCCACTAATTCCTCTCTTAAGATAGCGTCTTTTATTTGGTCTTTGATTTGCTGGTAAAGAGGATTTTCAGATGTATTAGATATTACTATCTTCAAATATCTTTCCTCCTTTAGTGTGATGTTTATACATGCACATTATATACACACATCACTTATATGTCAATATTCTTTCAAATTTTTCTGGAACTAATCTTCCAAATTAAGAATGGCATTTTTTGTAGCACAATAAGCAATAGCAGTTAAAAAAATTAAACGTGAATGAAAATGATTAAAGGGGAACGGTTTTTAATGTCCATTCCCCATCTTCATTATTTTACAATCTTCCAGTTACTATCTTTTTCCAGTGTCAAATCAAACTGTGAAATCTGTGTTGCCTTTGTCCTCTGGTCGAGATATTTCACTGATACGGACACTTTCACCTGTTCACCATCTTGTGTAAAGATAGGATTTACCAGCTCCGAGAACACATACTCACAATTCACAGGTTCCAGCACATTCCCCGATACATAGTAGGCAAGCTCCTTTTCTGTTGCGGTAGGGTATAGCTTGAAGAATGTTTCCAAGAACTCTGTAACTTCCTCCGTAGTGGCAGCGTCCACTGTTCCGTCCGATTCTTTTGTTTTTGGTTCATAGCCGGATTTTGTTGGTATGCTGCTGATGGTCGGATTCTGTGTAATAACCAGATTTCCGTCACCATCTACATGAACTACCACCATATAAGCGGAAGTGTAGCCGATAGTAGTTTCTCCCTCCGTTACCGTTTGATCTACCGAGTAGACAACGGTAAAGTCGTTCATTCCAGCCGCTTCAACCTCCCAAATCTTAACGTCTGTTACCGTAGAGCTTGTAGGTATATCCATACGGACGGTATCAACATTCAAATCCTGTAAGCTCTTTGTCAGATATTGGTTGATGGCTGCGGTTCGTTTCTCAATGGATTCCTGCGTGTTGCTCCAAGAATAGTAGGACTTCGCAAATGCCTTGACGAAATTCTCTATCTTGTTGGTATCAACAATACGCTGCTCAATGACTTCTTTCTCATGTACCGTGTGCATATCAATGGCGGTGAAATTCTTATACACCCCAAAGCTGACACTGGCAATCAGCACCAGCCATAAGGCAATCACGGTTTTCTTATGCGTGCCAACTTTCATCACAGGCACTTTCTTTTCCTTTTTTGGTTTTGATTCCTTATCCTTTTTCTTAAATAGCATAGCACCATTCCTTTCTAATTGGTTTTCACTCGTCCGGCACCAATCAAGTGTTGCTGCCAGTACAAGCTTGTTAAATCTGCATATCCGATAGGGTCGCCAGCATGATACATTCTGTTGTTTCCAGCATAGATTCCTACATGAGTGACGTATGTTCCAGCGTTATAGGTTGAATGGAAGAACACCAAGTCACCAGCCTTTGCCTGTGACAGCGGTATGTGCTGTGTAGCGTCATACTGTGCCTGTGCGGTACGAGGTAAGCTGATACCAGCTTTTCCATAGCACCAAGACGTAAGACCAGAACAGTCAAAGCTAGTGTTGGGATTGCTGCCGCCATACACATATTTCCAGCCTTGATACTTCAACGCTTCATTGAAGATTGCCTGTGCGGTAGCGTCACTGAAACTAGGCACAGCCAAATACTGACTGACTAATTTCACATAGAACATATTCCCGTACTTGTAACGCCAGCCGCCATTTTCTTTTATGGCAATCTCATTCTTATAGGTGACTTTGACACCGCCGGACTTGTCCTTTGCGAAACTGACCGCCAACTCAAAGGTGTACTTTTTCCCATGACTGGAAACGTAATCAATGAAGCCGCCGCCATAGTTATAGGACTGTACCACTGTATTGATGTCACAGCCTTTCGCTTCTGCGGATTTCAAAAGCTCCGAGAAGTATTTACACCCTTGTTTGATGGAATCCTCCACAGACAAGGAATTAAGCGGTAGACCAAGTGATTCACTGGCTTGCATAACGTCTGTCGTGCCAGTGCCGCCGGATTCCACCTGCATAATCGCAAGCAGGTAATTCACATAGTCAGAAATCCCGTATTCCTTTGCGTATTTTTCTACCGTAGGCTGATGTTTCAAGACTTCTGCTGACAGGTTCAGTCCAGAAAAATCCAAGCTGGAAGAGCCGCTTTCTTCATCATCTGCGGTCACGATAAACAGGAACAGAAGCAGACAGATAATCACTGTGAAAATCCCACCGAACACAGCAAAATGCCTTAACTTCATTTCTTGCCGCCTTTCTTACTGGTAGATTTCTTCATTGTTGATTGATTTGTGGTCTTTTTCTGAACCGTCTTTGTCTGCTTCTGACGTTGTACCGTTTGCCTTGAAATATCTGTGGTAGCTTGTGAATGTTTATTTACTGCTGATGAAGTCTGTTTATCTGCCGGACGGGATTCTCTGACAACCTGTGTTCTTACATTCTCCTGTGATTTTGTCACGGGCTCTTTACTCTTGCTTGATTGCGGCTGCTCCTTTGTCACTGTGACAGGACGCTCTTTGACTTTCTGCTCCGGCTTTAAAGCTGACGCCTGTGAATCCGATTTTACAGGAACAGGCGTTGTGGCTGGTCGCTCATGCACCGGGGCAGCTCTCTTTGTCGCTGATCCGTTGCTTTGTCGCTCCTTATCCACAATCGGACGCTGCGGATTCTTTTTGTCTGACTGCGGCTGTTTCGATACCGATTTTTTATCCACAATTCCACGCTTTGAGGTAGACTGTGATTCCTGTGTATTGCTTTGTGAACTATGTACGGTCTGTGAGGAATCCGTCTGACTTTTCTTATCCGGCAATGCAAGCGGCTTCTGTGATTTGGAATCCGGCAGAGCTGGCGGCTTGCTGTTACCTCCACTGGAAGAAGCAGAAGTATTGTGATTTGCTCTGGTATGCGTATTACCTGTCTGTTTGGTATTGTCTGCCTTTTTCGTAGAAGCAGAAGCCGCAGCAGCACCAGCTACACCGCCAGCAGCACCAGCCGCCATTGTCCTACCGATTTTACGCTCCAAGCGTCTTGCCCTGCGGTTGAGGAACATATACGGGTGTCGCATGATTCGTCTGCTGACTTGCTGTGTATCGGAAGATTGCAGGCTGAACATTGCCATCAAGTCACCTAATTTAAAATAGATTCCGGCAAAGGTGACTATCTGTAGAAATGCCACCATGAAAAACGGATAGCCGGAGGAAATGGAATAAAACATAGTCGAGATACTAAAGGCTGTGGTAATAATCAGTGTGATTCCGGCTCTCATCATAATGGTATTGAACAGCTTCGTAAGAGCCTTTTTTGCCATGCCCTCATAAGTCGGTATCATGGAGAGGATAAAACTAATCGGCAGGAACATGGCGTAAATGATGAATAGCACCTGCGAGAAAATCATCATGCCGGTAAGCAGAAAGACAAATGCCGAGATACCAATATTGAAGATAAACAGGAACACTACCATACCTAAACGGGTCATGGTCTTTGTGACGCTCAAATAGTCATTGTCCTTATCCTCGATTTCCTCAATCACAACGTCCTCTCTGTCGTCCGTGTCTGGACTTTCCGATAACAGGCTTTCCACACGCTCAGAATCGAGCGTTTCTATATCCGATTCCCCGTACTGTAAAAGCAGCCACGGTTGTTTCACCTGTATGGAAAACAGGCTGTCTCTTATTAAATCTACGCTGTCTTTTCCTTTGCTGTTGGAATCGGGCAGCACGATTTTTGTACCGAGCGATAATGCCGAGCTGCTTATATCTGCGGAAAAGTCATTGATTTTGCTGATATAGTTTGGGGCATAGGCAATAAAGGACGCTGACAGAATAAATACCACAAGAAAGTTGATAACCGCATGAATGGCTTTTGTGGTTTCTCTTTTTAACAGTCCTGTGTATGCCACATAGATTCCCATTACCAGAATGAGGATAAGCAGGAATCCTACATAAAATCCCTCACTGGAAAAGCCATTGGAAGTCACACCAGCTAATGTCTGAATGTTCTTTCCGATAGAGCTTGCAGTATCAGAGATAAAGTCCAGCTTATAGGCTTCCTGTACTACATAGCCTGTCGCATTGGAGATATAAAGGCTCACCGTCCAGACAAAATTTGTGATAGCGTACAAGCCATACTGAATACTTTTCCCAATTCCATCAAGCCAGTTCCACGGTAGCCAATCCCAACTTGAATCCACATAGAAATCAAGCTGATAATTCTCTAGGGGATATTTAGAGTAGGCGTTGCTGTCGCTCACCGTATTATCCACCAGTCCAGCCGCATAAGTCACCGTTCCTGTGATGGATAAAATCATCAGCACGCCGAGAATCACACACAGAGCGATACCGAAGAATCGTAGGATTTTTCGTTTTCTCATAGGCTTCACCTCGTTTCTTCTGTCTGTACTGGCGGTCTGGTATCAAAGGCATGGAACAGGTCAGAGAATACAGGGTGAATCTGGATAACGCCCACACGCCCATACAAATCTTGAAACAGGCATTGTCCGTTTTCCAAATCCCTAAGTCGTTTCTGGTTGACCTCGTCCTCCTTATCCACACCGAAAAATTCAAGGGTATTTTTGATTTCTTTTATATCTGTGCTACGAAAGGCAAACTTCAAGCCGATATTGTTCTTCATCTTTTCGTCGTCCACATCACAAGAGTTTTGTGTCACAAAGTACACAGCGGCATTCATGGAACGACCAGCACGAATCAGCTTGTTAGAGAGTGCTTTTCCCTGTGCTACCTGCAAGAACGTCCACGCTTCGTCCAAATCCACCATCTTGAAAATGCTCCTATCCGAATGGATAAAATCTAAGGCAAAGGTACTGATAACGATAAGCATTGCCACGGAAAGCAGCTCCATTGTGGTATATTCTTCAAATTTTGTGTCCTTGTCTGGCAATACAAGGTCAGCCACCTGTATGATGTTAAGCTGTCGGTCTAAACTGATGGATTGTTCCACATCACCGTCCGAGAATAACAGGTGTGCAAAATCATAGTCCGTCATGCTCTCAATATGGTCTGCGATATTCTCTGCCACGAGTGAACCATCTTTGCGGAGTTCATCAATGACACGGAGCAGTCCTCTTTTTTTGCTCTGGGTAACAGAACGGATTGCACGCCTTAATACAGGGAACTTCTCACCGTCACGGGAAGAAATACCTGTAAGGAATGTTAAAATATCAATCGCAAGGCTTTCAGCGTCTTTTGTACGCTTCATAATCACATAAGGGTCAAGAAGTCCTTTGTTCTTATTCTCGCTGGTAAGGTTGACGATTTTGATTTCATGTGCAATGTCGGGTAGTGTTTCCTGCCAGTTGCCACGCTCTGATTTAGGGTCTACAATGACCGCTTTTCCTCCAAACAGCACCGCATAATAGATGATAAGGTTGTTACAAAATGACTTGCCACCGCCAAGAGAACCAAGAAAAGCGGCAGCTAACGCATTGGTGACGGAACCCTTAACGCCCTGTGCCGCAAGGCTGGGTTTCAGATATACATTTTTTCCTGTATCAAGGTTATAGCCGATATAGATACCGTCCGTTTCCCCAAGCTGCTGTGTCGCACCGAATCCAAGTCCAGCCAGAAAGTCAGAAGTGACGTATTGGATATAATCATTGATATATCTTTTGCTGGACGGGATAAACTCACCATGCAACCCCAACATATCACCGAATGGGCGTACCAGCTTCACATTCAAATCGTCGTAGAAGTCCTTGACTTCATCACAGCGGCGTTTCAGTTCTTCCAGAGTATTAGCCGCCACACGGATAACGTAGGACAGCTTATACATGGATTCTTTGGACTGGTCTAAGTTCGTTTCCAGCTCATTGACTGAATCCAGAGCTTCAATGACGTTATTTCCTGTTTCGTTGTTGGATTCCCAAGCATGATTATCCAAGTCTTTCAGCTCTTTCTTTTTGTTCCTAACAGTCGTCAGAGCCTTTTTGTTGGTGACGATTTCCACATTCATAGAAGTGGAAACGGGGAACGTGAATTGCTGTTGCTGATAATAAAATATCTCGCTTGACGGAAAATCCAGCTCACCCACGATATTGTTAATCGTGAAGTAGGCAACAAAAGTTGTCTGATCTTCACGCTCAATCTTTAGGTATCGCTGGTTTTCTTCAATCATGCAGCGTGTCGGACGGATAAGGTCATATCGCTTCACCAGTGTTTCACGCTTTGACTTTCTTATCGGGAGGTCATAACTGTAATCACTGTAGGCAACGCCGATATTCCCGTAGATATGTTCCAAGAGGTAGCCGAAGTCGTTCTTATCTAGTCTGCGGAACTGAAAGCGGCGTGAGATTTTGCTTTCCAAGAGTTTTTCCATCTTTAGGAAACGGTTGATTTCATCATTACTCATGGAAACGAAGTCACCCATCAGCTTGTGATTGACTTCATAGATAAAATCCGCAAAGGTCATAGCTGCTGATTTTCGCATACCCTTGAAGCTGATTTCTTCCTCATTTACCAGCAGCTTGAAGCCAAGAAAAAAGCGGTAGTCAATCTGATTTTCACCAATCATCTCAACCAACGCTTCTGTCTGTTCATCTACCTTTTTACAGGCAATCTCTTTTAATCTGCCTGTGATTCCCTTTTTGGAACGCTCCTGTACTGCACGCAGGCTGTCCTCTGTGGCAATCTGTAGGGCATGGATTTTTCCGTCACGGTTCTGGGCGATAAGCTGACGGAAGTTGTCATGCACCATGTATTTTTCTTCTGGTGACAGGAACGAATAATTGTAAGGTGTCAGCTCATAGTAGGCAAAGCACTCACCGTCATGATTGAACACCAGATTGTTTTCTATGTACTTAATCGGGAACATACATCACACTCCTAACTGCGGTCACGCTTGTATTGAATTTCTGATTTTTCAGTTTGATAGCTTTTCCTGCATAGGTCACTTTTGGTCGGAGGAAAAAGCTCACACAGGATTTTAGGAATCCAAAAGGCTTTTTTCCGTCAAAGGTCTTTTGCGATACAAACCAAGTGAACGCCACAGGGATTCCAAAGTATTTGAGAAATGCACCGTCAATCATGTTAAAGGGCGGCAGCTCCCCAAAGAGAATCACCACAAACAGCGACACCACGAACCAAGCCATCTGACTGAATGTGAGCGGGAACGGGAGTTGAAAGTCGTTGATTGCATAAATGACTTTTTCCACGCTCCATATGCTTGTATAGCTTTTGATTTTCTTCAATTTTCACAGCTCCTTTCTGTTCTAAAATGGAAACAGCAGCCTATGTTTCAAGGCTGCTGCAAAAAAATAACCAGTGTCATTTCACTGGCAGATAAAAAATATTCAGTTGTAATTGTTAATACGGACATTCAAACACGCCATGATTGGTGACGACAAAACGCCCCTCTAAATCAAGGTCACGCCCGTAGGCTTCATAGTCTATGTAACTGCGGATTCTGTCTGGTATCTCACCCAGACTTTGACATTCATCTATGAAGTAATAGGCAACGTCTGTCATATCGTCACAATCGGGATAATGGATAATATCGTCTGCATGTTCGCACAAATCTTCCAAGCTGCTGTAATAGCCTAGCAGTTCCGATAATTCGTCCTGTATGTCCTCTGGTAAGTCCTCCACCATTTCACACAGGCGGTTGACTTCCTCAATGGGTGTGTACTCGTCAATCTCAAAGGGTAGCTCATAATCATGGATTGCGTATTCTTCGTATCTGTCATTCAAGCCGATACGTTCTGCCATCTCGTCATAATCAACGGGCGGCGTAAACCACGCACCCACAAGCTCACCCTCGTTGTATTTCCCAAGATTGGCGATATAGATTCGCATTTCTTCGATACCACATCACCCCTTTACTGATAGCGGAATACGCCGCTTGTGGTAAATAAGTATCTGTCGTCCATTTCCAGCTCACTACCATAGGAGTGATAGTCGATATGTTTCAACAGTTCGTGAGGAATCTCACCAAAAACATATTCTTCACGGATAAGGTATTCTGCCAGAGCTGCACCGTCACCCACATCATAGTAGCGTATCTCGTCCTTGTGGTCGATAAATTCCTCGAAGCTGGAAAACCATTTCTGCTGAATGGCTTTCATTTCATTGCCGATAGGCGTACCCTCCAATTCCAGCACCATGCGGCAGTTGGCGTTGATTTCCCAGAGTGGCATATCGCTGTGCAGGTCAAAGGGCAGCTCATAGTCTGCAATTTCAATCTTTTCTTCATGCTCCACACCGATTTTTTCTCGGACTTCCTCAAAGTCCACAGGGCAGTTGAACCAAGCACCGGAATATTCTTCCTCACCCTCACGATACGGTTTTGTATTGTTTAACAGGTAGATTCGCATTTCCTGCATGGTCTGTTACTTCCTTTCATCATATCCAGTATTCCCATTATAACAGCATAATCTACACCGAATACATAATGAGAAAACTTTTCTAACTGTTCTTTAGGATATTTAAGCGGTAGCTGTCGTTTGATTTCTTCCCACACTTCACGCTTGCGGTAAGGCAGGTCGGAAACATCATTGCAGCCGATACAGTCTTTCATATCCTCAAAAATATCTGTTTTCATGTTGTCCTCCATTTCCGATTATCAGAGCATTACGCCCCGATAATCTTATTGAATAACTGCAACAGTACGTCTTTCACGCCAGAAGCATTGAACACCAAGCCGACAGCGATTAAAGCAATCACCAAGAATCCGATAAGTTTGGAAAACTCACGCTTGAATCCAAGATACACGCCGATAACAGCGATTGCCATGAGTACCAAGCTCTGTGCGTTAGATAAAAACCAGTTGTATAAGTTCTGTCCGAAATTCATTATTTTCTGCTCCTTTCCATCATTTCAATTTTTCTTTCTGCGGCTGCTCCTGCCTGTACCAGACACATCAACACCACACCTGCACCTGCTCCAAGTGAGAACAGGAATAAATCAAATAAGATATGCTTCATGTTGTCATTCCTCCGTTTCTGTAATCATTTCCTCTGTGGAAGTTGTCTGCTGTTCAATCAGCTTTTTATGACGCTCGGTGAGCTTCGCATGGTCTAAAATGTCTTTGAGATAAGTTGTGCCATTGGCACTGTCAATCTTCTGTAAGACTTTCCAAGTGGGAGCTACCTGTCTGCTTATCCAGTTCAGCGTCCGAGTGAGCGTATAAGGCTCTGGTTTGGTCGTCAATTTCAAACGCCCACGATCAGCGCCGATAAAGTACGCCCATTTCTCATTGGTCTGCCATTCGCTGCGTCTTTTCTCCACCTCCTTGTCAGCGAACCGCATATAACGGTTGATAATGTCAAAAGCGGTACGCTCTGCGTCATGGTAGGTCAGCAGGTCACGCACCGCATAATAGGCTCGCTCATTTTTCAGCCGGATTTCAAAACGGTTCTTGATTTTCGCATCTTCAATCGGAATATCGTATTTCACATACTGCTCATAGTCCTTTTCATAGATACAGAAATAAACCTCTGATTTGAGCGAACCGATATAAAGCGTATTTCCCATTCCGTATCTGTCCTGTTCATTGCTTCTCACCAGCTCACCGCTGCGGTAACTCTTGAAGCTGCGGAATACGGAAATACATTCTTCACGGTTGCATTTCTCTGTCAGCTCTGGAATATCCAAGATTCCTGCCATATCGTTGATGGCAAGGTCAAGACGTTTCATCACACCTCCTTCCACCAGAGCGTCCATGAGAAAGTCATACCAGCTCCTATGCTGTGCCAGCAGATAACTTTCCATCTGCCGACAGCCTTTGCCTTTCAGCTCCAGCAGTGTGCCTTTCTCTTTATCAGGTGATGTTAGTACGAACACATCACCAAGCACATAATATTCCGCATAGGAGTAGAATCCGTAGTCCTCATGTATCATTACATCCAGCTTTAATTGCAGAATATCTTCAACAACGTGCCGAACGTCCTGTGTGGGGAATCGGATTCTGACGTAATCCAAGACCATTTCCAACGGATTCTCTGGATTCAGCTTTTCCAGAGCGTCCGTGAATTTCCCCTTGATTTCTTCTGTCAAGGCTACTTTTCCAGATTCAATCCTGCTGACATACTCACGACTGATACCAGCCATGACCGCAAGACGATTCTGGGAAACGCCGTATTGCGTCCGTTTTTCCTTAAAATCGTTTATCCAATCGGTATCATTCAGTTTCAATCCCTCCAATCGAAAAAGGAATGTGACAGTTACCGATTTTGTCACACTCCTTTGAATGTTTGAAAAGTCCTCTGTTTTCAAGGACTTTTTGATATGTAATTGACTGTTTCCAGATAATTTGTGCCCCCCTGTTAGATAACGGGGGCGAATGGTTGGTGTGGCAAGCCACACCAACACAGGCTAGTCCGTACCTGCGGCTTTCGCTTCGCACGCCGCCTGTCCGTCCTGCCTGTTTTGTGACAATCTGCCTATTTCTTTTAGGAAATCGTGTCCTTTGGGTACAAGGGGAGTGTAAAACTCGGATATGACACTCGTTCCCGTATCGACATATCCACGTCCTTTGATCTGTTTCAGAAAAAAGTCCTTGTCTACCTCACCAAACATCATGGAATAGCCAAGCTCTGACATACGCCCCAATGCAACACGGAAGTTAAACTGGTCACGGATTCCGTCACCGAGATATTTTGCGTCTGGTCGCTGACAGGCGAGAATGAGAAAGTAACCTGCCTGTCGTCCGAGCATGACTATTTGTTTAAGCTTATTTAAAACAGCGGCGTTTTCCTTTGTCGTCAGCATTTCCATAAACGCCACATATTCATCAAAAATGAGAAAATGCGGAGCAAGACCAAGATAGGCATAGTTTTCACCCGTCTTGTAGTTCTCCATGAGTTTCATAGCTTCACTTCTTGCCATCATACCGTCATAAAATCTGTCAATACAGGCAGTTATATCTTCCTTTTTGTAATAGACTTCTGGCATGACGACGGATAAATCCGCAAGGTCGGCGTTCTTCGGGTCTAACACATACATGACCGCATTGCAGCGGAGCAGAGCTTCAATGATAGTGAGAATAAAATAGGTCTTTCCTCCACCAGTGCCGCCAGAAATCAGCATATGGGGGAGCTTGTCATACTCCCACCAGACATTTTTCATCAGACGCAGGCTGCCATGTTCCGCCTGTACTTCATTGATAGTGATTCTATTTGCGATAGTGTCATAAAGTAAGACATACTCCACATAGCTGTCCTTTAATTCTTTTGACACCAACTCACAGTACAAGCCTGTTTCCAGCTTCTTTTCCAAGTGTAAGAGCTGGTCTTGATATTTTCCCAGCGTGATTTCTGTACGGATATACAATAGTCCGTTATCCATACGGTAATACAGTTTAGGAAAATAGGTGATTTTCTCTTTTTTACTGGACGCTGGTAAATCCTTGAAGAATCCGCTTTCCTGTGTTGTTTCCGATTCATACCAGCCATTTTCAAGTATCATCTTTGCTAGCTTTTGACGGTGGAAGAGCTGCTTCACCCTGTCATACTGGAAACGCTGATACAAAAAGGCAGCAATCACACAGACCAGAGCTGACACTATGACCGTAACTATCCTATATGGCGTAACTGAAAAATGGACACTGCCATCTTGTAGAAAGCTAACCGATTCCCAGTCCGTTGTTACAATTGCCTTTAGGTTCAACAGTATAATCATAGCAAGAAACAGCAGGAGCAGTGAACCAGCCGAGAAACGAAAAACCAGTGATTTGTCGCTGGCTCTGATATGTTTTCCCCATTTTTTGAATTGTGGCATATAAAAATCTCCTTTCCATGAAAAAAAGCAGCAAACCTTATAGATTTACTGCTTATGCAATATAGAATATTAAGTTTTAATCAAGTATTAAATGATATTATTCTTGCACATAATCATCTGTTGTAATTACTTTATTTGATAATATAATTTTTCTATTTTTATCTTTTTCATCTTTATATTGCAATTCTACTTTATCAGCACCTTGAATTTTATCTAACATATCATACATAACATAGATTGATTGTTTTAATACCTGTATTTCTTTTGGAGCAATATTGGCAACTTCCATCTCATCAATATGTGAGATATGAGCAGAATATCTTCTGGTTTCTTCATTATCAGGGATAAGGGAATATTGTTCTTTTGCATTTTTATAGAATATTAGCCTAAAATCTCTCATTATTTTGGGAGTATCACTCTGATTGTATATTTGAATTATATATTTTATAGAATAACCATAAAAATCTTCATCCCTTTTGCCGCCCATACTGCAACCGACATCTCGAAATGTTTGAAACTTGGCTTCGTATGAAACAAGATAATTTTTTAATTGTCCTCTTTTTTTTAATATATCAGTAACAATCAGTGTTGTAACACTACCAAGAATTGTACCGATAATTCCTTGAAAATCATTTAGTAGTTGCAAAATTTCTGACACTTAAACTCCTCCTCGTTATTAAATTTTAGTATATCACAAATCTTACTTTATGAGGAAATTATATCCTATTCCAATATTGCAAGCAACAAAACGACATGACTTATTTTTTATTCTGTGATTGCTGGTTATGGTGCTGTGGATTTCCTGCTGGCTGACCATTCTTATTCTTTAAAACAATATCATCTGCCTTGATGTACCAGTCCACGTCTGCACCTTGAAATGTAGCGGTTGCCACCGTGTCTGCCACAGGGTTGATGATTTCCACCTCTGCGTTGTAGTCAAACTCCTTTAATGGAACAGTGGCGGGAATACTTACCTGTATCATGCGTCCCTGTTCCTTACACTTCAAGTCGTAGGTACGTTCCTTGATTTCTTCAGAAACCGTACCGTCCTCATTCTGGATATGTACCTCACGACGCAACGCCGAGAACTTCAACATTCCGAATGTCTTTTCCTTATCAATAATGATTCCATTTGCTAATCTCATATAAATTTTTCCTCCTTATGCTTTCACCATATCGTCCGCTGACAGGATATAGTTTGTGAATCCTCTTGTACCGATTTTGTAACCCTCTGCGGTGATTTTTGGATTGATAAGTTTTACTTTTTCCTCTGATTCAAAGTTCTTCTCACCAGCAGAAGCAGGCAGCACCACGATAATATCATCTGCTCTCTGCACGTCCGAATAAAGGTTGAAGCTACGGGAAACGACCGTCATACGTCCGTTGATCCTACGCTGTTCCACCTTATTCTCACCTGCAAATTCCAAATTCCCGAATGTTCTTTCCATGTTAGGGATAACGTGTTTTAATTCCATAAATGTATTTACCTCTTTTCTTTCTATATTTATAATGATTGATAGTGTCATTCTGCTGTCTGGATAGTATCTGTCTGCCTGTGAATCATCAAGGGCAAGCGTTGTGCTTGAAGCACCCTTGACAATTCCCATTCAGAAAGATAAATGATAATCAAGCAGAATTTGGTTAAGCTGTCAGTTACAGACTGACTTCTTTATGGTGGGCGGTGAACGGGAAGTTTTCATATACTGTGACCTCCCGTATTATTTAACTTTCTTTACTTTGCGAAATCTCTTATATCCTGCAAAAATAAGACCAGCAGCGGAAATCCCCATCATAGCGAACAATGCGGCAAATGGTGTATTGTCACCTGTCTTTGGTGAATTGCCTGTTCTTGTTGGTGTGCTGGGTTCTTCTGATGTGGCAGGGAATTCTGGTTTTTCTTTGACTGTCACCGTCTGCCCCTTATCCTTGATGTCCTTATGTTCAGCTACTTTGATAGGCTCGTCTGGATTTGTCACGTCATATAATTCCTCAAATGTGACAAGCTCTTTTCCTGCAAGCTCACTGGCATTGAATGTAAATGCACTCTGAACTTCCATCTTCGTATCGGTAGCGGTGAAAGTAAGGTCATTTTCTACACGTTTACCATTTATGATAAGCTCTGCATTTTCAGACTTCACCATTTCCCAGCCTTTGAGCTGATATTTCACACCTTTTTCAAGTCCATCTAAAGTGACGGTATCAACGATAGTCACATCTTTACCAGCTTCGATTGTCTTTTTCCCTGTTGCCTTGTCGGTAGCGGTTGTATGCATGGTAATGATACGCTCTGTGATTGTCACAGTCTGTCCGTCGTCCTCAATGTCCTTATGTTCTGCTACCTTTGTAGGCTCGTCTGGATTGGATAAATCGTACAATTCCTCAAATGTCACAAGCTCCTTGCCTGCAAGCTCGCTGGCATTGAATGTAAATGTAATCTGAACTTCCATCTTCGTGTCCGTAGCGGTGAAAGCAAGGTCATTTTCCACACGCTCACCACCCACAAGAAGCTCTGCATTTTCAGATTTCACCATTTCCCAACCTTTAAGCTGATATTTTGTTCCTTTTTCCAAGCCATCTAAAGTGACCGTATCAATGACAGTCACCTCTTTACCAGCAACAATCATCTTTTCACCTGTTGCCTTGTCGGTAGCTGTGGTATGAATGGTGATGATTCTTTCCTCGATTCTCACAGTCTGCCCGTCGTCCTCAATGTCCTTATGTTCTGCCACCTTGATAGGCTCGTCTGGATTGGATAAATCGTACAATTCCTCAAAAGTTACAAGATCTTTACCACCAAGAGCAGAAGCATTGAATGTATAAGAAACCTCAACTTCCATCTCTGATTTTTTTGCAGTGAAAGTGTAATCACTTTCCACAGGCTCACCATCAATAAGAAGCTGTGCGTTTTCAGACTTCACCATCTGCCAGCCTTTTAGTTGATACTTCGTACCTTTTGTAAGTCCGTCTAAAGTGACGGTATCAACGATAGTCACGCTTTTACCAGCGACAATTGATTTTTCGCCTGTTGCCTTATCAGCAGCGGTAGTATGGATAGAGATTTCTGGTTCATAATCATCTGTCAATGTACCCAAATGAATGACCGTCTTATTTCTTGAAACTATCACATCAAAAGCAGGAATCAGTGTCATTCCTTTGTTGGAATCACAGCGTAATTCCTCGATTGTATAGGTATCGTAGAGCAACGCACCTTTGCTGTCGTCTGGTGTGGAAGTACCGAACCAGATACCGTCCTCACTGTTTTCGCCAGCGTTGGTGTTCTGTGTATGAGATACCCAGTCAGCAGCGGTAGAGAACTGACCGTTTGCGTCCGTCACAATGATGTGGCTTTCGCCTGTGGTCTTGCTTGTGATCCTGAACGGAACATTCGCAAGTCGCTTATGAGTACCGTCACCGATTTTCACACCCTCCAAGTCACCACGTTTAATCTGATTGTAGATGGAATGTGCTTCGTCAGTTAAGTCAACGATTTTTCCATTCTCTGTGATTTCAAACTCAATCGGTTTTGCACCGTCCGTCAAATATCCCTCTGGGGCGTTGCTTTCTTCTAAGCGGTATTTTCCATAAGGTAAAGTATCTGCGGCAGTCGTAGCGATACCGTCAACGCCTGTATGGATTGTCTTGACTGTTTCATTTTTGTTGTATAATTTGCCATCTACCAATACCGCATTATCATTTAAGGAAATGATTTCAAAGGCAGTATCTTTCAATGTTGCACCGCCTTGTGGTTTTGTGTCTTTTGTTTCAAGGTCACGCTTTTGGATTCTCACACCTCCACGGATAATCTTGTCCGATACGGAATACTGGTTGCTGCCGCTTAATGCTGCAAGTTCGCTATCTTCTGTAATCTGTGCCACATACACGCCTTTTATCTGTTCAGAACTTCCAGCGGCTTGCATATAAGCACCATCTAACAAGTAACCGTTTGGAGCAGCTTTTTCTTCTACAGTGATAGTACCAAGCGGTAAACAGATAGTACCGTTTTGTGTATAGAAGCTGTCACCAGATACCTTATAAGAATCTGCCAATCTTGTGATATAGTGGATAGTGTTATCGCTGCCTTTTTCCGCTTTTGTCTTTGTCGTCCATATGCGTGTTGGTTCTGATGGAAGATTATCTTTTGTGTAATAACCGTCATAATACTTCCAGACGAACTCCGCACCCTCTAAAGAAGCGTTACCCTGTGCGGTTGCTTTTCCTGTTTCCATATCAATCTTGAAAAGCTCAACCAAAGTGTCTGTGACTTTTGGTGTATCGCTGACTTTCAATATGGAAGTTTCACCAGCCTTTACCGTAAGGGTATAGACGTTGTTATCTAACTGGAATCCTTTTGGAGCTTCGATTTCTTTTACATAGTATGTAGAAGCTCTCAACTCCACCGTATCCGTATTCCCGTTGCCATCTGTCATAAGTGTGGCAACTGATTTCGTGCAGCCTTTATCAGAATAGACACCATAAGTCGCACCAGATAAAGAATAGCAGTCATTAGATTTTGTAATCGCTGTATTACTGGACGATTTCTGAATCTTGCCATCACCGACAGCTAACTTCGCCCAGAACTGTCCTAAGTCCTGTCCTTCACCAACATAGATGTAACCACCGCAATCGTAACGGTCTTTATTTTCTTTAGCGAAAGCCTTTGCGTTCTCATAGACTTCTGACTGGATTTTCTCTGACACTTCATCATAGGCAGCTCGTACATTGTTGTACCCCCAGCTTAAGTGAACGCTCAATCTTCGCCAGACAACACATTGTTCCAACAGATAGACTTGTTTGCTGGAAAGACTGTGCTTTTCTGCATACTGTTTGACGTATTCCAGATTCAACGCCACATCAGATATTTGGTCGTCGCTCATTCGCTCCGTTGCATTGATACGATTCTTATATCCCGATTGGAAATTTGTGTTTATATCAATACAGTAGGCAATCTGCCCGTCAGCGTTCATTATGCTTTCTTCAAAGCTGGAAACCTCTGAACCGCCATTGTCAATCTTGACGATTGTTCCTGCTTTACCGTCCGTAGTAGTATAGACGGAATCCGCAGCATGAACCTGTGTGACAGGTAATGCAGTAAATACGGTTGCAAGGGTAAGTACACCTGTAAGCAATCGCTTCATAATCTTTTTCATAATGTTTGATTCTCCTTTCATTTTGGGTAAAAAAATAGACGCTCATTGTTGAACGTCTTAGTTGCTGAAACCATTGGAACTATGTAGGATAGCTTGCTTCATCTTCATTTTTCTATGTTTTTGTTCTTATGCAATCGTAGCAGGAAAAGGCTTGTCCTACGCAAAATGGCGTGTTTTCAAGGGTTTCCAGCTATGTTGTTCTTACGAGGTCGCACCAGAACAAAAAGCCAGAAAAACATACGATAATATCCTAGCTCTTGTAAAAGAAAGTGATGTTCGAGAACCTATTAAATTCTTAAGAGCAAGAGAAATTGTTCATTTTCAACGTTTTGGCGAAGCTCTACGAATGGTAACTGAAGACATGGACAAAAAGAACTTCTATGCTTCCAATCCAAGCAGTTGTATAAAATAGGATACAGGATTACAGACTATAAATATATTCTTAGCTTTACAAATGAATTTTGATAATCTTAGAAAGAAAAAAACCACTTCATAACGAAGTGGTTTAAAGCTGGCCCACAAGGATTCGAACCTTGAAAATGCTGGAGTCAGAGTCCAGTGCCTTACCATTTGGCGATGGGCCAATGTCTCGCGACAAAAAGTATTCTAGCATAGTCACCATAACAATGCAAGTACTTTTTTAATTTTTTTCAAAAAAATTTTATTTTTTATTTTTCTTTTATCTTGCAAGGTTAATTTTTTTAACAACCTTGCAAGATTTATCTACATATGTTGATTATTATTGAAAAGTTACCCACACATAATAATTACTATTTCTGCTGACCTGCCAGATAGTTAGCAAACTGCTGTGCTGTTCTACCTGAAATTCCACCATGGCTTAATTCCCATTTATTTGCTTCAGCCTTGATTTCATCATCACTAAGTTCAACACCTAATCTTCTACACAATTCAATTGCAATATCAAAGTATTCCTTCTGTGTAGGTTTTGAGTAGTTAATTGTAACACCAAATCTATGTACAAGTGATAATTTTTCTTCCATAGTATCTGACTTATGCATTCCATTATCAACCTGAACATCACTTCTGTCATTCCATGTTTCTTTAATAAGATGTCTTCTGTTAGATGTTGCATAAATCAAAATATTCTCAGGTTTTGTTTCAACGCCCCCCTCAATTACTGCCTTTAAGAACTTGTACTCAATTTCAAATTCTTCAAATGAAAGGTCATCCATATAAATAATGAACTTGTAGTTTCTATTCTTTATCATAGCTATAACATTAGAAAGATCTTTAAACTGATGCTTGTATATTTCGATCATTCTAAGTCCCTGATCATAGTATTCGTTAACAATAGCCTTAATACTTGTAGATTTACCTGTACCGCTGTCACCAAATAATAAGCAGTTGTTGCTCTTTCTTCCCTGTACGAAAGCTTCTGTATTATCAACAAGTTTCTTTTTCTGAATTTCGTATCCAACCAGGTCATCAAGCATAACTTTTTCCATATTGTTAATAGCCTGGAATTCAACCTTGCCATTGTTGTCTGAAATTCTGAACGCCTTATTAAGACCAAACATTCCAACACCATAATCTTTATAAAACTGTGTTACGTAATCAAAAAATTCTTCTTCATCCTTAGCGCTTTCAAGCTTTTCGCTTAAATCTCTAACCTTTTCACTAACATTCTTATTGTACATAAGTTCAGGTTTCCCAATTGCCTGATAATTTTCAATCTTTGTAAAACAGTCAATACCAAGCTCTTCTTCCATTGGCTTAAAGTCATAATCAAATAAGGCCTTGAACTGCTTAAAGTCATTCTTTGCAAAACTGTTTACTGTTCCCACACTTGCTCCAACCTTTTCACATGTTAAGCTAAATGGGTTCTCATTTGTTATTAATAAATATGTAAGATAGTTGTGCCACAAATTCTTATCGAAAGCATAATCTGTTGATACTTCCAGAATTCTCTTAATCTGATTATATATCCTAGTGATTATTTCATCTTTCTTATAGTCACCACTTTTATATTCTCTAATAATGTCACTAAGTTCCATAAGAATGGAATCTTTAGGCATATTTCCGTAAATAAGTAATTTTGAAACTATATTATGCATAATTCTCGCCTCTTTTACTATATATTTGAGTAAGACACTCTTTTTATAATTATAAACTCTTTTCATTAATTAGCAAGAAAAAATCGCCATACCGGGAAACCCCGATATGGCGATAAAGGATCATTTCTTTTCGTTATCTTATAGACTTCCGTGGAATGTTCTGTGGATAACGTCATCCTGCTGTTCTTTTGTTAACTTAATGAAGTTTACAGCGTATCCTGATACACGGATTGTAAGCTGTGGATATTTTTCTGGATGCTTCTGAGCATCAAGTAATGTATCTCTGTTTAATACGTTAACATTAAGATGGTAACCACCTTCCTGTGCATATCCATCTATTAAAGAAACTAAATTATCAATCTGTTTTTCGCTTGCTGCCATTTTTATTACCTCCTATTTATTCTCTTGTAATAACTTAATTCTGGATTCTTTAAATCCCTGCAACACTATTTTTCGAGCAGCTACTGCCATTTCTTTGGTAGCAGGCTCTATATCCTTCAATGGGTAATCCATGCCAAGTTTCTCGTACTTAGGTTTTGCCATATCATGATATGGCAATATATCCAAAGCCTTAACCATCTTTAACTTTCCAATGAAAAGTCCTAATTCATATAAGTACTCTTTATTTAAAGTTATATGTGGTACAACAACATGTCTTATCCACATCTGAATACCTTTCTTATCAAGATATTTTGCAAAAGCCAAAATATTATCATTAGGCTGCTTGCAAAGTTTTAAATGTTCTTGCGGATTAATATGTTTAATATCCAGCATAACCAAATCGGTTACTTCAAGTAATTTATCTACTTTCATCAGATTTGCCGGATCATCAGGTCTAAATGTTACACCTGATGTATCCAGACAGGTATGAATTCCTCGCTTATGTGCTTCAGTAAACAGTTCAGTAAGGAAATCAATCTGAACCATGGGTTCACCACCTGTGGCAGTAATACCTCCACTTTTGTAGAAAAATTTCTTTGTTTCATATTCTTTAAGCAATTCATCAACGGTCATTTCCGTACCGCCTTCCATTGACCATGTGTCAGGATTGTGACAATACGCACATCTCATAGGACACCCTTTAAAGAACACTACAAATCTCACGCCCGGTCCGTCTACTGTTCCGCAACTTTCTGTTGAATGAATTATTCCTGTTGACATTCTGATTTTCCTTTTTATTTATATTTATTATAACTGCTGCTGCTTGATGATTTCATCAATATCAAGACCAAGTGCATCAGCGTCAAGGTCACCTGTAAATACGTCACAGTCTTTTCCAAGTGCATCTGGAACTACTGTAAATGTATCTGAGATACCATCTCTAGCGTTTTCGAAAGGAATCTTAGCTACAGATGCAAGTGATGCTACAGCACCGTGTGTATCTCTACCATGAAGTGGGTTAGCACCTGGTGCGAATGGCTGTCCCATCTTTCTTCCGTCAGGTGTGTTACCTGTGTTCTTTCCGTATGTTACGTTTGATGTAATTGTAAGGATTGACTGTGTTGGAACACTATCTCTGTATGTGAAGTGCTGTCTTAAGTAACCCATGAACTTGTTAACGATCATAACTGCGATCTGGTCAACTCTGTCATCATCGTTACCATATTTAGGGAAGTCACCTTCTGTTTCATAGTCAACTACGATTCCATCTTCATCTCTGATAGCTTTAACCTTAGCATACTTGATAGCTGAAAGTGAGTCAGCTACTACTGAAAGTCCTGCAACACCTGTTGCGAACCATCTTGTTACATGAGCATCATGTAAAGCCATCTGGATTCTTTCATATGAATATTTATCATGCATGTAGTGAATGATGTTAAGAGCGTTAACATAAACGTCTGCTAACCATTTCATCATGTCTTCATATCTTTCCATTACTTCATCATAATCAAGATATTCTGCTGTAATTGGTCTGTACTTAGGTCCTACCTGAACCTTAGTCTTTTCATCAACACCACCGTTGATAGCGTAAAGTAAACATTTAGCAAGGTTTGCTCTAGCTCCGAAGAACTGCATTTCCTTACCGATTCTCATTGAAGATACACAACAAGCGATACCATAGTCATCACCATTGATTGGTCTCATTAAGTCATCACTTTCGTACTGCATTGATGAGTATTCAATTGAAAGCTTAGCACAGTATTTCTTGAAGTCCTGTGGAAGTCTTGTTGACCAAAGAACTGTAAGGTTTGGTTCTGGAGCTGCACCTAAGTTTTCTAATGTATGAAGATATCTGAATGACATCTTTGTAACCATGTGACGTCCGTCAATACCAACACCACCGATTGCTTCTGTAACCCAAACTGGATCACCAGCGAAAATCTGGTTGTATTCAGGTGTTCTTGCGAACTTAACACATCTTAACTTCATGATGAAGTGGTCAACGAATTCCTGAATCTGTTCTTCTGTAAATGTTCCGTTAGCTAAATCTCTTTCAGCATAGATATCGATGAATGTTGAAGTACGTCCTAATGACATAGCTGCACCGTTCTGTTCCTTAACTGCTGCAAGGTATCCGAAGTACATCCACTGAATAGCTTCCTGTACGTTCTGAGCTGGTCTGCTAATATCAAATCCGTAAATCTTACCTAATTCTTTTAATTCTTTAAGAGCTCTAATCTGTTCTGAGTATTCTTCTCTATCACGGATAACTTCTGGTCTCATTTCTGTAGGTGTAGCTGCTTTCTGAGCTTCCTTATCTGTGATAAGTGTATCAACACCGTATAATGCAACTCTTCTGTAGTCGCCGATGATACGTCCACGTCCGTAAGCATCTGGAAGACCTGTTACGATGTGGTTTGTTCTACATGTTCTGATTTCTGGTGTGTAAGCATCAAATACACCAGCGTTATGAGTCTTTCTGTAGTTTGTGTAGAAATCTACAACTTCTGGATCTACTTCGTATCCATTGTCACTACAAGCCTTCATTGCCATACGGATACCACCGTTAACCTGAAGACCTCTCTTGAAAGGCTTATCTGTCTGGAAACCAACAATAGTTTCTTTATCTTTATCTAAGTAACCTGCGCCGTGTGATGTGATTGTCTGTACAACCTTTGTATCCATATCAAGTACGCCGCCTGCTGCTCTTTCCTGTTTCTGAAGATCAAGTACCTGATTCCATAAATCTGTTGTTGCCTGTGTAGGACCTGCTAAGAAACTTGCATCACCATCATATGGTGTGTAGTTCTTCTGGATAAAATCTCTGACGTTGACTTCTTTTGCCCATTCGCCTGTAGTAAATCCTTTCCATTCTTCTCTCATCTTGTTTTTCCTCCTAAAAATAAATGTAAAGCATAAAATATAGTGAATGACTAACGATAGCTTAATAAATCATCTACTGTCTTCTTCTTTGGAACACCAGGTTCTTCATCAGGATAACCTACAGCAACAAGTGCCATAAGTAACTGTCCCTCGGGAACCCCGATAATCTCTTCTGCTTTATCGATGTCATACAATCCCATTATTACTGTTCCCAAGCCTTTGTCATTAGCTGCCAAACACAATGTCTGTGTAGCAATGCCATTGTCAAATGCCTGCCAACAATCTTTTCGAGATGTGGAATAACTGCCATCTCTCTCAAAACCTGAACGCTTGTCCACTATTAATGTAGCAATAAGAAGTGGTGCTTCATTAATAATTCCTCTGTTATGCTCTGCACAACATTCCTCTGCAAGCTTAGCTTTGATCTCAGCATCTGTTATTGCAATATATCGTGTTGTCTGAGTATTCTTCCAAGAAGGCGCATACGAAGCATCCAAAACCAAATCTTCAATAATATCCTTAGATATTGATTCCTGTTTAAACTTTCTAACACTTCTTCTTGTTTTAATGCATGTTATTGTATCCATATCATACACCTCTCAAAAATATTAGCCAGTGCCGTGTTTAATTGTCAAAAAGACGCAACTAGACACAATAAAAGTAATTTTCACTAACTGTGAATAATATAACACTTTCTCTTTTTTTTTGCAACGTTAAGAAGGAATTATTTTCGTTTTAAAATTTAACGTTTTTCACTTTATAAAGTGCAATCCTGGTATATATTTTCTTTACATTCTTATTATATGATGATTGTTTTTATTTTTCTGTTGCATTTGCAACATATTCATGATAAAAATTTTTATACAATAGTTATATCAATATAGATTGGAGTTTATTTATGGAAATAAAAAAAACAGATTTGTTTTACAATATTTCAGAACAGCAACAGGCTGAAATGATGCACTGTTTTAAAACGTATACCAGAACTTATAAATCTGGAGAAGTTATCTGCTTCTATGACGACAACAATATAGGGGTAGGTATAATCGAGTCAGGTAGCGCAAGGGTTATACATTTTCTTCCTAACGGGACCCAGACTATTCTTGAGCAATTATGTCGTGGTGATCTTTTCGGTCAGCTTTTTTATCACTATGCCTGTCCTGAAAACATTTCTCTTGAAGCTACATGTGACTGCGTTGTTCGTTTTATTGATTATGAACACATTATAAAAAGATGCTCGAAAGCTTGTCCACATCACAGCCAGTTAGTTAATAATATTCTTGTTATAATTTCAGATAAGACAAGATCTATCTGTGAACATCTTGAAGTTTTAAGTGGTCGAACCATACGTGACCGTTTAAATAATTATTTTGAAATTTTGTCTTCGAAATCCGGAAGCAATACTTTCAAGCTTCCCTTCACAATGACTGCCCTTGCGGACTATCTTTCAGTTGACAGAAGTGCCATGAGTAGAGAATTAAAGAAAATGAAAGATGAAGGATTGATACAGACTAACAAAGGAATTGTTACCATTAACAGGTAATTTGCCACTTGTCGTATCACAAAAAAATGGATGCCCTCAAACACGTTGATTTTCTTATTTTGCTCCGTCGTCTATCGTACAGCGAAAAACTAAACTCGCTTCGCTCGGACAGTAGTTTTATCGCTGTACACTATACTCGCAAAATTTCGAAAATCTGCCTATTGTTTGCTGGCATCCATTTTTTTGTGATACTTAATTAAAATATCAAAATTCCAATTCACCTTTCCCTTTTTGTACTGGAATAATTGGGATAGGACCTTTTGACACTGTAATTACATTAATTTATTATTTGGATTCTGTTACGTCGTTCACTTCATCTTTGTCTGGGAATACTGCATTAAGGATAATTCCTGCAATTGATGCAACTGCAAGTCCTGAAAGGCTGATTACTACTCCTCCGATTGAGAATGAAACTGCTCCGTCAACTCCGCTTAATACATCTGCGCCCATTCCTGAACTAAACTTGATACCTAAAGCACACACAACGATAATAGCTGCAACGATAACGTTTCTGCTCTTCTTAAAGTCAACCTGTGCTTCTACTACATTACGAACACCGATTGCTGCAATCATTCCATAAAGCATAAATGAAATACCACCAACGATACCTGATGGCATAGCCTGAATAATCATGGCAAACTTAGGTGAGAATGAGAATAACATTGCAAGATAAGCTGCAATTCTTACTACTCTTGGATCATATACTCTTGAAAGAGCGAGTACACCTGTGTTTTCACCATATGTTGTGTTAGCAGGGCCACCAAAAATTGATGATAATGTTGTAGCAAGTCCGTCACCTAAAAGTGTTCTGTGAAGACCCGGGCGGTTAATAAAGTCTTTTCCTACTGTAGCACCGATGGCACAAATGTCACCGATATGTTCCATCATTGTTGCAATGGCAATTGGAACCATTGTTGTAATAGCAAAAATAATTGCTGAGCTGTTGTTCCAGTCAATTGCAAAAATTGTTTCGTCCATATGAACAGGAAGACCAATCCATGCTGCATCAGCAATAGCTTTTACATCAACCTGACCTGCTTCGCCTAATAAACCTAATCCGTTTCCGAAAATAAGGGCGAATAAATATGCTCCAACTACACCTAAAAGAATAGGAATAATCTTTGCCATTCCTCTTCCCCAGATATTAAATAATATTACGATAACAAGCGCTACGACGGCAAGTGGCCAACATGTTGCACAGTTATTAAGTGCTGATGGTGCAAGGCAAAGACCAATAGCAATAATAATAGGACCTGTTACAACAGGTGGGAAGAACTTCATAACCTTCTTAACACCTACTAACTTTATTAGCAACGCTAAAACTAAATATAATAGTCCTGCACAAGCTACACCTAAACATGCATATGGAAGCATATGGGCTGAATCTTTTACTCCAAAGTCACCAAAAGCTCCTGATACTGTTGTATATCCACCAAGAAATGCAAAAGATGAACCAAGAAATGCCGGAACCTGTAATTTTGTAAAAATATGGAAAAGAATAGTTCCAAGACCTGCCATAAGTAATGTTGTCTGAACATCAAGACCTGTTAAAAGTGGTACCAAAACTGTTGCACCAAACATGGCGAACATATGCTGGAAACCTAAAAGAAACATCTTTCCTTTTCCCAACTCTCTGGCATCATATACTGCTGAGTTACCAATTTCGTTGTTTGACATTGTCAAATCCTCCTTTTTTTACTTTCGATAAAACATTTTAGCAGAAGTTTAAAGATTTTTCGACCACAATCTCTAAAAACGTTATAATGCACAAAAAAATAAAAGCATTTAGGCTATTTTTTACATTGTTACTTAATAGTCTAAATGCTTTATAATTTTTTTTATTTCTATAATCAATTTGTGTCTGATTATATTATTCCTTCCACTGCAGTCTGTGAAGGTGACCTTCCATCTGCATTCCATGGAAATCATTCTGTCTTAATGCCTCATAAAGTACAATTGCAACTGAATTGGCAAGATTTAATGATCTAATCTCCGGATTCATTGGGATTCTAATACATGTATCTTCATTATCTACCAAAATCTCCTCCGGTATTCCTGCGCTTTCTTTCCCAAACATTATATAATCATCCGGTCCAAACTCTACATCTGTATATCTGTGTGGAGCCTTAGTTGTAGCCATCCAAATCTTTATTCCCGGATGCTGATCCATAAAATCTTTGAAACTATCATAAATAGTCACGTCCAAATCATCCCAATAGTCCATTCCTGCACGCTTAAGATTCTTCTCATTTATTCTAAATCCCATAGGTTCAATAAGATGAAGCTTTGTGCCTGTTGCGCAACATGTTCGTCCTATGTTACCTGTGTTCTGTGGGATTTCAGGCTCTAATAATATAACATTCATAACCTATCTCCATTCTGGCTTACAAAACTGTACACTAATGTGCATCTGCTAATCATGTAAGCTTATAGTCTACTTCTGCTCCAGTCTTTCAACGAACTTTCTAACTCTGCCAAGGGCAAGCTTAAGATCATCAAGTGAATATGCATATGATATTCTAAGAAAACCTTCTCCGCAATCACCGAAAGCTGTTCCCGGAACTACGGCAACCTTTTCTTCCTCTAGCAATCTTGTAGCAAACTCTTCTGATGTGAGTCCAAACTTCTTAATGCTTGGGAATACATAGAATGCTCCATATGGTTCAAAACAATCAAGTCCCATATCTCTTAATTCGTGAACAAGATAATTTCTTCTCTGATTGTATGACTCCTTCATTCTTGCCACATCATCATCACCGTTTCTTAATGCTTCAACTGCTGCATACTGGCTTGTTGTAGGTGCACACATAATTGCAAACTGATGGATTTTAACCATCTGATCCATAATAACCTTTGGTGCACACGCATAACCAAGTCTCCAACCTGTCATTGCATAAGCCTTTGAAAAACCGTTAATCAAAACTGTTCTTTCCTTCATTCCCGGAATACATGCTATTGAAACATGCTCTTCCTTGTAAGATAATTCAGAATAAATTTCATCAGATAATACAAAAATATCTTTTTCTATACAAACCTGAGCAATATCTTCCAAATCCTTTCTTTCCATAATAGAACCTGTTGGATTATTAGGGAAAGGTAAAACCAAAATCTTAGTTTTGTCAGTTATCTTTTCTAAAACTTCTTCCTTAGTTAAGCGAAATTCGTTCTCTTCCTTTAATTCAATAATGACAGGAACAGCATGTGTTAATTCAACACATGGAACATATGAAACGTAGCTTGGCTGTGGAATCAAAACTTCATCACCCGGATCAAGCATTGCTCTCATCGCAATATCAATGGCCTCACTACCACCTACAGTAATCATTACTTCGCCGTTATAATCATAATCTACATCTAATTTTCTTTTAAGGTAATTGCATACCTCCATCTTTAACTCTTTAAGACCTGAGTTAGATGTATAAAAAGTACGTCCTTTCTCAAGACTATATATCCCCTCTTCTCTAATATGCCAAGGGGTATCGAAATCAGGCTCACCTACGCCAAGTGAAATAGCATCTTTCATCTCGCTTACAATGTCAAAAAACTTTCTAATGCCTGATGGTTTAATTTCCTTTGTTACTTTTGATAATGGATCTCTCATTATGGTGTCACTAACATCCTTTCATCTTTTTGTTTTTCATCTAAAATCATTCCGTAGTCTTTATACTTCTTCAATACAAAATGTGTTGCTGTATTCAAAATTGAATCTAAAGTAGAAAGCTTACTTGATACAAACTGGGCTATCTCTTTCATTGTTTTTTCTTCAAGTATAACTGTAAAGTCAAAACCACCTGACATAAGATAAACTGCCTTAACTTCTTCAAATTTATATATTCTCTCTGCAATTTCATCAAATCCGCTTCCACGCTGTGGTGTAACACGAACTTCGATTAATGCTGTTACTTTTTCATCGTTAGTTTTATCCCAATCAATAAGTGTGTAATATCCACATATTACACCTTCCTTTTCCATATCCGCTATGGCGTTGGCAACTTCCGCCTCCTTCGCTCCTAAAAGAATCGCCATTTCATGAATGTCAATTCTGCTATTTTTTTCAATTAAACGTAAAATCTCTTCTCTCATTGCCAATCTCCTTTTTTAAATAAATTTGTATATTTCATCACCTCTTGGAGGTTCCAAATACCTTGTTTCATCGCCATTTATAACTACTCTGTTCTTATTGTCAGTTATCTTTCCGATTACTTCTCCATAGATTCCGTTAGCGTTTAGTGACTCTTCTATTTTATAACCATCAGGGCTTACAATCAATAGCGAACCTGAACCTTCCAACAAATAAGGGTTAATATCCATAAATTCTGCTATTTCAATAACCTGCTGCCAAATAGGAATCTTGTTAATATCTACCTGAATGCCTTTATCCACACATGAAGCCACTTCCCATAATCCGCTAAACAATCCTCCTTCAGAAACAGCGTGCATATACACAGCTCCTGCATCTATTGCTATTGCAGAAGCTTTCTCGGTACTAGTGTAATCTTTCAATTCCAAGCATTCTGAAATAAATCTTCCGGAAAACTTGCCTGCTAACTTATCTTTATATCTTTCTGCTATAACAGATGTTCCACCAATAGCAAGTGTTCCTGCCATTATAACATCCATTCCCGGTTTTATGCTATCACTTTTTAGTAAATTGCCTGTTGTTCCAATCATAAAAATGTTAATAATTGGACCTTCAGTGGCTCCTCTATAAACATTACACTGGTTAATTTCCACATTATGACTGTCTGCTGACTTTCTAAAATTTTTAATCATTCTGTTTACTTCTTTTTCTTCAAATTCCAATGGCATTGTAATGCTTAATTGTAAACTTTTTGGAACGCCACCCTTTTCGCAAATACTGTTAATACTTCGCTGAACATAAAACTCTTCACATCCGTCAAAAGTCTTTAATATACAATTAGAAGACACTACAGTCGTAATGTCTTCTAATTGTATGTTTGCAGAATTTACTCCCGGTTTAACTCCTTCGTTTTTGGAATTTAAATTCTTTAAAATAGCTCTTTTATAAGTTACTTCTGAAACTTTTCCCGGATTCATCATTCACCGCCTTATTTAACTATTCTGATTTTTTTGATTTCTTACTTGAAGTTGACTTTTTTGTTGTCTCTTCACTACTCTTCTTGTGGTCCTTATCACTATCATCTTTCTTAGTTGTTGTGGAAGCCTTCTTAGTTCCCTTTACAACAATTGTTGGTGACATTGCATAAGTACTTGTATGTATTAATTCCTTACTAACCTGCTTGCCGTTTTCATATGTAATCTTCCATAATTCAGCCACATACCCTACATGACCCGAAGATTCAACTTCTGAATAGCCTACAGGCTTACTTGAATCCTTCTTAGTCTGTGTTTTAACAGGTGTAGTCTTTACAGTCTTGCTTTCATATTTTACTGAATGACCAGCTTTTCTTGTGTCATGTCCATAAATATTGAAAGTAATTGAACCGCCTGAATTATAAATACCTTGAACATAAATAGGCGCATCAGTATCATTTTCAAATACTAAATCCTTGTAATCTCCTGCCAAAGCTGCATCTGCTGACAAAGGAACATATCCTACTGCCATTGAATGCGGGAATCTCTTAACAACCTTAATCTCTGCTCTAAGCAAAGCATTGTAAAGTGTACTTGAAACCTGACAAATACCACCACCTAAGCTGTCCTGAACGCCACCATCAACATATGTACCTGCAGGATGCCATCCGTTATCCTCTGTCCACGGATATAAGTTTTCATTACATGAATACTGTTCTCCCGGATAAACAACTGCTCCGTTAATTAACTTAGCACCATTCTGTATGTTTAAGTTTCTATTAGCATAAGAACTTCCTACACTAAACTCTGTTGTATAACTGCCCATTGGTTCGTTAGAAACCTTTTCACAATCCTCTGTTGTATACTTAGGTTTTGAAACTGTAGTTGTGGCAGTTAACTTTATGTTAGCTTTCTTATTCCACTTCTCTGTTACATATGTATATAACTGTTCTACAGTCTTATCATAGTCTACAGTCACGCCTTCTTTCTCTTTTATAATCTTAAATCCATGACCTGTAGCCTCCAAAGATGCATTCTTCGCCTTTATTTCATAATCAGCACAAATAGTTTGCAACTTCTTTTTTAAGGTATCTTTATTAAATGACATTTCAATATTAAACTTCATGCCATTATGCTGTAAATCAAGACCATCCTTATATCTCTTTATAATGTTACCTGTCTTTCCTGTATTCACAGCTTCATCAACTACTGTCTTATTGCTCCACTTATATCCTAAATCCCCTAACGTAGTCTGAACTGACTTACCATTAACATCAAGTGTTACTGTTGTAGCTGTCTTGTCTGACACAACTGTCTTCAACGCTTTTGTAGCTTCGCTTGCTGTCATTCCACTTACATCAACGCTGTCAATTGACACGCCGTTTTTAATCTTTTCTTCTGCATTCTCAGAAGCAGCCCATACACACACTGTTCCCATTGTAAGAATAACACATGCGATTAATAAAACTACTTTCTTAATCCCCTTCACAATTAGCCTCCTCAAGTCCTTCTCTATACACTAAATACTGTTGTAACAACCATTGCAAGTATTAATAAGCCTGCTATTACTCCTGCGATAATTCTCTGATTCTTCTTGTTGTAAAAAAAGTTCATACCATTCTCCTTTTCCCAATAAACTAATGATTACAGTGTAATCAAATTTTAGGTGTTTTAACATTTATTATATTAATAAAAAACGATAATATTGTGAACTGTGGTCTAATAACCCACTTTTTCTTTAACAAAGTATACCATAACTGTCAAAAATGTCCTAGTCAAAAATTCTGCCTTTTTCTGAAAGAATTTTGTCTATTTTTTTAGACGCTTCATTCTTTGAAAGCTCATCTATATTAAAATTCATTTCAATCTTATGATATACCATCAAATCTTTTAAATATTTCTTTTGTCTGTCAGTAATAGGCTGCATTTTTTTCGCTTTAAATACTAACTGATAAGGTTCAAAAAGTCCCGGACACTCTGTCCCAAACTTTTCCATTAGCACATTGTATAACTTAGATGTAACCTCTGCATCATTAAATGCCCTGTGATGGTTTTCATCTGCTATTCCATAATAATTGCACAAATATTCCAAGCCTCTGCTTTCAAGTCCCTTCAAAGTCTTTCTTGCAATCTTTAATGTATCAATTCCCATTTTGTCAAACTTAAGTTTCTGGTTAATTGCATTCTGTTTCAAAAAACTATAGTCAAACATAATATTGTGCCCCATAATCACATCGTCCCCGGTAAACTCAATAAATCTTGGCAGAACTTCCTCTATAAAAGGTTTATCCTTTAACATTTCGTCAGTTATTCCCGTAAGTTCCGTAATATAGGGACTAAGTTTCAGCCCCGGATTAATCAACTCCGAAAAAGTATCAACTGCCTTACCGTCCCTTACCTTAACTGCTCCAATCTCTATTATTTTGTCCCACTTTACTCTTACGCCGGATGTTTCGATATCCACACACACATAATCTTTAACCATAATTCCTATCTCTTTATCTGCTTTGTTATGTTAATCAGCTTAGCCTGTTTATTCAAAGGATTTCTGTGTTTGTAATCAAATAATATATATGTAAGATTGTCCTCATTTATTCCAAACACTTCAACGTGAGTCATTTTTTCTAACTGCTTGGAATCGTAATCTTCATAATCCTCAAGGATTGTTCTAACCTCTTCTCCTTTAAAAAACTCTCTAATCTGATGCTTGTATTTTTCAATGTTTTTAGAAAATCCAGGACGGCTTTTGGCATTTTCACGCAAATAAAAATCTTTTGTCAAAAGCTCCTCCCATTGAATATTCTCTTCAAAGTTCCTCTTCTTAATAAAATTCAAAAGTAATTCATAACGCTTAACTCTTGAATGTTTCTCCCCGTTTTCACTGTGTCTCTGGTAAAAACTACCCAGTTGTTCATACAGTTCAAATGGTGATTCGTAAAGTTCACTAAGCTTTCTTATTGTATTTTCAAACTGAAAACTATTGTAATATATCTCAACAACAGCCTCCACTTCTTTTAGTTTCAATATGTCATCAAAACTAACCCAGTTGGTTTTAAGCACTTCGTAAGGTGCCCTGCCACTATAAGCCATACCATATTTTTCACTATTTTCCTTCATCATTGAGCCATAAAGAACTTTCAAAAATCCCAACTGAAACTGGTCAGGCTTCATTGCATACACCTGATCAAAACTTCTCTTAAAGCTTTCATAATTCTCATATGGAAGCCCTGCTATAAGGTCAAGATGCTGATGAATATTACCACCATGATGTATCTTTTCCGTAATCTCTGCTATTTTTTCAATGTCCGTTTTACGATTAATTGCCTCCAAAGTCTTCTCGTTAGTTGACTGCACGCCAATTTCCAACTGAATCAACCCCGGTCGCATATCACTTATTAAGGCAATCTCCTCCTCCGTCATAAGATCTGCTGCAATTTCAAAATGAAAATTAGTTACACCATTATCGTGTTTCTTAATATATGACCAAATTTCCATTGCATGCTTCTTGTTGCAATTAAAAGTTCTGTCCACAAACTTAACCTGATTAGTATTATTGTCTATGAAAAACTGAAGTTCCTTCTTAACCAAATCAAGACTTCTAAACCTTAATCTTTTGTCAATGGATGAAAGACAATAACTGCATGAAAAAGGGCAGCCTCTGCTTGTTTCATAGTAAATAATCTTGTTTTCAAAGTCCTTCATCTCCTTATAAACAAAAGGAATGTCCGACATATCAACAGGCTGTTGAGGTTTGTTGATTATAATCTGGATTCTCTGTTTTTTTGAACAATCTAGTATTCCTGTTTCTGATTCGAATATCTGATGTTCTAAACTTTTAGACTTTCTATATCCTATGCCAAGTATATCCTTAAGGTTATCAATACCAATTCCATTAAAATTATACTTGTCCATTACTTCTTTGAAAGTAAGCTCGCCCTCCCCATACATAACATAATCAATGGTTTCATTCTCCCTAAGAACCTGCTCCACATTGTAGGAAACTTCAGGGCCACCTACCCAAACATCCACATTTGGGCAAATCTTCTTATAATCCCTAACAATCTCCTTAACCATTCCAATATTCCAGATATAGCATGAAAAACCAACTGCATCCGGTTTTCTTTTATAAATATCTCTTAAAATATCATCACTGTACTGGTTAATAGTATATTCTGCAATTTCTATTTCATTATTATTATTTCCATATTTTTCAGCAAAAGCCTTAAGGCTGTAAACTGCAAGATTTGAATGTATGTATTTTGCATTAATTGCAACTAGCAAAAACTTCATATTATTTCTCTTTTACCTCACATGTAATCATCCATGGTGCCGGCTGTGCGACAAATACTCCATTCTTGTCTACCTTAGACACAGCTATCTGCATTACTTCTGTTACATCTACACCATGTTTCTTCATTAGGTATTTAATATCTGCTAAAATATCTAATTCTAATGTATAAATAATAAATTTAATCTTCGGATTTACTTTTAATAAAGTTACTATATCATTTTCGATGGTACTTTCTTGTGCCACGATAAAAGCAAGTCTTGGCGTTGGAAGTTTTTCCAATGCTTCAACAGTAATTTCAGGAATAATTTCAATATTATGGGTACCAAACTTAGAAGCATTCTCTTCCATTGTTCTAAGTGAACCTGCATCTCTTTCCGCTGCAATAACAACCCCTTCATAAGCTACCATTGATGCTTCAACTGCAATACTCTCAGCATTTGCAAGTAAAACAGTGTCTCTTACATCCATTTCAAGCTTATTCATAATAACTGCACGGATTTCATGACCTACATATTTAACCATACCTGATGAAAAATTATCATTCTTCATTCCGAAAATCATTGATTCTCTTGTGTTTTCATTAACAATATAAATAACCGTTGGTCCTTCTAAATTGCCGTCCATCATATCGCTTACTTTGCAATGCTTCATTTCAGAAGGTTCGTACCCTTTACCAAAGTACATTTCATAATCACCATATCCTGCTTCCCAGCATTTATATAACATGTTAGGATATGTAGAATCTGCAAAAATCAAAACTCTCTTATGTGTTGCAATAGTTGCCAACACATTTCTTCTCTTGCTGCAAGTGTTAAGCATCTTAATCTTCTCCGCACTTACTCCCTGCATATCTGCCACATATTCCATCCATTTAAGCATCTGTGAATTTGTAAATTGAACTTTTTCTGCCATATCTAATTCCTCCGTTCTTCATTGCGTAAAATCGCAACACTCTTTTTTAATTTTACCACAAAAGAACAAAGATACAACAAGGGGAATATAAAAAGAAAAGCCACCGTGCTTTCTTTAACACGGCAGCCTTTCGGGCAAAAAAATAGAGCGGGTGATGGGAATCGAACCCACATATCCAGCTTGGAAGGCTGGTGTTCTACCACTGAACTACACCCGCATATTTATATAGTGCCCAGTTCCGGAATCGAACCAGAGACACGAGGATTTTCAGTCCTCTGCTCTACCAACTGAGCTAACTGGGCGATTTGCGTTATGACTTATCGCTCTGTTATGTTACACTATATAAATATTTTTGTCAAGATTTTTTTATTTTCTCTTATATAAAAATTATTTTGTACTAGTAGTATACCATATTATTTCTCCATGTTTTTCGGCAACTTACCTCTTAACTCTTCCCACAAGCCTCTGTGATAAATAAAATATTTTATCAGGGTAAATGCCATTATAGCCATGTCAGCTATAACCAAAACATTAACCATAACTTCCGGCATATTAGGAAATAAAAGCAATACAATCAGAATTACATAAGTTGCAAAAGTACATACTTTGCCATACCACATTGCACCTTCGATTTTGTGTCCGGCTCTAATTGATATAATTCCTGCAACCGCCATATAGCCTTCTTTTATTATATAAAAGACAACCATGGGTACAACTATGGAATATTTGAAAGACATACTTATAATAATAGCTCCCAAAGTTATTTTGTCGGCTATTGGATCAAGCATCTTTCCCCAGTCTGTTATCATATTAAACCTTCTGGCAATTTTACCATCAAAGAAATCTGTTATTCCCGAGATTACAATTGTCACAATTACAGGCCAGTAAGGAGTACCGTCTAACGCCCTGTAAAATAGCAACATATATAACATTGCCAACGCTATTCTAAAATATCCCATTATATTAGGAATAGAAAAATATTCCCTCCAAAAATTTTTGTCCATGATTCCCTCTCTCATTTATTTCAAAACATAAACTTCAATTTAATATATTTAAATTACTTTTAATTTTTAAGCCAAAACTTTAATGTGATTGAAATTTTAAATTCTAATGTGACTTAACTTTTGTCCAAAGACTTGAACTATACGCCTTTATATCCTGTGGCTGGTCTTTAAAAACTTCATTTTTAGGATTTGACGTGTCAGGTCCACAGCCCGGATTTCCTGCGTAAGCATCATTTTTAAAATATTCATAAACACTTTTTACTGCACTGTCATATCCTATATAATCAGTATTCTGCTCTGCCACATCATAACTTAAGAAATAATCAATAAACTGATGAGCAAGCTTAGTATTTTTGCACTTTTTGGTAATAACCATTCCGTCAGTCCAAACATTACTTCCCTGATCCGGCACGAAAAATCCCATATTATCATTCTCATTAATAACATATGAGCCATCTCCTGAATATACTACAGCCATTGCCTTATTACCTGAAATCATGTTGTCCATAACATCATCTCCAACATATACAGGTTTCATTGTATTATTCTGTTCAATAAGCCAGTTGTACGCCTGTTTTAGTTCATCTTTATTTCTTGTATTCATTGAATAACCAAGGCCTTTCAAAGCCACCATAAAAGAATCCCTTTCAGAATCATACATATAAATCTGACCGCTGTATTTCTTATTCCTTAGAATATTCCAACCTTCTTTTAAGTCATTTTCATCTACAACTGTTTTGTCGTACAAAATCCCTACAGTTCCCCAATAATAAGGTACTGTGTATTTATTATCAGGATCAAAATCATTCTTCAAAAGCTTTGGAATAATCTTGCCTTTGTTAGTTATAAGTTTCCAGTCAATTGGCTGCAAATAATCTTCTGATATAAGTCGTTCAATCATATAATCAGACGGTATTATCACATCATATTCTGCCCCACTTTGAAGCTTTGTATACATTGTTTCGTTAGAATCAAATGTTTCATATACAACCTTGCAGTTATACTCTTTCTGGAAATCCTCAATAAGAGAAGTATCCATATATTCCCCTGAATTATACACACGAAGAACCGGCTTACTGCTAATGGCTGAAAATCTTGCCCCACAAAATACTGCCACTGCCAAAACTCCAACAGTTGCAACAGCCACACCAATCTTTTTAAGGGGACTATTGTGTGATGCTGACATTTCAACCTTTTTGTGTCTTTTTTTTGCAAGAGCCGGTATAACATTTACACCAACCAAAATCAAAACAACCACAATAATAAGCAATGTTGACAAAGCGTTAATTGTAGGATTTGTTCTCTTTGTCATATTGTAAACAACAATTGAAATGTTGGAAACACCGTTTCCTGTTACAAAATATGAAACAACAAAATCGTCAAGTGACATTGTAAATGCAAGAAGCATTCCTGCAAAAATTCCCGGTTTTAACATCGGAATAATAACCTTAGTTAACGCCTGAAACGGTGTGGCACCAAGATCCATGGCAACATTTGCAAGGTTGTGGTCCATACTTCGAACCTTTGGATAAACGCTTGTTATAACATATGGCGTACAAAAAGCAATATGTGCTAAAAGCATTGTAAGATATCCACGTTCAAGTCTCATTGACGTAAACAAAATCATAAGTCCGATTGCCGTAACAATATCAGGGTTCATAATAGGCATATTGTTAACATTCAAAAGCCATTCTCTAAGAATTTTTCTGCTTCTTGAAAGTCCGATTGCCGTAATTGTACCAAGAACTGTAGATATAATTGTGGCAATAACAGCAATACTTATAGATACATAAACTGCTGCAATAATATCATTGTCTGTTAAAAGTTTCTTAAACCATTTAAGTGAAAATCCGGTAAACTTAGTTAAGGATTTTGATGAGTTAAATGAAAAAAACATTGTAACTGCAATTGGTAAATAGAAAAATATAAAACACAATGTAATATATAATTTTGGTCCTATGGAGATTTTCTTCTTATTCATTAGTTACCTCCATTCTCGTCAGGATCTATTTTTTTCATAAATCCCATCATTGCTAAAATAATAACTGCAAGAATAACTGAAATGGAACTTCCGAAATTCCAGTCACCTACAGAAATAAACTGATTTTCAATAAGGTTACCAATAAGTACAAACTGATGTCCGCCAAGTAACTGTGGTATAACGAAACTTGAAATAGACAAAAGGAATACCATTGAAACACCATTTATAACACCAGGAAGTGACAATTTCAAAATAACCTTTGTAAAAGTCTGAAATCTGTTGGCACCAAGGTCACTTGCAGCTTCCACAAGTGAGTGGTCCATTTTTGCCAGTGATGTGTGAATTGGAATAACCATAAATGGCAACAAATCACATACTAAGCCCATAACAACCGAAAAATTAGTGTACATCATTGTCTGCTGATTTAATCCTAACAGTTTAAATAATGAATTAATAATTCCGTTGTCTGACAAAAGACTTATCCATGCATAAGTTCTAAGCAATGTGTTAATCCACATTGGAATTGTGACTAACAGTATTAAAATATTCTGAGAACTTTCATCAAACTTTGAAATAATATACGCCATTGGATATGCCAAAACAAGGCAAACTCCCGTTGTAATTAGTCCCATTTGCAAAGATTTAATAAAAACATTTAAGTAAATAGGATCAGATATTTTTCTAAAATTATCTAATGTAAAATGTATTGTTATAAGTGAATTATCCCCTGTTGTAATGGAGTAAAGTAATATTAATGCCAAAGGCAAAACTATTAGCAGAAAAGACCATAACACATAAGGTTTCACTAAGCCTTTATAATGATGCATCTCTTTCCTCCTTAATTCTCCATTTTGTGCATTACCTGAATGTCAAAAGGATCAATTGTAAGTCCTACTTTTTTCCCAATTTCATAATTTTCTGTTGTATGAACCTTATAATTTCTGTTTTTAGTTTCCACGAGATATTCATAATGAACACCCATAAAAACTTTTGAAATAATAATTCCTGAAACCTTACCTGCCTCCGGTTCCACAACATCCATGTCTTCAGGTCTTAAAACAACTTCAATATCTTCATTATCCTTAAATCCCTTGTCTACACATTCCCAGTCTATGCCATCAAAATTAACAAGACAGTCCTTAATCATATTACCTTCAATAATATTTGACTCACCAATAAATTCAGCTACAAATCTGTTCTGTGGCTCGTTGTAAATATCCATTGGAGTTCCAATCTGCTGAATAACACCGTCGTTCAAAACAACGATTGTATCTGACATTGAAAGTGCCTCTTCCTGGTCGTGAGTAACAAAAATAAATGTAATTCCAACTTCCTTCTGAATCTTTTTAAGCTCAGTCTGCATATCTTTTCTAAGCTTGGCATCCAACGCACCCAAAGGCTCATCAAGAAGTAATACCTTAGGTTCGTTAACAAGGGCTCTTGCTATGGCAACTCTCTGCTGCTGACCTCCTGAAAGTAAAGTTACATCTCTTTTTTCAAAGCCTTTAAGGCCTACCAGTTCAAGCATTTTGCTAACCTTTTTCTCTATGACGTCTTTGTCCATTTTCTTAAGATTAAGACCAAAAGCAATATTATCTGCCACATTTAAGAAAGGAAACAGGGCGTACTTCTGAAATACTGTATTTACTTCTCTTTTGTAAGGCGGAACCTTTGAAATATCCTTTCCGTCAAAAATCAACTGACCATTACTTGGTTCCTCGAAACCACCGATAATTCTTAACAAAGTAGTCTTACCGCATCCGCTTGGTCCAAGTAATGTAAGAAATTCGTTTTCATATATGTTTAAATCAATCCCCTTTAAAACCTGCTGGTCTTCAAAATTCTTGCTAATATTTTTTAATTCAATAATCTTCTTTTCCATAACTTTCTCCTAAACTGTTTTAAAAACTTGGGGGGCCACTAATCCATAACACCTTTGCGCCCTTGTCTGACTTAAGATAGTGCTTATATTTTGCCTCATAATAAAAAGTTTCACCTTTTTTCACTTTATAAGTCTTGCTTCCAAGCACAACCTTAATCGTTCCTGACAAAACATAGCCAAACTCTTCACCCTCGTGAGGATTGTCAGGGTAAGTTGAACCGCCTGCCTCTAATGTGACCAAAATAGGTTCCATCAGATTTTTTTGTGCATTTGGCACAATCCACTGAATCATATTTTTAAGTTCTTTATCTTCCTTCTCAAAATAGTCTTCCTTAGAAAAGACAATCTGATTATCCTCATCTTCTTCAAAAAAATTCTTCAAATCCGTACCCAGACACTGGAGAATATCCACAAGAGTTGCTATTGACGGAGATGTATGATTCCTCTCAACCTGAGAAATAAATCCCTTAGTCAACTCTGCCCTATCAGCCAATTCCTCCTGAGTAAGTCCTTTCAAAATTCTTAACTCTTTAATCTTTTTTCCTATATCCATAGTATTATCTCTTTTTATTTTTAGCTTTAATCATACTTTAAGGCTAAGTTTGTTATTTTTAAACAAAAAGTTTAGTATTCCTAACCTTATATAATATATAATTATCTTATTTCATTGTCAATACAATGGTGCTACAATATTAAATGATTACAACGTCAAAAAGTCTTATCCCGCTTGTGCCTGCACAATAAAGGGATGATGACTTTGAGACACGCCCACAATATGAGCATAAAAGTGAAGTGCAAACTTCACAATATGCGAATATTGAGGGGAAGGATTGTGGGAGTGTGAAGCACGCAACAATCCGTGTAATCATAAATAAACGAAGTATACAGGAGGAAAAATCTATGAACAAAATTCTCGCAGATATGCACACTCACACCATTGCAAGCGGTCACGCCTATGCCACACTTACAGAAATGTGTAAAGAAGCAGCAAACAAAGGACTTGAAATTTATGGAATCACTGAACACAGTTCAGGAATCCCCGGAACTTGTGCCGATTTGTATTTTAAGAATTTAGGAGTTGTTCCAAGAGACCTTTTTGGATTAGATTTAAGACTTGGTGCGGAAATTAACATAATCGACTACAATGGTACACTTGACCTTGGTCAGGAATACATTGACCGACTTGATTTTGTTATTGCCGGCATCCATTCTGTATGTTACAAGTTTGGCTCAAAAGAAGAAAACACTGCTGCAATAATAAATGCCATTAAGAATCCTAATGTAAACATTATAAGCCATCCTGACGACGGCCGTTGTCCTCTTGATTACGAAGCCCTTGTTCAGGCTGCAAAAGAATATCACGTTCTTCTTGAAATAAATAATAATGCCCTTAGGGATAAAAATAGAAAAAATGTAAAAGAAAACCAGAAATTAATTATCGAAAACTGTAAGAAATACAATCATCCTTTCATAATGGGAAGTGATGCACACTTTACAACTGATATTGCCAACTACGACCACTGCGGTCCATTGGTAGAATCAATGAATGTTGATAATGAATTAATAATGAATTATTATCCGGATAGGTTGATGGAATTTCTTAGGAAATAGTGGGCAAATATTTGTACTGTAATTCATTGAAGAAATCAAAAAAAGAAACCATATAGCACCAAATAGGATACAACCTCAAGCCCATGGTTTCTTTTTTTATTATTCAAACTCGGCTTGCGCCGGGTTTGACTTAAACATATTTGTTTAGGTTTTGTTTGTTTTTATCTGTTAACTTACCTATATTATATTATTTGTATTATCCTTCTGATTTCGTGTTGCCATAGTGTTGACACGAAAGTATTATAGCATAGGCTAGCTCTTATTTCATCAAGTTATTTTAATACCTATAAAAAATACGTTTCAAGTTAATGAACTATTATTCTTAATAATGACATTTTATACACAATACTTTATTTTTTAGTGCTAGTGCATAAAATAATCTAATTGCACAATTGCAAATCAATAATTTTCATTACACTATATATTATAATGTATATAGTACAATATATGACTATTTACGTCATATAAAAATACACTGTAATTATCATTATTTGACCCTGCTCTCAGGCTATAATAGTCTCCTTCATTTATATTATCTGTTTCAAAGTCATACTTATTGCTATCCTCCATACTTTCATAAGGGAACTTATCAAAATAACTCTTTATATCATCTATATTTTCTTTTGTTACAATAGAATAATAACTGTTCTCCTCAAATTTTTTATCCTCGCTTTTCTTATAGAAATATTTGCAATAATCTATATAATCTTGAAATCCATCACTGTAATATTCTTCACAGTTACTATACCCTTCAATAATCTCATTATTTTTGGAACTGCATGCACTCAGTAATATCATACACAATATAATACATAATATATTTCTCCTCATACATATCGCCTCTCCGCATTTTCTAACTTCTTGTATGCGGACCA